>ENA-ORTS01000015-ORTS01000015.1-human-gut-metagenome-genome-assembly--contig:-NODE-15-length-159879-cov-5.333016_pt1 | contig 159879 bp, 196 predicted proteins | sample MGYA00241911_ERZ509186 | MGnify/ENA primary metagenome ERZ509186 (study PRJEB26280, sample SAMEA2338852) | human gut metagenome | biome: human gut; feature: human-associated habitat; material: faeces...
TATTGGACTGTGTAGAAGAAATCATCCGCAAGTACATGAATGACGGCTGGATCCCGGTTGAGGAGCGGCTTCCGGAAGTGTTCGGGAAATATTGGGCCACCATCCGATATGATGATGGGAGAATATCTGAACCTATCGTGGTAGATTTTCGAGGTGTATCGGCAAAATATGTTGTCGATACACCTAATGGCAGGGAATATGAAACATGGGGAATTGATTCAGCTTTTCATGGGAGCAGAGTAATAGCATGGAGACCATATTATATTCCAGGGCCGTACTGCCCTGGAAAGGAGCGAAGGAGAGTGAACGAAGTTAAATTAAAGCCGTGTCCGTTCTGCGGGAGTGAAGATATACAGGAAGGGAGCAGAACATCTGACCTATGTACGGACATTTACATCAGGTGTAGAACATGTGGAGGGAAAATGCAGATCTGCGAGGAATATGGAGAAGAAGAACTGGTAAAGCGGTGGAACAGGAGGGTAGACAATGAGTGATGATTTAATCAGCCGGAAAGCTTTAATTGCAGACATGAGAAGCAGGAAATATGTTGATAAGGCGTTATGTGAAATATTTGAAACAATAGTGGATGATGCTTCAGTAGCCTTTGACAAGGAAAAGGTGATTAATGAAATACAGATATCGGCTGCCGGAAAGGTGGTAAATATGAACGTTAGTAGTAGTTATGCGGAAGGATATGTTGATGCCGCGAAGGATATCATTGAGATTGTCAAGAGAGGTGGAATTGAATGAATACAGAACCTAGATTTTTACTTGATGAAGATAGCATTTGCTATGGATGTCCAGAGTATAAACATGTTAGTGAAACAAATATTCAAATTCATTTAGGTGATGTAGATGAAAATGGTGGTGTTTGTGATTCGTCTCAAATGTGTATCAACGGTGACTTAAATACGTTTATCTCAAATTCAGTAAAAGGCGGAGTCGAGTAATGCCAGTTTGTACAGTAGAATTTCCAGTTAGTATTGATGATGACTTCTGCTTAGGATGGAACGCCGCGAAGAATATTATCACACAAATGTTATCGGACCTGTATTGAGAAAATAACAGAGATTGAGATTGAGATTGTCGAGATAGGTTGATTAACCCGACATTTAGAAAGGAGATCAGATTGATGAAAAACTTCATGACAGTATGATTTCCGAAATACTCAAGTCAGATCTAAAACAATAAACATATTCACAACAACCTTTTATCTTGTTGTGATAATAAACGTGCGAATGTAGTAACAGAAATATTTAAAATTCAATAATAAATGGAGGTATGAATTATGGCATACACAGTTGCTATTGAGTACAAAGGTGTAGAGCAAGAGCTTGAGAAGATTTGTGCTCCTATCATGAGATTATTCCAGCCGAATAATTCTTACATTGATACTCCGGCATATACAGAAGGTATTCCGGCAGATAAACCGGATGATGAGAAGATTTCTGGTAAATCTGTATATGCTACTAACGTTGAGGGTTGGGGCAAGATTGATCCTGCAGAGCCGTTTGCTACAACATCTGTTCCGATGTCCGGTCCGCTGGCTCAGTTCAAACTTGCTGTTGTTGGTGAAGACAACAAAGTTGAATTCGATGTAGATGATTACAAAGAAGCATTCTACTATCAGCAGCTGGGAGAGCAGATGGCTGATCAGGGCTTTGTTGTAACTGTAACAAAAAAATAAATGAGGAACCGGGACCAGAGCCGGAACCAGATACAAACACCGTTACTGCTTCCGTAAGTGGTAACGGTGGTAAGGTTTCGCCGGTTTCCGAAGATGTAGCTCTGGGTGGTACGTTTACATTAAACATAACACCTGACAATGGATACGCTGTATCTACTATTTCTATTGATGGTAGTCAATATATCAACAATGGAACATCTGAACCACCGGAGAATTCAACTTGGCTAACAGTTGTACTTACAGATGTTAATGAACCTCATACTATTATAGTAACATTTGATACTGCATCTGATGGATCTAGTGTTGCTGATAAGTATAAATTAACAGTAAATGCATCTGCTGGGCCAGGTGGTAAAGTTTCACCAGAAACTCAGAAAGTTATAAGTGGTAGCGATGCTTCCGTTGACATTACACCTGATGCAGGTATGGTAGTAGATACTATTAGTGCCAACAATGAAGAATATGTAAACGACGGAAAAGAATAGTAGAAGAAAGGAGAGCAGATACACATGGCAACAAATAAACTTCCAGCAGGTTCGACATGGAACAGGTTTGTCATTGAAAATGTTACAAAGAATCAAGAAATCAGAGTAACATTTGCACCTGATGCTAACAGTGACGGTATACCGGATAAATATCAGACGGTTGTAGTCACAGCTTCATCGGATGGATCTGGAACAGTAGATCCGTCAAAAAAAAGAGATAGCTCTCGGTGAAGATCTGACGTTCACCGTGACACCGGGAGAGGGTCAAGCTCTATATCAGGTTAAGAACGGTGACGAAGTTCTTTACACAAACACAGCGGAAACACCATTTTCTGGAACATTTACAGCTTCTAATATCTTAGCAGATATGGAGCTTACATTTGTGTTCTCAGTAGATACAGATGGAGATGGTATTCCAGATGCATCAGAGACATGGTATACAATTACTTTAAATCATGATGCAAACACATCTATTGCATCTAACGGAGTTCAGGATACTGTCAAAGTTAAGATCGGACAAGATTGCCCGATTCAATTCTCAGCTCTTTCAGGATATGCCATCGATACAATTACAATTGATGATCAGTCATTTGTCAACAATGGTCAGAACGATGCTCCTAATGGTACATCCTGGGATAGCATAACACTCAAGAATATACAGAAAGATCATGTAATATCAGTAACAGGTGCATCTACTACAGATGATTCTGGTGTAGCTGATAAGTATAAACTTAAAGTAACTCCTGTTATCGTAGGAGATGATGGTGGAGAAGTAGCTGTAGATCCTGTACTTGTAGTATATGGACACGATGTAGTTGCTACAATTACTCCAGACGAGAGTATGTCAGTTGATTCTATTGAATCTGGTGCTGAGACATATGTCAATAATCCGAATTTCGGTAAAGCTATCATCGAAGATGCAGAAGATGTAGCTGCAGCTCTTGAAGATCCTGATATCAAAGAGATGACATTGAATGCTCCAATTGCTACAACATCTGAAATTCAGATCAATAAACCGATGACAATTGACGGTGCTGGCAACACGGTCACGAAGAGTGAACCGGGTAAAGCATTTACCATGACAGCAGATTCTACTATTGAGGATATCACAGTTGAAAATACTGCGGATAACACAGAGTGGAATTCTTCATATGGTGTTCAATTCTATACCGGTGAACATACTGTCAAAGATTCAAAATTTACCGGTGGTAATGCTGGTATCATTGCAAACAGTGCTACCGTCAATCTAGAAGGTACAATTGATGTATCTGGTAATACATTTGGTGGAATTGAAGTATGCAGAAGTCAATCATCTGCAGCAGCGAAATCTACTGATAGTGCTGCATTGCCTGCAGGTGTTCTCAACATCAATGGTGCTACAATTATCAATGATACAGAGGAATATGGCAAACCTACTATCTGGATCGATGGAAATACTGATGCTGAGGGTATTGTAAACGGTGCTGATGCATTCACAATGATTCAGTTACCTCATGGAGATTATTTCCAGAAACAATTCTATCTAAATGAAGCTAACTCAAAACCAATCAAAGTTGGTGATTCAGGATACAGTACTCTTGATGCAGCAATTGCAGCTGCCCCGGCAAGCGCAGAAACTGTAATCAAATTATATGATGATATCACTATTACAGGTGAATCTGTTGAGATTCCAGCTAATAAAAACATCAAACTTGATCTGCAAGGTCATACTATTGCAGCTGCTTCAGGATTTACAGGAAGACCTATCACTAATAAGGGTACACTTACTATTACAGGTGATGGTACTATTACAAGTGAAAATTCCGGAACCAATGCAACAGGTGCTGTAAACAACGAAGGTACTCTGACAATTGAAAATGGTACATTCAGTGGACCTGCACAAGTAAATGGAATGGCGATTAACAACAGAGCTGCTGGAAATCTTCACATCTTAGGTGGTACATTCAATGGATGCCCAAGGGGTGTGCAGAACCTAGGTACACTTGTTATTGATGGTGGTGACTTTGTAGGATCTGATACCTATTCAGGCAATGAAGGTAACGCCATCATATCTGCACAAGGTGCTACAACAACAATCAATGACGGTACATTCACAGGTCATATGAATGCCGTTTCTAATATGGACAACGGCGGTGGGTGTAAGCTTACCGTAAACGGTGGTACGTTTACAACCGATGGTGCTTCTGGATCTGGTGCATTCTACAATGGTACAGGCAATACGATCACTATTGAGGATTGCCAGGCTTCTACATCAGGGAATTCTGGGTCAACACTTGCAAACAGAGGAACAGCTATCATCCATGGCGGTACATTCATCGGAGATAACTGCTCTAAGCAGTGCTATACAGTAGATAGCGGTCAGACTTCTACCCCAGGTGCGTCAATGGAGCTTGGAGAAAACGTAGTGATCACAGGAACATTTGGAGCACTCAGAGCTGTTTCAGGATCTATGACCGTAAAAGGCGGATCTTACAGAGTTGTTGATTGCGACAATCACAGCGGATCTGATTTCTATGCACTATATGTTGCAAGCGAGAACGGAGCTGTTACTGTCAATATCGAAGATGGTACGTTTGAATCACTCAGCAACGATTGTGTAAGAGTTGGAAACGAAGGATTTGATCAAGCAGCTGTTGTAAACATCTCTGGTGGATCATTTACAGCACCTAGTGGAAAAGAAGCTGTTAAGGTAGCAGGAACAGGCTCTGCTTCACTTACAGGTGGAACCTATTCAAGCAATGTAGAAGGACTTGTAGCTGACAATTATCAGGTAAATGAAGTTGAAGGCAAGTTTGAAGTAGTTGCTACTGCATAAGAATTAAGATCTTTGAAGGGAGGCTAATAAGAACATGAAGATGTCAGAGATAGTAACTCAGATCGGATTTGATCTTGGCCTCCCTACATCTGATAACGTAGAAAGCCAGCAGATTGAACAAGCTGTTCAGATCGCCTTCAGAGAATTGAAGCGGTACATCAAAAATCCTGTAGATAAGACGGTTCCATTCTCGACAAGAATCAAATTATCAGATGTAGGCGTTGTAACACGTAAAGTGTTATATGTATATGCATCACGGCCTAGAATTGGGCTCACCATGTCAACGATAGATTCAGGAAATGTATTTCAAGTAGCCGCTGCTGTTAATGTCTATAGTTCAATTGGAAATACAGCAAGTATAAATATTGATCCTATCATGACTGAAATGGCGATGGCACAAGTTAGAAATACACTGTCAACTGATTTTCAGTGGAAATACGATCTTGACAACGATGTAGTATATGTAACACATAGAGATCCTAGACCTACTCATGTAACTATTCGTTATGTTCCAGATTATCAAGATGTGTCAGAAATCAAAAGCCTTACTTGGCAAGATTATCTAATACGACTGGCAGAAGCTCATATGAAGAAGAGTTTAGGACGTGCAAGATCAAAATACACAATTGAGGGGTCTAATGTATCACTTGACGGAAACATTCTTTTAGATGAAGCTAATGCAGAACTTGAACAGATTCGTGAAGAGCTTCAACAAAAGAAAACAAATATGGTGGTACTCAACTAACCTTCTATTAGTGTAGATCGAAATTTAGTGTGATCATAATCAAATAAACAGAAAAGGAGAATGTATCATGTTCGTTAAAAAGCGCAGAATTGTAGCAGAAGCAGAAATTGACCCGCAGATGGATGCTCCTGTTGAAGATGTAGATATGACAGATGAAGGTGCAGGAAATGTTTCTGTAGACGAAGAGGCAACAGATCTGTTATTTGAAACGGATGACGTTGCACAGCTTGTAGCTGAAGTAACTGGTGAGGATGTACAGGTAACTACAGATCCTGAAACTGATTCCGTTGTATTCGGAATTGGGCAGGATGAGTTTACAGTAACACCGGAGGGTGATGAAGAGATCTTAGAAGCAAGAAGAATGCCGAAGAAACCGGCTGTAAAAGCTTCTACTCGTACAAAAACATTTTCACCGTCTAGGAAATCTGTAAGTGCGTCAAGGAAGACTCGCAAAGTAAGAAGAGCAGCAAAATAGAAAAGGTGATCTTTTCTAGAGAAATGCTATGAGGAGCTCCTCGGGTAGATCGCCGGGGAGCTATTTTATTATAAGGAGGTATTTCACATGTCTGCAATTTTCTGCGGTATCGGAGGCGATATCATAAAGAAACTATCAAATGCATTATTTGATGGATTCAACAAACTATTTGAAATTGGGATGGAGATCGATGAGATCAAGAAGGAAAAAGATGATGATGGAAGCGATGTCTTATATTGCACTATTAGGACTGGCGGAGACCATTTAGTCAAAGTTAAAATGACCCGTCTAAAAGATGATAGATGGGACATGCTTTGTCAGGCTGAAGTCGACGGCATCATGAAGAAGAAAGAAATACAGAATATCACACCTGATAAGGCCGATGACGAACTTACTAAACTTATCGATGATTGGTTTGACGGTGAGACTTATGAGGGCATAGACGACACAGAAGATCTGTTTGAAGGTGAGAAGCAAACTCATAAAGCTGAAGCTGCGTCTAACATTCGGCTTGCATTCAAATCTGTAAAGGGATCAGATTCAGCAGAAGTACAGCTCACAGGAGTTATGTGCTCTATGCACAATGTAAGAGAGGCTGCTGAAGCTGTTGAAACACTTCTAAGTGATGATGAATTTTTGAAATCTGTACCAGAGGAAGAAGCTGTATATGAATTAGCCCCATTGGACGATTCATTTGAATTAACAGAGCTTGATCCTGCGTCAGATGATGCCGATTGCACATGCAATTGCTATGAGATACTGATGGCATTGTGCAAAAAGTCTATAGATGATATGTGTACAATCAAATGGAATCTACGACCTGTAGATAATAATCTCATATGTCTTTTAAGTGACCGTAAATGGATACTTGAATCTATGATCGAGCAGTTGGCTGGATTATCTGTAGAAGCATATGGGTACGCTCCTGATGCTAAATCTCTGTGCTGCACAGATCAGTATATTGATACAACAAATGGTATATGTGTAGATTGCGCAGTTGACACTGTGAAGCAGGATATGTACGATATCATAAATAGCTTGGAAATGTTCTATGTGAATATGCCTTCAGATATTCAATATCTGTTTGATAGTTGGACAAGAGACCTTCGGAGCTATGTAAACAATGTTCTCGCACGTCAGTTCAATTGATGTTAAAATTTTAACATAATTATTTAACTGAAGAATCGTTAATGTATGTGTAATTAAAACAATTCTAACTTAGTTAGGAGGGTTACACATATGCTTAAACTGAACGAGGAATATCGACATAAACTAATAGATACCGATATCATTTCAAGATATATTAGAGGTGGTAGGGGCATTGTTACATTAGAGGCGCCTTCAGGAAAATCACATACATATGCATTCAGAAAACCTCAGAATGCATCGGAATTTCCTGATGATGTGATATTTGTATATGCTGTACATGATAAGCAGAAACTTTTCTATATAGGTATGATGGAAGGGTTGAATTTTAGACTTACACATAATTCTAGATTTCTTGAGGATACGGAAATTGTTCGAGGTGCACAGTACATTGTCAAAATGGCATCATATGAAGGATTTGCAGAACGATCAAAGATGCATCTATACCATGAAGGTATTTGCTGTAGATGCGGCAGGCCACTTACTTCGGAAAAGTCTGTCGAAGAGGGTGCAGGTCCAAGATGTTTAAGAGAAAGCTTTCTTGCCTATGCATTCTAGATTAGATGATCTCAAGAAATTTAAGGAATTAGAGAAGAAATCTGGAAATCCATACTTAGCTATACAAAAATTAACACATAAATCAAGAAAACTTGGTACAAAATATAAAGGTGTGAATGATTCACACCTTATTACATGTGCTCTACACAATGAAGAACCTAGTATCATACATAAAAACAAAATATCTATTGAATCAAGTTACCAAGACGACTTGCTATCAAGAGTATCTGATGAAGATGTGGTGAGATCTGTGAAACTATCTCTAAAGTACTCTACTCGTGATAATATTCAATATGTGTATACAGATTCTTTGGAAAAATGTGATGAATCTCGTGTTCAAGTACTTGTGAATATGATATTAGACCATCAGGACCTTGTTTAGTTTTACAACAATAAGGAGGTTGAAACTTTCATGCCAAGAGGAGTTAAGAAAGCACAAGAAGCAGAAGCTGCTTCAGAAAATAATGTAACTGTTGAAGGTGAGACTAAAGAGGTAGAATCGACAAGCAAGTCTGTAACAGTAGAGGTTCAAGATAAAACAGCTGAAGAGCCGAAGAAGTCAGACGAGTCAAAGAAATCAGAATCAAAGAAGTCTGAGAAACCTGCTGAGAAAAAATCTCATGTTAAATCTGAATCAAAGGAAACGGTAGAAGATCGGTTTTATCAGATTGTGAGACCTGTACCTATCTATCTTGCAAAGAGCATAGCATCTCCGGTACTCGGAATATCATCAGGTAAGTGTAGAATTCATGCATTTGAAGGACCTTGGGTCAAAGTTACTATGGGAGTAGCTGAAAAGGGTGCTGTAACCGGTTACATTATGAGATCGCAGGCCATCATCAAATAACTTGACGTGAAACTCGCAATGAAAGACTCATACAAAACTTGTGTATGCTATACTTTCATTGAAAACTATTAAGTGGAAAGTAGGTGTACATATTATTATGGGTTTTGATAATGATTCAATCGTCAAACTGTTAACAGATTATGGTATAACCATAGTTATATCAGGTCTGTTTATCTATGTTGTAGTTCGCCTCATAAATATGGGTCTGAACTGGGCAGAAAACAGACTTCGTATTAACACACATGATGAAAATATCGAAATAAGGAGCAAAGTAGGGTCAAAGATACAATATTTGATAAATCAATTTCTATCTGAACATGATGGGCACCGTCTTCAGGTCATTGAATTTTCCAATTCAGTCATGTCTATTGCTTACTTGCCGTTCCGATACATGACATGCACATATGAAGTAAATACATTTGATCTTACAGGTAGAGCTAAGATGGTCGATAAGTTGTCAACGTCATTATTCACACAATTTTTTGATAATATGCAGGATGAGAAATTCTGTGAATTTGATATCAGCGATCATAATAAACTTGTAGGTGGTGCAATGTATGATCTCATGACTGAGATGGGTGAGCATAAATGTATCTGTGCTATGATGAAGACAGCAAAAGGATTACCTATTGGATACATTGCTTTCTATAAGAACGATCCATTCACAGATAAAGATCGACAGGATATCGACAATCTTGCAAGTTCTATTCAGGCTCTTCTATGTGTTGTAGAAACAAGAGATATCGGAATTCTGAACTAATAGGTAAGAGGTGCTGAACAAGCACCTTTTTCTATGTATGAATCGTTAATATCTATGAATAATAATGAAATAGGAGGTCATTGGAAATGACAAAGAAAATTATCAACGTGAAGTATCATCCGGATGCTATTCATAGCATAGGCGCAGATGATTTGAATCAGATTACTGCTGACATCAAAGAACTTGTAGGTCCTGAATACATTGTAATCTTTACACCATTTGATTTTCAGGAGATTCCGGACGAGGGCCTGTTCGGCACAGTAGAAAATATGCTGAATACTTTGAAAGAAGAAGGACGTGATAAGGATATTGTCAAGCTGGCTGAACTGATTGCTGAGTTTGTACCTGCGGAGCATGTTTCTGAGGGTGAGCCAGATGTTAATCCTGAACCTAAGTATCATCAGTGTGATGCAGATCCTTCTGTAACAGATGAACTTGATAACTTACAGGGTGAAAATTGTAAGGTGATTGATTGTGACGCTTGAGGTCTATAACAAAAAATTTGAAAAGATTCAAACTGCTGAGTATGAAATGTCTACATGGAGCTGGGATCGCATAAATGAGATGGCCGCAGCTGGATACTCATTTAAGCTTGACGGCAAATGGATCAAGATTGGTGATAATATAGAACCACCTTTAAATTGTGAATCTCAACCAGAGACAAAGCGATTCAAGGATATTCAATCGGTAGAAGAGCTTGAAGAGATATGTAAGACTGCTATGGATAAATTTGAAGAAGAAAATCCGGAATTGATAGAAAGAGCTTACAGCAATATTTCCAAGAAATTTTTATCTTCCGATAATCTTCCGAAAGCTGAAGATATTTCAGAAGATATAGGTAATCCACCTATGAAACAGATGATTGAGTGTATAGAAACTGGTAAGTTATACGCAAAACAGTCACATGCTGCAAGAGATCTTGGAATTGATCCATCGTATGTGAGTGATTCTATTAAGACAGGTAAGCAGCATAAGGGATATTCATTCCGCAAGGTGTTGAAACCAGTGTAACAGGATAAATTTAGAAAATATTTAAACGATTATATGGAAAGTGCGTGTTCGCACTTGTGCTCATATACATTAATCACCAAATCGTTTAAATATTTTCTATTTTAGATAAAATTTGAGGTATAATATGATACACATTAAACAAAATGGAAGAGTATATGAAATATCATTTCGGTATGATCCTACAATTGTACATCTGATTAAACAAGTTCCACAGAAACAATGGGTATCAGAATCAAAACACTGGACAATTCCAGTTGAACATCTAGGGCTGTTTATCAATCAGATAAAGGGCACTGTATATGAAAATCAAGTGGTAGTTGATTCCGAAGAACATATTGGAGAAAACAGCGAGTTCGAGACTTCTACCGCTATACCTGACATAGATATATCTAACGTACCATTTTATATAAAAGAAGGCTGTGAACCTTACAAGCACCAGATAGATTTTATGAAATGGACGATTGATCGTCAGAATCATGGAAATCTAAATGGGTTTTTGTTGTGTGATGAACCTGGATTAGGTAAAACTGTACAGCTTTGCAATTTGGCAATATACAATCGTGCACGATACGGGTTTTCTAGATGCTTAATAATATGCTGTGTAAACCCTGCTAAGTATCATTGGTATAACGACATTGTTGATCATACTCGAGGTAAATTTATTCCGTATATATTAGGTACAAGAAAGAAGCGAAATGGTACATTCCGTTCAGATACAGGGACAAAGGAGAAATTAGAAGATCTTCAGACTGGTCATATGTATGGAGATTTATCTGCTCCTGAACTTCCCTATTTTATAATTATGAACATCGAGGGCATTCGAGCAAAGCAGGGTAAGCAATACGTCATAGCTGATCAAATTATTCAGTGGTGCCAGCGTGGAGATATCTCAATGATTGCAATTGACGAAGTTCATAAGAACACATCTCCGTCATCTTCGCAAGGAAAACAGCTTCTGCGCATAAAGAAATATAATCAAAATAACTTGATGTGGGTTCCGATTACGGGTACACCTATCACCTCAAGACCTACTGACTTATTCTTACCATTGAAGCTCATCAATGGTCACAATTATACGTCTTTCTGGTCATGGTGTCAGAAGTTCTGTGTATACGGAGGATTCGGAGGTCATGAAGTGATTGCATATCGGAACATTCCGTATCTGAAATCTCTAGTAGAGTTAAACATGATACGAAGATTGAAGAAAGATGTGCTTGACCTTCCTCCAAAGATCATATTCACAGAATATGTAGAGCTTTCTACCTATCAATCAAGATTGTACCAGCAAGTGGCTGACTCTCTAATACAACGAAGAGATTCCATTGTCAGTAATTTGAATCCATTGTCTCAATTCTTGCATCTACGTCAGGTGAGCGAGTGTCCAGAATTGGTAGATGATGATCTTGATACTTCTAATGATTCCGAGTATGTCAAAAAGAATTCGAAACTTAGACGGTTGCTTGATATATTAGAAGACATTCATGAACGGAATGAAAAAGTCGTGATATTTGATAACTGGGTAGAACCCCTAAGAATGCTGTATCGCATATTGTCAAAGAAATATAAAGTGTGTGTTTATACAGGTACGATGTCTGATAAGGATAGGGAGTACAATAAGCAGGTGTTCTTAACGAATCCGAACTATACTATCATATTAGGAACCATTGGAGCATTAGGCACTATGCATACCTTAACATCTGCTGTGAACTGCATATTCTATGGAGAGCCTTGGACAGCTTCTGACAAACTACAAGCCGAAGATAGAATTCATAGAATATCAACAAAGGGATCTGTTAATATATACACACTTTTGGCTAAAGGTACTGTAGAAGAACGAGTACATGGCATTGTTTATAGGAAGGAAGGAATTTCGAATTATATTGTAGATAATGTAGACATTCATTCTAACCCAGAATTATTTGATCTGTTGTTATCTGATACACTTAAAAAGAAATAAATTATGACGATCATGCACCTTATCTACAAATAGATCAATTGTGTGATCGTTATTATGTGTATACAAATATATTGAATAGGTAGGTGAAAATTCTTGAAGATAACAATGGCAAGACGTGATGATATATTGCGTCGTAAACAAGCATACGAAGATGCTAAGAATCAGCAAGATACTGAAGTTTCTCAGTATCGTCAGGCTAATCGTGACATCATGCAGAACCTGAATGATCTTATCCGTAGTAAGATTGGAGAAACATCATTGAATCTGAGTATTGATACAGATAGATCTTGGCGAAGTGGTGTAGAAGTTCGTATCAATAATGGATCTAATCCTCATGATGAACAAGCTCTGAACTGGGATTGGAGAGCTACAATGACTGATGAGGGTGACATCAAGAAAGAGTCAGGATCTTGGTCAGGATTATCGGCTACAACACCTGAACAGATTGCCAACTTAAAAGAATCTGTAAGAGTTATCGAAATATTGAACAATTTGGATTGGAATGAGTTACTTACTGTAGAATTTCCTAATTTTGATGACTATGTAAAGACAGAGGTTCCAGAACGTGAAAATTTTGAAAAGCAGCTCTTAGAGGCTGATGTTGAAGATGCTGCAGAGCAAGGTCTCTTGATTAAAGGTCATGGTTATAAATGGTATGCACCTCGTGCAACTGTATTCTACAATGTTTTGAATATGACTGATAAGTCTTTCAGAGTTCAAGAGGTTTATGAAGACGATCTTTCAGACGAAAGTAGATGGGGATCCCCATATACAATTCGTAAAGATAAGTTCTTTGAAGTCATTGATAAACCTATTAAGACTGCGGTGGTGTAAATCATGAAAAGAGTAATTCGTTCATCTTTAGAAGCTGCTCGCAACTCTGTGAATGCAGCAGAAAACGAAACAATGGATGACAGACTAGATCAAGCATTATCAGATTTGAAAGATGATTTTGATTATGCTATTTCCGGACTAGAAAAATTAGGAAGAGACGGAGCAAATTCAAGCAATGACGCACTTGCTATTGCAGAGACACTCAGCAATAGCATTCAGTCAACAATTGATCAGATTGCAGGTGCTGTATCTGCTCCAGCTCCTCAAGAATAAGGAGGTCGTAACACATGACTGTGATTTCAAAAAGATCTAGAGGATCTGTAAACGACATGTTAGCTGCAATGAAAAATGCATTAGGAAATGATGTAGTAGAACAGTCAACAGTTGCTGCTGCGTCGGACATTGATCCTGCGTATATTTCACAAGTTGTACAAGCAGTACTGGATAGAGTAGAAAGCGAAGCGGATGATATTGTATTCCGAGAAGCACATGATGTTCTGTATTGTACTGTAGCATATAACGAGCATATCACTGACTTCGAGATTCCGTACGATGACCTATCTATGAATGATGTAGATCTTGATGCAGATTACATTGCAAATTCTATCATCGAGTCCATCGAAGAAGCTTTAGGACATAGAGATTATGAATGATAAATTAGGAAAAGAAGCAGAAGAGAAAATTAAACAGTGGCTAGATCGTAAAGACGATGGATACGCATTCTATCGTCTTTATGACATCATGACTGGATTCTATGGTCAATACAACATATCGGATTTTATATGTTACAAGTATCCTTACCAGTGGTTCATTGAGTCCAAGAGCACGTGGGAAGATAGATTTGACATTAACATGATATCGGAAACACAATATGAAGGTCTTATGAAGATGTCTGATATACCTGGTGTCCACGCTGTTGTAATTGTATTGTTTGCTTCTTATCAGAGAGCATTCATCATAGACATTCGAGAAATTGATCGTTACAGAAGTGAAACTGGTAAGAAATCGTTCAATATCAAGAAGATTGATCATTGGTCTTTTAAATACAGTGAGATTCAAACCATTCCAAATAGCCGAAAAAAACTTCTTGATTACACCGGAGAACTAGAGGATCACATCAAAAACTTGTAGATGTAAATAGCTGTATAAAGGTGTGATTAGATTTGATAAGTGGGTATCTAGGTCATTATTATTTCTTACTCAATGGTGAGTTTATCGTAGATAAATGTCCTGTAGAAGAAGGTCAAACAATTGACGGAATATACGTCAGAAAATTGAATTATACACATGTAGATATTCAAACAGATTCATATGTGTTTGAAGGAGATGTTCTGTATAATATGCAGACACATCAGTTTGAGATACTATCATCACCTGTCCTAAAGCGTAACTTGATTTATCAAAAAGGTGTAAGAAATCTGTTTCATATCGGTGAATCTGATCATATATTTGTGTATGATGAATCGTTATGATATGTGTAACACCAATGTATCTGATAAAGGAGATATAGTATGAAAAGATATATCATATCATCAGGATCTCAGTTATTTGTAGGAATATGGTGGTACACAGATGAAGGTCGTGTAATTGGAGCTATGTGCGATGTCAAAGACGGCTATCTTGATGGTAGGTTCGTTCAATATTCTCAATTCAAAAATCATATGAATCTTTGGAAGTACGTTGTTTATCACGATTTTGATAAAGAATCAGCTGACAAGATATATGAGCTAGGATATAGAGGTCTTGAACGAGGTCGTGTAATTTACGACACAATGACACAAGTATTCATAATAACATGCAGTGAAGCTATAGCATCTAACAAAGAAGCCTTATCTGATATCAAAGATGCATTTTCATTATCTGATAACCGATGCGAAATTGAAGTACTTGATCACTACAAGAAGCTTCCTTTAACTGGAAATCCTTCAGTTGATGAGCAAATATTGAATATGGATATTTAGGAGATGATTTCAAATGAAACGAGTAATTCGTTCAAGTTTAGCGAAAAATAGTGATCCTATTGGAACATATACAAAACCTGGAATTGATACATTGCTTCAGTATCTAGGATTTAAGTTTACATCAAATCCGAGTATTGCTCTGATGTATGACCCCGCAGATAAGCACACTGTTATCGTTTATGATGCGGATGACGACGGTAGCCTTAAGAAATACGAAGATGTAGTAGTTGACGGAGACGCATCAGAATTCTTAAGTGTACTTAATGATAGAGTGAAGCTGCAGCAGTATCTTGCAGATAACGATATACATGTTGTTCCAATGACACTGGAAAAGATTGTATTTTAAGAGGAGGATAAAAGTTATGAAGAGAGTGCTTAGAGATTCAAAAGCACCAGTTAAAGCTGCTTATGATCTTGATTTCTTCGGAGATATCGAAAACAGAGCGTATCATGCAGGTTATGATCTTCAGGCAGATGTTGACGGGAACATCACGTTGGAAGCTAGAGATGCAGATTACAAACTGCCTGAAATCACAGTTCGTAAAATTGATGGTGAACGCACAACTTATGAAGCTCACATGAAATTCCAGGAGCTTGATACGTCCAATGAACAGTATTATGATTCAATGGAATTCTATGTAGGACATTGGTTAGAAGCTGCTAAATTTGTAACATACTTGCAGCAATGGTCTCCAGATGATTACATTGATGACGACGATTAATTTGGTGACGAAGAATAACCTTACTTATGTGTAACTACTATCATATAATGAAAGGAGTTACTGATTATGGATTTTGGAATTGCCAGTGTAGCAGCTATCGTAGCGATCTGCTATCTTGTAGGACTTGGTGTTAAATGTATTCCGGGAATCAAAAATGACCTTATTCCGTTTATCGTCGGAGTTGTCGGTCTTGTTCTTGGAATTGTAGCTTTACTGTTAAATGTACCGGATTTCCCAGCAACGGATTATCTAACTGCAGCAGCAGTTGGTGTAGTAAGTGGGCTTAGTGCTACCGGTGTTAATCAGGCTGCTAAATCAATATCTAATAAATCAGCTTCTTAAGATAAAGAGGTCTGCCATCCTCTAATTCTTCCTGAGATATAGATTATAGAAACGGCGAGGGTTCGACGTAGTTTCAGCCTTCGTCGTTTCTGTGTGTATGCATCGTTAATATGTATGTACACATAATTGATAAATTAGTGAAGGTGGTAAATATGAGAGAAGATACATCTAGAATCCTTAATGAATGGGCAAGTGTGCTAGAGTTCAATCCTGATCAGAGATCATTTGATTTAGGAAATTTTAGTTTAGATATTCACATAGCTGGAGAAACAATGAAGAAGCTGATTGAAAAGTTTGATGAATCAGGGGAGCTCAGCGTGTTATATGCAAAGCAGTTCTATATGAACTATCTCAAACATCTTTCAATCAAGTTATTTGATTTATTTGAATCTGATTCAGATGATCTTAAAATTTATCGCAATCTTTACGATACAATGCGTAGCGAAGCTGTAAGAAAGGTAGAAGATCGTTGGATTGCTGCAGTATCTACCATCTTAAACCGATTAGGAATACATCTATTAGCAAATGAGTTTGACACTTCCGTATTATATAGCAATGTATCGGATATTGTTAATGATATCACGAAATGCAATGTGGATGTCTTTGGTAAAGGTAATATTACTCACAGTAACTTCATATATTGCACAACAATACAATCATTCAATACGCTTGCTGAATGTATTCTGAATCTTTCGTATAACTCTGATGGAATCTATTTATGCTATATATCTTTAGATGGTGCACCTGATGGATACTTCACATACATTTATAAATGTGGATCTACACTAATATCTATTAATGACAGAGTAAATGAGTCTTATAGAGGTCAGCACAATAAATCACGAAATAATCGTTGGATGGAATATAAAGGATATAATATATTTCCGTACAAATTGATTGAGTATGGAGATGAACGAGATTATAAAGGCTATGCTACATCAATGAAGTTATCTAAAGATGTTTCACTGTCGCTAGGTGATCAGGGAATCGATGCGTCTAAAATCATTCTTACAATGATTATACTCCAGAATTTTATTGAGAATAAGATGGATTTTGATGAGTATGAATTATCATATTCTGATGTATTGTTAACTGCAAATCGTAGTGAACTATTTGACTCGCATGCTTCTGAACTGATGGTGGTTAAGAATAATGAGGTCGTTGATTACCATGCTACTGTTGATTTCAAAATATCGAAAGATGACGTCATCCAAGGTCTTGACGAGTCTGATCCAATTGTTTCAAACAATAAATATTCTGATTTCAAACATTCAAAAGATGTTAGTGAAGATGTAAAAGATCTTTGCCCTGATTTCAAATTTGATCCTCATGAATTATTAACTATCAGAGAGAATAGTTCAAAAGAGTTCATAGGCACATATTCTAAGATGCGTGAGCAAGCATATGTGGAAGCACGAAAGGACTATTCGAGATACTGTAGACGAAAAATTGCTCAAGAGTATCTAGACTTTGGAGGTATGAGTTCAATACGTGCCTGGTTTGAATGTGCAATTAGAGTTCACGTTAATGACGTGAAAAATGCAGCTATTCGGAAATATACTTCCGGAACAAGAAATGGATTTGATGCCTATTCACAAATTATAGATGAGGACTTCATGTATTCCATTAGAGTAGACTTCGACGATACATCATATCAGGGGCCTACTTGCGATACCTATCTTTGCAATAGAGAATTGGGAGATAGGCGATATAGATATACTTGTCCAATAACTGGTTCAACTGCAAATGTTTGGATCGAATTTAAGATACGAAGTGCTAATGACTTATGTCAGATGTTAGGAGTAGATCTATCTGAACTTCCACGAATATTACAGAAATTCAAATCAGATAGAGATTATCATACAAATAATCTTCTCAATCCTCATGATCCGCTAAGCGTTGTAGGTAGTCCTATTGAAGATATCATGTGGAATAGCGATGAGATGAAAGAGGTTCGCAATGAATTAAACGAATCTGAGTATGCAAATCACACATTAAGATGCTGCATAGGATTTTCAAAACGAGGTCTCAATAAACTTGTGAAAGATTCTAGCATCGTTATTAAATACAACAACGAAGGTAAGATCATAGTAATTGACAATAAGGAGGATTAAGTACTATGAAAGATATTAGAACAATGATCAAGGATATGGAGAGTATGGACGATTCTAAATATTCTTTCAAGAGAATTCCTGCAGATCCTGGATTTAATTCGTTTCAGGTCATTGAAAATGCTACTGGTGATCACATTGATACATGGACATTTGATTCTAATGAAAATGTATCATCTGTTGCAGGCGAAGTATCTGCAAAAATTATGCTAGACTACAACAAGTTTAAATTCAGACCAGAGTGGTGGTTAGGCGCAAGATTCTATCCGGATAACTTACAAGATGTAATCCGATATCACGACGTGTTGATCGTTGCTTGTATGCTTAGTAGATTCAAAGATAAAGGCGATGATGTAGGAATTCGACATGGCATGAGAATTCTCGATTGGCTTGCGACTACTGATTTCTATAGTGCTCCTGCGTCTGGTAGATTTCACGATGCATATGAAGGTGGACTGATATCTCATACAATCAATGTGTACAATCAGATGTGCGAGGTATGGAAGGTCCAGAAATTCAATAATGTGTTACCTCAGTCATTCACACTTGTAGCACTTACACATGATTGGTGCAAGATTGGATTGTATGAATCCTATATGCGCAATGTAAAAGATGAGAAAACGGGTCAGTGGAATCAGGTTAAATCATTTAGATGGCGGGAAGATGGACCTGCATTTGCATTTGGACATGGTGTTTCATCGATGTTTTTAGTATCAAGATTTGTGAATCTTTCCGGAGAGGAAGCTGCTGCAATCCGTTGGCACATGGGATCATATCGTTGCGTGAATGACGAATTTTCAGAGTTACAGACATGCAATGAACGATATCCACTTGTTCATATGACACAGTTTGCTGATGCGCTTTCAATTGTGAGGTATTGATATGGATGCTGTAGTATATTTACAAAACCCTGTTGTAGGTAAACGATATAAACGTGTATTCCGTAATATTAAAAATATTGAGGTTGTAGGTGATCAATTTCAATTTCTTATAGATGATGGTGAGCCTGCGCACATAACTATTGATAATAATACAACTATACATTTTTACAATAATTACCTCAATCAGTAACAACAACCTTCTATCTATGTAGTATTACAATGTATTGATTATATAAAAATCAATCGTTATATTCTATATAGATAGGAGGTTATTTATTTTGAGCGTATTTTCTCAGATTGAGGAATTTGCATTAGATGATATTCAAGCTGCAATTGATAATGTCAATAAGAGGAAAAAGTTGAGCCCTCCAATTGAATTCAAAGATTTCAAGCATGAATGTGATGCAAATACCGAAAAAGATGAAAAATATAAAGTAAAGTTCTTTGCAGATATGTCAAATGCAGGAGATGTATTTTCTTGTGATTATTCATATGATGTTGACGGTGACAATGTCACATTGTGTGATGATCTTGATAGGAAAGTATATTCTGCATATTGCAAATCAGAAAAAGTGGAAGCATCTACTCGAATTGTAGCAGCTGATGAAGACTCTGTTGCAGATTCACTTGATGATGTTCAAGAGATTAGAGAAGATGATCCTAATATTGAGATAGAGAACAATATTGAAAATCATTTTATTGCAGAGTGCGAATCTTGTGGTGGAATATTTATTTCTGCAATGCTCCAATCCGATCAGGAAATTGATCATATCACAGGAATTTGCCCACTATGTGAAAGAGAAACTAATCAATATCTCAAGTGGGTGATTAAGAAGGTAAATAGAAAGAATCCGCTAGAGGTTGAAGATGATCCTACAGGTGAGTATTCTATGTCACCTCAGACAAATTCAGAGGATGTTAATCAAGAACCAGGAGGTGCTCAGTTCTAATGAAAATTGTAAAATCTAGCTGTTCAAGCAAACAAAAGGTCCGTACATGCACTTTCAGCCCTCAGGTAAATATAAAAAATAAGAGGACTGCTGTACAAACTGAACAAGATGTAAATGCTGCACATAGTGAAGCAAAGCTTCAAGATCTCATCAATGACATTAAGTCAAACATATATACAAAAGTAAAAGCTGTAGCTACTTCACCGGAATTTGGATTTGATGAGAATGAAGTAGATGATTATTTCTTTGTAGAAACAAGCGCTACAGAAATCGGTGAAGATCATCATGAAGCTATCCGAGTTGAGGTTAGAGGTGAAGTGAGCTACGAAGGCTTAGAAGATCTCATGGAAGCACTTAATCCTATCATTGAAAGCTATGATAGCTACGCTTATTTTGAACCTGTAGAACCTGGTATCATTGAAGCATACGTGAGTGTAGATCAAGTAGATATGAGCATATATGGTGCTACAGTTTCTCCTGATCATATGTTCTATGATTATCATGGAAAACGATTTTCTGTACATGATAATTCATCAGAGATTGGAGAAGATAGCATAGATGATGTGTATTTTCTCTGGAAAGGTAACATCTCTCAGCAAGCTGGTGCATATAATGATGCCGATGAAGATTATGTATATGCATTCATCAGAGGTCGAGGTGTTATTGAATACTATAAGAAGGGGAAATATGTTGCAACTGACAACTACACATTGCGTGATGAAGATGATTTTGAATATGCTTGGGAATATATGGAGATAATTCTTCAACATATTTGTGATCGTCTTATTGCATATAACAAAGATGTACCAGATCATATGGTGTATAATTCAACTGACATAGAAGATTCTTCTGATGATTCTATCATGTTTGAAGGTAACAATTATGAATATGTTACAAATAATGATGGATATTGGATCTATAGAGCTGTAATTGATGGTAAAGGTGTCTGGAGAGCAATGCCACAAGGATCGGATGAATCCGGATTTTCTAGATTATCTTTTCCAATATCTTATGATCAAGCAAGAGGATTTGAACCTATCAATGAACCTTCTGATATCACGAAATTAAGAAAAGATCTTGGAAAGAAGTTACTCCCAAAATCTGGGCAATCCGTTGAAGCAACAGAAGATCTTTCATCATATCCTGAAGAGTTTCGAAATGCATATCAGAAAGCAAAAACAGAATTTATCAATAGGTATCCTAATTTAGGAGTATCCATCATACGTGATGACCCATATGCAGAGGACGGTGAAGTAGCTGTTCTTGTTAAAGATTACGATACAGGAGATCATGCAAAATGCTATCTCGTATATTCTGTAGATGAATTGATTTCATCTGATTATGAGTGGATGCTTCAAGCATTTGAAGAAACTGCGGAAGCTATCGGATTGCTAGAAGATAACACAGTCTATTCATCTGTAGAATCATCTGATTATGAAAGTGATTCAGGAATTTTTATCGAAGACATCATTGATAGCTTAGAGAACAATGGATATGATTTAAGTCGAATACGCTCTATTAAACAAGGCCTTCTAAAGTTATTTGGATACAAAGGTAAAGATGCTGACATCATAATTCATGATCTGGTAGCTGGTAGATTCATTGATCCGAATGACTGGGTAGATAAAGATTACACTCCTGGAATTTATTCGGCTACCGAAGAAGATGAAGAAGATCTTCCAATGGTAGATCAGGAGTATGATTCAGCTGCAACATCTATCAATTCAAACAAACTTCCTGCTATCTATAAGATGGTAAATTTCAATGAAGGAGATGTGGTCGTTGATTTCGGTGGAGGAAAATTTGACAACGCTGTAGAATACATCCGAGATAAAGGTGCCACATTAGTAGTTTACGATCCATATAATAGGTCTGCAGAGCATAACAAAGAAGTTCTAAGAATTCTTCGTGAGAATGGTGGCGCAGATGCAGCTGTAAATTCTAACGTATTGAACGTTATCAAAGAGCCTGAAGCTCGTAAGAACGTACTTGAGAATATCGCTCGTATCACTAAGCCAGGTGCACCGATTTACATTACCGTATATGAAGGCAAAGGAGATGGCCAGGAAGGTCCTACGAAATCTGGATATCAGCTTAATAGAAAGACCGCAGATTATCTCGAAGAGATTCAGGAAGTATTTCCAGATGCAACTCGTAGAGGTAAGTTAATAACTGCACATAATTCAGGATCCATTACATCGTCTGAAGATATCACAGCAGAATATAATATTCAATTTAAGCGTTCTGTAATTGACGAATTAACGCCACTATTAGTAGAAAAACTTGAATCTAATTATGGTATCGAATTCTTTGTAACAGATATGTTTATTGAAGGAGATAATATGCATATACAGGTATACGGAGATGATAAATATCATGGAGATATTGACATTCCTGTAGATTACTCTTTTGATATATGGGATCTTTTAGAAGATGCTTTTAACAAATTCCAAGAATTGTTTGATGGCAAATCATCTTCACCCGTAAAGAGTTATACGGATGTTGAAGAAGATATATCAAGATATGATAAAGACATAGTAAGTTATCGGAAAATCATTTCCAAATCTGTTGAGGATAGCGATGATTTCCTGACTGACTACACAATGTATGAAGTAGTTACAGAAGATGGATCTGTTGAATATGAATGTTACTTTGGAGATAATGATATATACGGACCGTGGAATGGCGAAGGTCTTGACTTCTCCTCTGAAAATTACGATGAAGCTGTAGAATGGTATAACAGCTACGAATCAGATGAAGTTAAGTCATCAGAATCTATTGAAGCTGATGCTTTCTCATCTCTAGAAGATCAGTATCTATCTCCTCCGGAATATGATGATCCTATTGAACATGAAGATAGTCAAGAGCTTATAGAGGTGGAGTTAGATCAAGTGATCACCGTTGATGTAGATGGTGATTATGAATGGGACGATGATACTTACGTATGGGCAAGTCCGGATGAATCTAACGAAGAGTGGAGATCTGAAGACGGTGTCTATATAGATGATAAGGTAGGAGTAGTTGAGCACATTGATGATCTTATTATTCCTAATGTTCCGACTCGTCCAGGTAAATATCGTGTTACAGGATTAGCTAAACTCATTTATGATGTATCAGGAATCCAAGAATATCGTACAAATTACGGACCTGATGATTACGAATCTGATCTTGATACGGACCATGCAGCTGTATCGTTTAATTTCAGTAAATCTAGCGTAGAAAACCTCAAGATAACGCCGGTTCGCAGATAGCTCATTGCTTGTCTCTTTCATATAGGCAGTCGATATAAATCGGCTGCCTAAATTTATGTATGAATCGTTATATTGTGTGTAGATAAAATCATATCTGAATCAAGAGTACATAGAGTATAGGAGGATATTAAAATGATCAATGAATCAACATCTTTAGTTAGAAGAATATTTTGTATGGTTTCAATCGGGATTGGAATCGCAGGATTCTTTCTTATGGTAAGCGTAGACTTAAGTACAGATACATGGCTCAAGCTTGAACTTGCAGGATTTGCAGCATTCATCTTAGGATCTATCCTCACAATCATACTTAATGATCCTATCTGCTTCTTAGCAGCACTTGGAACATCAGGAATTGTAGTAAATTATGCATTATATAGAGTTTTCAATTTACGCACAAAGACAACTCGGAAATGTTATAGAATAATGAGAAGACATGGTAATGCATTGTACCATGTATATTTTTCTGCATATAATACAATCTATGCTATGCATTCTATTGAACCAATTGTTCATAGATAAGATTAAATATGGGAGGTAAATAATATGGGCCTTAATCCACAGCAAGAAAAAGCTGTCATGTGTAATGACAAAAAAATTGTATGTATGGCTGGTGCAGGATCCGGTAAAACATTTTGCTTGATAGAAAGAATCAGTAGATTAGTAGAAGATGGAGTTAGACCGGATGAAATTTTAGCACTTACATTTACAAGGGCAGCAGCGTTAGAGATGAGAGAACGATATATTGCAAAACATCCTGGTAGTATGCCTCCAGACTTTCGTACATTTCACAGCTATTGTTATCATCTCATGTCAACAGATATCAATGTACGTCAAAAACTTGGGTACACTAATATACCAGCTGTTGCTGAATCTTCTGACGCTAAGAAAGTTGTTTCTAAAGCTAAACTTCAGGTAAATTGTAAATTACCACAGAAGAAGCTTGATGATCCATCTTTGATGACTCCAAAAGAAGTATATGAATACAAAACATATCAGAAGGCATTGATGAGATTAATGAAAGCAGAGAATATCATCACATTTGATATGTTATGCAAAGGTGTATGTGATCTTTTCAAAGATAACGATCCTTCCATTGTTCCATACAAACAGAAGCTAAAACATGTTATTGTAGATGAATTTCAGGATACAGACATGACCCAGTTCAATTTTGTAAACTCCTTCACAGATTCTGGATCTTCTGTATTTACCGTAGGTGATGTTCTACAGGGAATTTATTCATTTCGTGGTGCTGATAGTTCTATCATGAAGAAGCTGATTGATGACCCGGATTGGACGGTCATTAAACTCTATAAGAATTACAGATCATGCAAAGAAGTTTGTAGATATGCAAACAGAAATACACGTTATGCATCTGAGAAATACAGAATTGAGCTTAATCCTGAAAAATCAGATGATGGAGAAGTTCATATAGATCACTTTGAGCAGCACGACTACGAATTATTTCCTGAAGATACTCTTGAAGATATTGTGGTTGATATAACAGATAGACAGCAATATGGAAATGTTGCATTGTTAGCACGTAGTAACAAAGAAGTTGCGGAGTTGAAGGCATACCTAAAAAACAAGAATATCGAGTTTGTAAGTCATAATCGTAATGAAGATGCCATTCGATTCCTTAAAGCGTCAGGTGACAATGAGTATTTTATGGATTGGGTAACAACTCAATTGAATTCAGAACAGTATGCAAGGTATGTACGATTACATACAATTGAAAATCCTGAAAATGATGTTAGAGATTTCTACACTAAATTTTCAAATATACTGAGGATCAAGTACATCATGGATACAGTATCTATGATTCGAGTAAAATTTAGAGATCCTACATTGACAAATGTACTGAAAGCGAATGAAATCTTAAAATTGATAGGAATAGATGAGCGTGATCATGATTTTAAAATCAATGATTATTCAATGACCGAATTATATGACTATCTTGTAGATGCTGTTCAAGAAGATACAAAATCCGATATTTATGTAGGTACAATTCATTCTGTAAAAGGTTTAGAGTATGATAGTGTGATACTTGCAGGTGTAGACGGTAAGACATTTCCATTGATGAATGAAGATAACAACAATCTGTTCTACGTAGGAATAACAAGAGCTAAGGACTGGTTAAAAGTATATGAAGCAATCTGATAAGAAGTATGCATATTATGGAGATGATCCTGATAGAACAATCAAAGAAAATGAACCATTGATATACTACATATTGAGAAAGAAAATGAATAGAGATGATCTAGTATATGATGAAGATGTAGTTCAGATGGCACGGTTCGGCATATTCAAAGCATGGAAATCGTATGATCCTGAGAAGTCAGCTTGGGCAACATACATGACAAAATGTGTCACCAATGAGATATTCACGGAACTTCGTCGTAGACGCTATCCAAAGAATAAGTTCTATGATAGCTGTGATAGACTTGATAGAGTCATTGATGATGGTAAGGGTGGTACATGCGAATTGCGAGATCTAATCATAGTAGATGATAATTCCTTTGAATCCGTGATATCTGATCATAAACAGAGATGGAATGAAATCTATAATTCACTTTCTTTGAGAGAACGCAGCATCATCTACTGGTTGGATAAGGAATATACGCAGAAAGAAATAGGAGAATTGATAGGTGTCAGCCAATCATATGCTTCTAGGCTAATAAAACAGTTGAAAAATAAGATACAAAAAAAGTGGGAGGACGGTGAATACACTTGAAGTTATTTTCTCAAGAAGACTCTACGGTATCTAAGAATACAGTAGAATTTTTAAATGAAATCGCAAAACATGCGTCAAACAGATCTGAGATGAAAGATGTAGAGTACAAAGTGCTTATAATGCCTGCACCTCCAGAGGATCTATTCTACGTCAGCGTAGTAAATCCTCATGTGAAATGTTTCCGTGATCAACATTCGAGAAAGCAAGCTGATCAAGACATCATTGACTACCATGTTCTGAAATATCATCTACCACATCTTATTGATCATATTGATGACAATCGGAATATATTTATGAAAGATGTAGTACCTGGAATGTATCAGTATCAGAGATCTATTTCAGGCAAGAGACGAAGATGGGCACGAGTCGAATCTTTGTTTGATTAAAATCGTTATTGTGTATATAATAAAGATATGGAGGTATATCAAATATGAAAATTCAGTCAGTTTACATTGATGGAATGCACAATGCACATGGTGTAAGATATTCATTTGACCATGTGAATTATCTTTTCGGAGATAACGGTGCAGGAAAGTCAACTGTTCTTGAAGCTATTCAGTTAGCATTGCTTGGATACATTCCGGGACATAACAAGACAAATCAGTCTGCATTCACCCATGCCAGCAGCTCTGCAATAGATGTCCAAGTGACGTTGGAAAACGGTTCTGACACCTACGTAGTAGAAAGAACATTTGCAAAGGTTCGTTCAAGCGTGATATCAAATTGTGAAGTAACTAAAAACGGTCAGTTACTTGAAGAAGTTGATCCTGGAATGTTCCTCGGTAACATTGAGTTACCTGTTTTCAACTTCACAGAGTTCTTGAGCAGCACTCCGAATACTCTCAAGAAATGGTTCCAGGAATTTCTTCCATCTGAATCTGAAGAAATTGATATCTACGGAAGATTAGAAGAAGATGTTAAAGACATTCAAGGAAACTATTCTGAACTCAAGCTTGATGTTCAGAAATGGATCAGCAAGCAGAAATCAGGAGATGCTGCTGCCAAAGTATCGGCCCTCAACAAGTATCTCAAAGATATCGACAGCTTGAAGAAACAGCAGATTGCCGATAATCAGGCTGCTGTATCAAAGTTGATCTTCTATGATGATTTTGAAGATACAATGACAGAAGAAAGTAGATCTGCTGTAATCGCAGATCTTAAAAATCATCTAGCTGCATTGCGGAACCTTCAGGCATCTATCGGTCACAATTTTCAGATTGTATCAAGTATTGAAAAGCTGAGATTCACCGCATCTGCTGCAAGGATTGAAGATGACAAAGAGGTCAATAAACTTGAATCAGAATTAGCTGATTTAAGAGCTAAGTATGAATCATCTGGTACTTATGTAACTCAGAAAAGTACGGAAATCACTGTACTTCATACAGAGATTCAGACAAAGTCCAAGATCATTAGCGGTAGAGGAGTTTGTCCGTATACACATGTAGAATGTGATAGTATCAAACAGATGGTAGATAAGCTTCAGAAAGAGGTTGATGATGCAAAGAAGAAACTTTCTGATCTAGAAGCTGAGTTCAAGGTAATTAATGATTCTAGATTAAAGATGCTCGCAGAAATACACACACTTGAGGATAAGATTTCTACAAAGAAATCGGCTTATAGTCAGATTGAACTACTGAAGGCACAGCTTCATGAATTACCTGAAGACGTTCCAGCAGATATAGTAGGGTTGATGAACACAAAAGAATCTCAGATTGATAAGCTCATGGAGGAGCAGACAAAGGCTCTTGCAAATAAGCGATACAATGAGCTTATCGACAATTTTACCAAAGATAAATATAAACTTGAACTCGAACGTCAGGTTTTGAAGATTTGGATCGCTACAACAGGACCTAATGGTCTTCAGAGTGAATTGATGTCTAATCCATTAGGAAATTTTGAAACAACCTTCAATACCTATATCCAGAAAATGTTCAAAGAGCCGGATTTGAAATGTGCATTCAACGTTTCCGGAAAAGCAAACTCTTTCAGCTTCGGACTCAATCGGAATGATAAATATATTCCATACAGTAACTTATCATCTGGAGAGAAATGCATGTACATACTTGCATTCATGACCTGCATTGTAGAACACAGCTCTTCAGATATCAAGACAGTCATTGTAGATGATATGATTGATCATTTGGATGATTCAAATGCAGATTTTGTAATGACATCATTAGAGTCTTACTCAGATTGTCAGTACATATTAGCAGGGGTCAAGAAGCTGAAGAAAATCAAAGGAGTAACTATCACAGAAATCAAAAAGTAGGAGGAGTCATGAATCTAGAATTAGGGGAAGCGTATATTGTAACACCAATTAGATTCGACACCTATGGAGCAATAGTGGAGCTGCAAGACGGTTCCACTTCTTTGTTACATGTGTCGCAGATATCAGAAAATTATGTCAAAGATCCATCAGAATATTTATCTATTGGACAAGAATATGTAGCAAAAGGTGTGCAAGGAGTAGGAGATCGACCGGTTCAGTTATCTGTGAAACATTTAGGTCTACAATCATGCTTTACAGAACCTGAATTTGATAAGGATTTTAAACCTACACGTAAGAAACCTTATCCGAAGAGTAAAACTGTGAGATCAACCAGATATCAAAGTGAATCAAAGGATCATCATAAATCTCTCGATGATATGATTGCAGATGCACAAGCATCTTATAATGAAAAGATGAGGGGTCAGAAAAAGAGAAATAAAAAGAGATGACGAATCGTTATAATATACAGAAGATAATATAGAGGAGGTACTTAAACATGTCAGATTATCATTATGTAGACAAACACGGTGAAGAGATTAAAGCAGGATACATGATTAGAATCGGAGATGATGATCCGGAACTTGTGTATTCTTGTGTCAATGATTTTGGTCATGATCTAGGGATCAACGCGTCTAATGAAGCGTATCTGAAAGCACATCCTGATGCTGACAGAGAATATTACAGTTTGAACAATTTCACGTCTAGCATCATTGAAATTGTGTCAAGATAACACTTGACATCGTAGTTGTATTGTATTAAAATATTACTTGCATCGTTATAGTATATGTAGGTAATATAAAAGCCGAAGTAGACAACCGGATACGTCAGCGGTCTTGAAAACCGTCAAGTCCTTAATCGGGCTCAGGGGTTCGACTCCCTTCTTCGGCGTTAGCTGCTGAGAGAGATCTCAGCAGCTACTACACATTCCTTCTCCCCGAGGAATAGATTGAAGCACAAGAACGCACTCATTTTGGCTCATAACTGTACAATATCTCCTAAAATTGTATAAATCAGAACACTTACACTTAATCACAAGTTCCAGAAACACTTTCTTGTGCTTCAAAACAACGAGGTGTGGTCCACCGGTAGGATGCGTGATTTGGGATCACGTGATAGCAGGTTCGACTCCTGTCACCTCGACTCGTCAGCTAACGACGAAATAAATGTAGCAGTCCCTGTCACAAAAGCGATTTAAAGACATAGATATGGAAAAAATGCGTCTATCAGGGACTCAAAGATGCTATAAAGCTAGGAAAGCATCTTCGATGGGGTATCGCCAAGCGGAAAGGCAACGGCCTTTGACGCCGTCATTCGTCAGTTCGAATCTGACTACTCCAGTTCAATCTCGTGTTAGTACTATTGCGCAAAACTATTGACATGAGATTGAATGCTTCATGTGAAGAGAACCCTGCCGGTAGCAAAGGTTAGACCGGCGATCGAGCAGATATGGTGGAATGGTAGACACGGTAGACTCAAAATCTGCTGACCTAGAGTCGTAAGAGTTCAAATCTCTTTATCTGCATTCCTATAGTAAAAGTTCGCTACTTCGCTATAGGACCTTTGCTCCTGCACTAGAGGATGGATAAGGTAGGTGCTTCGTTTGGAGCTGTTAGAGCGCAATTAAACAGCCGTGAGTTTGCTTGTAGCTCACCATATAATAAAAACTTGATGACACATCGGAAAGACGATGGAGCTCGCTGGTGTAGCTCAATTGGCAGAGCAGCTGATTTGTAATTAGCAGGTTAAGAGTTCGAGTCTCTTCATCAGCTGTCAGAACTAATGACCCGCTTGTGTAAACTACAAGTACATGAGGAAGTTCCTACACTCGATGCAGGCCATGTCAAGAGTGTAGCTGAAGGTGACACCAGATACAGTGGCACAATCTGCGACATGTCAAGCAGTCACAATAACGGGTATAGCAGATGACAGAAGGAAAGACTTCCGTAGTCTCGTGTGTAAGATTTCGTTATTGCTAGAGATCTGAAGCGAATGGTAGGTTGCAGCCTGTTATAGCAGTAACAGGTGATTAATATGCAATACAAACTGATCACGTTAGAAATCAGGGTTATGGACTTGAGGCTTGTCCATAATGTAAGCGGATATGGCGGAATTGGCATACGCTGAGGACTTAAAATCCTCTGACTTCGAGTCATGTGGGTTCAAGCCCCACTATCTGCATCGTTATAGTATATGACAAAGATAGGAGGTGTATAAGATGAAAAGAGTAATTAGGAGATCAATTCCAATTACAGGAGCTAAAATTCAATCAAAAGGAATCTTTTGGTACATTCCGGATGATGACAAATTATTAGCGTTTCCATATGATCCTGATCAGTTTCAGAATTCAATTTCTAGGAATGGTTTATCTTATACACACAAAAAGTTATGGCCTGAAATTTCTGGTAAACTCAAGAAATATCCATACAACTATTTTCCTAGAGGTAGAGTAGAAATTGATAATAAAGGAAGATCTGTAATTTATATGAATCCTAATATTCCAGATTCAGCTATTTCTGATATCCGATCTGAATTTGGAATAAGAAATGAATCATCTATCATAAAATACGATAGCAGTTCTCATTATCTTTGTTATTTAGATGACGGATGGAAAGCTGATAAATAATTCTTAGCATCGTTACAATAAGTGTAGAAAATAAATAGGTTGTAACCAAGGTAACTAGAATGAAGTGCGAGTGTACTAGTTACCAAAAAGTTTTATAAAAAGATATTGAGAGATTCGCATACTTTCGATAAATCTTACCTATTTTACTTGCCGATGTGGTGTAAGGGAAGCTACGCTGGTCTTAGGAACCAGTGCCGCAAGGTGTGCAGGTTCGAATCCTGTCATCGGCATGTGGCAGGATATGTCGAGGCCCTGCCAATAATGACACGTCCATACGCCTAAGTATCTGCAATAGATCATTAGTTCTACTGCAGATATACTACATCAAGAAAATTGAATCTAATATTCAATAAGAATCGTTAATGTATATGTAGATATAATAATTAATGCTCCATAGCTCAGTTGGTAGTAGCGATCGGCTGTTAACCGATGTGTCGCAGGTTCGAGTCCTGCTGGGGGCAGTTTGCTTGATATTAAATTATTAAGCAATTTAGGTTTTGCCTATCTAAAGCTATAGTAGCCGAAGAGATTAGTAGGTGCAAAGATAGGTGTCTAGTCGGGTTGAAATCTTGTTGTTGTGCCAGGATTCCGAAGACATAAAGGGTACGTGCAATAATAATTAAGTTCTCCTAGTTTGCTTAATTATTTCTGATGATGACTAGGTAGTTGCGGTGAACTATCACTAAAATGCCGCTCATGTTCAATACTAAAAGTTGAACAGAATTTGGCGGATTAGTCAAGTGGTAACGACGGGAGCCTTTCACGCTTCAGACGCTCGGTTCAATTCCGGCATCCGTCATTCGCTGATACAACTCAGCGAGTTAATTCGATATAGCCATCAGCGGTGTAGATGTATCAGTTGTTGGATTGAGGTGCATCGAGGGTAAGTGGATGAAATGGAGATGGTGGCGCGCAGGAGAATTAACAATTTAAATTAGAGGTTGGAGGTTAACCTCGATATCTCAAGATGGCATGCTATGATATTAAAAACTTCAAATCTAGCTAGAGGCTTAGGCTAGTCTTCAATGCCTACTAGAGATGTAAAAGGATCTGAAAACGAAGCGTTGTAGTTTATCTACTCATGCGTAGTACGTCAAGCTATATTGCAGCTATAGATATCGTGGCAGAGGTCTTTGACTTTTCCTCTGCCACATCATCCTTAAGTAGTTTAAGGTCTGTCAAAATACTTATGGCGCGCATAATAGATGGACGTTCAAATCGTCCCTTAGGAGCTCTTTACAGATAGGTGTAGCTCCTTTCATCGTTCAAAAATCTATGCTTATCTGTAAAGCTAGTTAGTCATATCAATCCTACTGATATGCATCTACTAGTCTAGCGCAAGAATAGGTAGGATATATTCGACATAGTAGATAGGTTACTGGTGTACGGAGCACAATCGTTTCAAGAGGAAGCGAAAGGAGCTGGTTCGATTCCAGTTGTAATCGTTAGCATAAAGTCATGTGATCTGATGATTTTATGCTGCGGACAACGTTAGATATGCAAGTGTCAAACGTAAACTTGAAGCATAGGTCTTGCAACTTATGTGGAGGTCACGACAAGTTGTAAAAGGTCAAGGGATCGGCTTATAAGCGTGGCAAGTGATAGTATTTTAGAGCAGAGTAAGTGACCTAGGAGCTGAAATTGATAAAATGCTATTGCGTACATGTATAGTGTAGTGGTTAGCACATGTGTAACCCACATGGCGAGTGTTCGAATCGCTCTGCATGTATTGTGTGAGCAATCACACATCTAAGTCTATTTCATGTGAATTCAATATTGCAGATAAGAGACGCAGTGGGGATGCAAAGTGCTGCGTTGAAGCAGGGACAAATTGTGTAACCTACAAAATAATGTAGATTAAGATGGTTTTCAAAATCCTGTTAGCTTATATGTTAATGCAATCTCACGCATAAACCTTCAGTGAAACCTTATAGAAACATAGTGAAGTTGAAATAGCTTTGATTATGCGGATAAAATAAGGACAACTGTAAAACAGTTAGCAATGTTTGGCCAACATTCATATAAGTGAAAATGCAGTATTGAATAAGCTGCATATCAAAACTGCATAGAGTGAAATTTATGTAGCTGTTCTCATATAGAGGATATGCAGCTGAAATTCTATAATAATTGGCTCTGTAGTTCAGTTGGTTAGAACGCTTGCCTGTCACGCAAGAGGTCGTCAGTTCGAATCTGATCAGAGTCGTTTCATCTGGAAACAGATGGATACATTAGAGATCTCCTCTATCTAAGCTAGGTAGAGATGTAACAGAATTCTGTTGGTAAGGATAGTCCGGTTCAACTCCGGGGACGTCAATTGTTAGTATGTGTGAAGCTAGCATTGAAAGCAGTTGATGTAGGGACGGATAATATTGAGGTTCGAGTCCTCACTATCCTCGCTCCCATCTATGCTGTATGCATTAGGGCAGTGGTGTGAACACCTTTAGGTGGATAGGTTAAATTCCTATACTGTCCGGTGCGCTAACATAGATGAAGACAAACCTATGACGAAAGGGCCATTAGCTCAGCTGGTCGAGAGCAGCCGGCTCATAACCGGCAGGTCCTCCGTTCGAATCGGAGATGGCCCATTAGCTGATAGGCACAGGAGTTTTGATCTATGGACCACCTTTCATTTTTCTCCTAGGTCTATCAGCATTGTCTAGTCAACACATAGACCAGTGGATTGAAACCGGCTTAAATTGACGTAAACCGTAAGCAGACGAGGACACAAAGTGAACAGTGCTATCTTCTCACAGTCGACACAGACCAACGGAGCTCGAATAAAGGTATCACTTAGTAACGGAAACTCAAATCACTTACAAATGCTATTAAGTTCTGAGGGTCTTAATAGAGAATTCCATGTTTATGATGAAAGGGCTGATATTGATAGGCTTAAATTCTATTGATATCAGCTCTTTCACTGTGAATCGTTATATAGTGTAGAAGATAATATCAATGATTCAATAGAATGTGAGGTATTTATTACGATGACAAACAATTCTATTTCAATAAGTATGGATTCTGCATATCTTTTCAAGAAGGGAAAGAATGGAAGATTTGTTTCTTATGATGATTATGGTAAGGTAATTATTGCAGAAAATTGCATCAAACCTGGATACTACATGATAAATAAAATTGTTAGAGATCTTAAGAAGTGTTGCATAGTTGAAGTATCTAAAGAAGTGTTAGTTGATTACTACGAAGGAATGAGATATGATCAGTTCAAGAATCTTCTTAAGATGAGAGGATATGAGATTGCTTATGAACTTCCTTTCAACAATCCTCATTCTAGAAGTTTACCAGTAGTCGAATATCAGATGGTTGCATACAATTCTAGACTGAATATTGTTATCATTGCAGAAACATTTTCGTTGTATGATGAATGTACATTCAACACCATAGATTGCTACTGTTACGGAACAAGTGTATTTGATAATATGAAAGCACAGTTCGTAAGTCGTGGAGGTTCGGAAGAATGTGTATTCAATATTGGTACATATCATAATGTTACCTGGATAAAGCCTCTTCAGTTTGTAGAAAGTAGAGCATGTAAAGATGCCGAGAAGGGTACTTTTGATCTTCCTAGTTGTTTTACATATGCAGATGATGATGTATGTAAACATCTTGATGAGTATAGGGATAGATTCTTAAGTTTGATTCCTGATGAACTCAGAATTTGGTTTAGATCTTATAAGGAGTAGATAAATGTCAAAAGATAGAATAGAGCCTTGTAAATTTTACATCTGTGCAGGATAGTGTATATACAAAGATGGATGCCCTCCGATGTGCATGAGTATCGAAGATTCAATAATTCCGTCATTGTATGCATCTGATGACATCTCTTCTGAGAAATACATTAATCTTCTAGATAATTATGTAAAGCTTATACGAAACCTTGGATTCAACCCTGTGCTAGAGGATTGAGATCTATCTAGATAGGCAGATGTTATGATCTGCCTATTATTGTGAATCGTTATATATCTATATAAGAGAAGGAGGTGAACATCATGAAATTTATTCCATTTTATAGATGTGGATGCTGCAATGGTGCAATGACACAAGGTATGCCTGTGGAATTTCAATCGGAAGAAGATCTACAGAAAGGAATAGAGAAAATGGTTCAGGGTCAAGTGTATGACTTTGTACCGGGAATCGAGAATACAATGCAGACTCCGAACTCTATCCTACACTTTTGCCCAGACGGAAGCGTAGGTATTGCGAAATTTGTAGGTTATCACAAACTTTCAGAGGAGGAGATAAACTATTTTGAATTGATGTCTGGGAATACTTCAGAGTAGAAAGGAGAAATATGAATTCATTAGAACGAGAACTTAGGCTTGCTGCACATCTTTATTATCAAGATGGTAATAGCTTCTTATCAGATGATGAGTTTGACAAAAAATGTGATCAATTAAGATCTGTGGATCCAAACAATTCTATATTTAAAGAACCTTCTTGGGGATACAATATTAATACTGATTCAACAATTGGAGAACGTTGTCCTCATAGATATGGATTAGTAACAGGATTAGGTAAGGCGTACACATACAAAGAGGTCCCTAATCAGTTTAAAGTTCATTGCATCATAGGATCTCCAAAACTTGATGGAATGTCAATTGCATTATATTATGAAGATAGCGTATTGGTTCAAGCATTAACTCGAGGAGATTACAAGCAAGGGATTGATGTAACAGATAAAGTCAAACTAATCATTGGGAATACTTTACCTACACCTCATATTACAGGTGGGTTCCGTGGAGAAATCATAATGTCAAAAGATTCATATAGAAAATATGAATCTTGTCATGATAATATCAAGAATGCTCGTAATTCAGTTGCAGGTATCATTAATTCTAAAGAGATCACAGAAGATATCAAGTATCTTGATATTGTAGTATATACCGTACTTGCAGATGAATCTCAGAAAATCGACTCAGTCCATGATGAAGGATGGCATTCCTACAGCATTGATTATAGCGAAGCATATGATATACTTGATAAGAATTTTGAAAACGTTGCACCGTATTTTGTATTCACAGGTTTGAACGAAGATACATTTATGGATTCTATGGCATATAAATTTTCTGAATTATGTTCACATTATCCATATGAAGTTGATGGAATCGTGATTTCAACTGAGTCTATTCAAATAAATCGTGATGGAGAGTTCATTTATGATGAAATCGCAGTAAAATTCAAATCAGAGACTGCAATAACAACTGTTGAAAGGGTAGAATGGCAGATGTCTAAAACACATTTTGCGATTCCAGTTGTTTATGTCAAACCTGTTGAACTTGATGGTGCTACAATCACTAAATGCACAGGACTCAATGCTAAGTACATTAAGCATAACGGAATTGAAAAAGGTGCCATCGTAGAAATTGAACGACATGGACAGGTTATACCATATATCAATAAAGTAATCAATCCTATACATGGGGATAACTTACTTATTACTCATTGTCCTGATTGCGGCGATGAGCTTCAGTGGGAAGGTGTACATTTAAAATGCATGAATCCGATATGTGGCAATGCAATTCTACAAGATGCACTTATTTGGATCAATAATATCGCTCCAGTAGATAACTTTGGAGATAAACTTAGAATAAAGTTTCTTCAAAAATATATTTCAGGCGAGATATCCGTTGAATCTATAATGGATTGCGAAGAGCTTGTGAAAATCGCCGTTTTATGCATGGATAAGCATCCAAGTCCGCTGATTAGCAAGCAGCTTATCCTATTTTCAATGATGTGTAATGCATTGTTTAACAAACCGGTGCTTGCTTCAGATGCTATTAAAGCATTGAATATTCCGAGGTTTGGAGATATTACATCTGAGAAGCTTGCAAGCTATCCACACCTTGTCAAAGAAATTTTCTCTCTATCTCAAGCAATCAATTCTGATGATACCTATGTTATTCCAGACAATTTCTTAGATGAACTCATTAGATGCATCGGAGTTGCAAACGGTCAGTCCATTATCGATAATATTAAAAAATTCTACAGATTACGATTTGTATACAATCGAATTGTTTGGAATTCAGCATCAAATAGTGCAGAGGTAAAAGGTAAAGTAGCAATCACAGGAAAACTCAGTGTTAAACGATCGGAATTTGAGAAAGAATTGAAATCACATGGATGGATGGTGGGAGAAATCACAAAAGATACAGATTATCTCATCACAGATAACCCTAACAGTTCATCTTCCAAGAATAAGAAAGCTGATCAATTAGGTATTATTAAGATTACAGAGTCGGAATTCATATCAAAATACTTCTAAAGAGGTGACATATTTGAAAACACTAGTAGATCATTATCGTGATTATTGTAATGAAATGAAGTTCTTTGATATATTGCACATGCTTCAGAAGGGTGGATCTATGAGAGACGCATCTGAAGTGTTAGGAGTTCCATACGCTCGAACTAGAGTATATTGGACTAGAATATCCGAATATGATAGACTCTGTAATCTACAGAATAATCCGGATAGCATCGTTAATCTAGATATCACCTATAAAGATTTTAAGCTGTTAGAATCTATGAGAATCAAGACAATCAGTAGATTAAGATCACTAATCTCAGATCCGTTGAGCAAAGTAGATTTTAGCAAGAAGCTTTTAGGTAACTGTCGTCTTGCTTTAGACGAATATGATAATTGAGGAAAGGAGAAACAAATGCCGTCCAAGAAACAGAAACTTCTGACACCTAGTCAGATGAAGTGCAAGAAACCAAGAGTAGTCAATTACAAAGATGATCTAGAAAAGCAACAGAAAGCTCGTGATATCATCATACTGTATGTTGATTGTGGACTAGGATATAGTCCAATTCGGCATGTAGTAGGTTGTAAGAATGATAAACTTGTAGAAGATGTTGTACGGCAGCACATGCTAGGTCGTAACAACGTTGATGCAGAAAATGGAGAGCTCATGTGTCCTCAGTCTAGATATCTTAGTGAGTATCAGAAAAGTATTATCACAGCTAAGGCTCAGAGATATCTTACAATAGATGATCCATATATTGTAGATATGTTAGCAAACGGTAAGTGGTCTGACGATCCTGCATATGGACCTAGAATCTGTAACGTGTGTGGAAACAAAGTAGAAGACGAGTGGGCTTATTGTCCATTCTGCAGCAGTAAATTATAGGAGGTGTGTATATGCATTTCATAAAATCAAATGCAGAGGAAATCGTAGAAGTTAATCCATATAAGAAAGTAGAAAGAATCGGAAGGATCTGTTACAAATTCGAAGATAAGATCACATCAGATAGCTACAGGAAATTTGTATCAAATTTGATCAATCGAAAACATTATGCTATGCTTGAGCATGCTCGTCTATTTTTTGAAATTACACTGACTGACAGAGAAGAAGAGTCAAGTCTTGACAAATGCAGACGAATCATAGCCGATTTTTCAAATATTCCTGCAATATACACGAATTGGGTAAGATATGAAGATACTATCAAGCTCGGAATCAGCATCTCAATGTCGCATGCATATAATCCTAAGTGGAGAAACGCAGAATTCTGTTCAGAAAATGCTGCAAGTCTTCTTGATGCATTCAGATTTCTTGTTGAACATGAATATTTCTTTAAAGATGAAGATGAGTTTGATATTTCTGACATCTGGGATGCATATGAATTAAACCTCAGCGATATTGAATATGTTTCAGAAGAAAAACTTAACGATGTTTATCATTCTATTAGTTATGATACAGGTAACATGGAATTTGTATCTGTAAAATTTGATTGTGATCGAGGAGTGTCGCACGAACTTGTACGTCATAGAGTTGCAGTAGCACAGTCATCTACGAGGTATTGCAATTACAGCAAAGAAAAATTTGGAAATGGTGATATTGCATTTGTGTATCCTCATGATTATGATAATTGGGACAATAGCGTAAAAGCACTATTTGAGAAGAATTTACAGGAATGTGAAGATACTTACAATTACATGACAAGTAACGGAATGTCTCCGCAGCAGGCTCGTGCAGTTCTTCCGAATGCACTTGCAACTGAGGTTGTTCTTACAATGAATCTTTATCAGTGGGAACATTTTATAGATCTGAGATACAGAGGAACAACAGGTGCACCTCATCCAGATATGAAGGATGTTGCTTTAATTGCATATCATGATATATTACATTCATATCTTGAAAAGATATCAGATATCTACCTTGAACATTTGAATGACTGATTGTATATCAGATTATCAGGTGTGAATTTGATCACACCTGATTTTTTATTATTTGTATCACAGAATCGTTATTATCTGTGTAAACAAATACAGAATCAAATATCCATAGAGGAGGTATTAGTATGAATAAGTATTATGAACCAGTAGATAAGATCTATCAACAGTTCAAAAGATTCAATCAGAAATCACAGATTGAGAATGATATTCAGAATGAATCATTTCCAGAAGTAGAACCTGGACTGCCTACACATAAAGTAGCTGAATTTGAAGAGATCAACGTTGAATCTCAGCTTACAAAGCCAAAGAGTTGGTATTGGGAACTTGCAAGAAACTTCATGATCGCATATGCAGTATTAACTATTGTGACAGGTATCATGAATGTTATCATGTTTGCTATTTGGATTTTCCTTCTTCCAGGTGCTGTTATCGTTGCAGCAGTACTTAGAGGTGTAAGAACTAGACAATTTTATACACTCAGGCAGCAGGACGTAGAAAGAATAAAAGCTTCTAAGGAATACAAAGATGAGTATCAGAGACGGTTAGACGATCAGAAAAATCGCCAAGGTGAATTTGATAAAGAATATGAAAATGCTCTTTCTCAATTTGACATTGATTGGAACACTTGGAAAGAACATAAGAAAGCGTGGGAAGCAGATCGTCAGAAACGATACGAGACAGCAAGAGCTGAAAGGATACATGAAAGAGACGTACTTCGCCAGATGTTTGATGACTTCGGAAAGTTTCCGAAACAGTACAGATTTGAATCATGCGTAGCATATGTCCACGAGGTATTGTCCTCTTCAGATGTAAATATATCTACAGCTATTGAAATGTATGATCGTGAACGTCAGCGTCAGTTAGAATCTGAAAGAATCGATGTATTGAATAGGCAGGCAGATCTTCAGGCACAGAGAAATAGGGAGCTTGAATATCAGTCAGAGCTTCAAGAACGTGCTAACGATATAGCCGAAAGGCATAGAAGAGAAGCAGTAGCTTTAGGCGCTTACAACGCATACCAGAATCATAAGCAGACTAAGATATTAGAGAAACGAGAAAAAGAGAGACAGCGCGCTATTAAACGTGCAAAGAGAGGTTATTGATTCCTTGTATAGATTTATCAATGTTAGATCGGAGGTAGATTTATATGGCGAATCTACAATCATACTATCGGCAACTTCAAAAAGATGAGATGATAATGAGCAGATGTGAAGAAATCATAAGATTGTTTTTGGATCAGCGCATGACCATAAGGTTGTGCGCTGAAAATATGTGTATGTCTAAATCAAATGTACACAAGTATATACACACTCAAATTAAAGACAGATATCCTACTGAATATGATCAGATACGTAGAAAATTGCAATGGAATAGTAAACATCTTTGTATCAATCGAAAATACTGGAAATGAATCGTTAATATACATAAGATAAATAGATAGGAGGTACACATTATGAAATGTTTTTATCATAACGATATGGACGGACATTGTGCAGGATATCTGGTAAGAAAATTCACAGAAAATAACAATCCGGAAGATTACTTCGAGAGTGATTATTCAGGACTTGATCTATCGACAGTAGAAATCGGCGAACGCGTCTACATCGTAGATTATAGCTTTACAGAAGCAACAATGCATCAGTTACTATGGCTCATCAATTATGGGTGTGATGTTATTTGGATTGATCATCATTCATCCAGCCTTGATCTTGTAGAGAAGTATCCAGAATTAAAAGATATTAGAGGTATTAGATCCTCAGAAGCAAGCGGAGCTGCTCTCACATGTATGTGGTTCATGAAATGCCCATTTGATAAGATTCCCGAATACGTGAAGTTGGTATCAGATTATGATACATGGGCGCATAAGATGACTGATTCCGATGCATTTAAACTTGGAATTGACAGTTACAAAAATGATGTATTCGATGATGTTTGGGCCAGACTAGATTCTACATCAGAAATATTTGACGGTAGACACTTTTTGCAGTCGGTTGTAGCTGCTGGTTACATTATCAAATCTTATATAGATAGAGATAACGAATCTTATCTTGATTCATATGGATTTGAATCAGAGTTGGATGGTGTAACTGTATACGCAGTAAATAAATCAAGCAATTCATGGATTTTCGGAGATCTGATCAATTCGTATCCTGCAGTTGTTGTTTTTGTATTCAATGGATCGAAATGGAAATATTCAATATTCAGTTCAGATAATGGTGCAGATTGTCAGAAAATTGCAGAAAATCACGGCGGTGGAGGACATAAGCATGCTGCAGGATTTACATCTGATGAATTGCTTTTGAGGAGAGGTTAATATGAAGCACACAGCTTGGATGTTGAGACAAGGAGGGGATGCATTCGGTGTAATGCATCACTTCTATGTTATGGATGATGAAGATCTATCATCGGAAGCAGAAGTAGCTGCTTTCCTGATATCAACTAGATCTAAAGATCAGGATCTTGCAAAATATATCATTGATGCTTGGATTGCATTACTCATTGAGAATGAAGTTACTTATGATGGAGAGGAAGCTGAAATAGAAGATGCAATTAAATCAGCAGTAAATAATCTTCCTTATACATTTCAGTATCCATTATCTGTAGATGAGATCATAAATATTCATAGAGAGAATAATCAGTATGACGATGTAGAATCATTATATGATTTTGTAGACGATGTTAGGGATGAAAGATCTGATCTTTCTAAAAGGATCAAAGATTCATTGAATCAACAGTTTTGCAGATCTAGATTTGGTGGCCAGTATAATACATCTAGAGGGAACAGAGAACTTTGGTTTCGAATATCTTCTACAGGATACAATTGGGTCAATGATATTTACATCTGGACAGCTGATCATTATAAAGGCCTAGGTGTTCAGACGATAACTATTTGCAGAGATTATGAATCTGATTATGGAGATGAAGAAGGACATTCAGAATACTTCTATACTGCAAGAGATGGTTCCGTATACCGAAATATGCCGATCATGGAATTCTTAGCAGAAGAACATGATACAAGGCCTATATTTGATTCAAATGAATTAGGATATAGCCCTAATTATTATGATCTTGCAAGAGATGGATATACTCGTGAAGAGTGCGATACAATATTAGGATCAGGATTCTTAGATCTGGAGGCGAGTACAGAAAACATGGTTATCAGAGAACGAGAAGTAAGATGCGTATCAGAAGTACGTGCAAACTTAATACAGCAGTATCCTACAAGGACTCAGATACGTCTTAACAACATGTGTAATCAGATCAAACAGCAGTTTCCAGAACTCAATTCCGTAGATATCATTGAGATCAATCCTAGAGAAAACAGATCTGGAAAGATGGTTGCATCTGAGGTAATATTCTACTGCACATCTGACATTGAAGAACTTGATGGATTGAAAGTTTCAATTGTTCTGAATAGAGGTATCAAAGATACAACAGTAGGAGATGTAGTTCGTTATTTCCGGATTGAATATAATGATTATAAAAAATTCAAAGGAGTTGAAGTATAATGTTTACATGTCCATGTTGTGGGTCTATACATATTACACAACGACTCATCTATTGCGCAGGGTCTGCTATGAATCATATCAAGTGTAATGCTTGTGGATACGACAATACCAAGCAAGTTACACACATGTCCAGTACTACATCTGGATATTACACTAATAACCAACTCGTGTATTCTAACAATACAAGTTCTTCTTTATTTTAATAAGAAATTTCTTGACCTCCACTAGAGTGGAGGTTTCATATTGTACGATCGTACAAAACTACACCTTTTATAGAGATACAAGTGAAAACATTTCATACAATATACTTTTATCACATAGATTAGGAGGTCAGACCTTGTATCGTCCAGATATATCCATTCCAATACCGGGAAGTTGCCAATGTATACGTCCTGGTGATACTGTAAAATTAGGTAGATTTGAAACTACTCGATGGCAAGTAGGTTTCGGGTGGTTTAGTTTTGACGAGAATAGACCATTCTATGGTATGTATCTTACAAATTTGCAGTCTGGACAAGTGAAACCTTTGCTGAAAACAGATCTTGACGATATCTATATGATAGAGTGATCGAAATCCTGTAAGAAAAGGTGGTGAATTGACTAACATGGCAGATAGAATCACATTAGATTCAGGAATACAGATTGTTGATGGTAGCATTGTTATACTCGCTAGATTTCCTGGAACTAAGTGGATCGTCCATAAAGGATGGTATGCTTATCAAGGTAATCAGTATAACGGATGGTATCTTTCATCTATTCCTTCGCAGACAACAATGCCTCTTGTAGATTCCGATCTCATTGGTATCAAAGTTGTTGGTGGAGAATGTCCGTATCCTGATCATCCATTCCCATCACCTAATCCTCCTATTCCTGGTGGAGGTGGTATGAAACCTGAGATGGCCTGGGAACTCAACCGAGCTTGGATAACTGTTGATACAATAGAACAGCTATCTAGACTCAATAGGCGTTTAGTTCCGGATGGTAAAATCGTAAGGGTCAATGATACCGGTGATGGCACTGCTAAGTACTATCGGTACGATCAAGCAAAATCGATCTGGACAGAGGAATATTTCGGAGTAGATACAACAAATTTTGTATCCAAAGATGATCTAGTCCAAGAAGTCAAAGATCAGCTTGATAATGCAGATTTTTCGCAAACAGTTGTAAATGTCATCAAAGACAATGACGAGGTTCATCAGACAATAAAAGAAGTCGCTGAATCAGATACAACATGGAAAGAAGTATCAGAAGAATAGGAGGTAAATAAATATGCCAGTAATTGATACTAAACTGAATGTATCATTTGTACGGTGTACTTCTGCACAGTATACAGCATTGTCTCCAAAAGATGCAAATGCTATATATTTTGTGACAGATACACGTGAAATTTATCAAGGTGAGAGTCTGTATTCTGGAAATGCTATTGAATTTACTACAGCTGTTCCAGAATTTGGTACTGCACAAGATAACAAACTTTATGTTGTAACAGACGATACTGGAAAAGTAACATTTTATGTGAAAGGCGAAGACTCGATGATACCTGCAGGTGGAAGTACTGCTGTATCAATCGAAGATCTTGATTCCATCTTAGATAAAGATGGTACATCCTTAACAGAAGATGATACAAAGATTCCAACATCTGGTGCAGTTGTTGAAGCAATTCAAGATGCATTATCTGGGTATAATGCAGCTATTGTAGATGTATCTGCTGATAGATCCGAGGACAACACCGGAACAGTTATCACATTTACACCCAAAGAGGGTGTGCCAAAAAAGGTAACCATTGCAGATCTATTCTTATCTGCTGCAAGCTATGAATCAGAGAGTCATATTCTTTCACTTACAGTTACAGGTTCTGATTCTCCTGTACAAGTAGATCTTGGAGAACTCATTCCTCAAGCAGTATCTACTACAGACGTAGCAATGGCTGCTAATATTGTATGTACTGTTGATGTAGGTAACTACAAGAAAGGTGATACAATCGATATCTCAACAACAGAAAATCTGCAGAAGTTTCTGGTTGGAATGTTATCGCAGGACAGCAATCCTACAACTACTCAGCCTAGCGCATCTATTACACTTACAGGTGCAGGTGCTAAAGAAGTTGGTACAGAATTTACACCGAATTATTCAGCAAATCTGAATGTTGGTGCATATTCAAATAATGCCGAAGGTGCACAGCCTACAGGTGTTACGGCAACAGCTTGGAGTGTAACAGATACAGACGATAATTCAGCTGCTACTCAGACAGGTGCATTTGATGCATTCACTGTTGAAGATGCTACAAATTATCGTGTATCCGTAGAAGTTACACATACAGCAGGTAACATTCCTACAACTTTCTTAGGAGAGCCTTACCCAGCAGGCCAGATCCAAGCAGGTACAAAATCTGCAAATTCTTCTTCTGTGACAGGTTACAGAATGGGATTCTATGGAGCTCTTACAGATAAGACAGGTTCTGTTGATTCTGCACTTATTAGATCGCTTTCTGGTAAATCTAATAAGAAGGTTGCTAAGGGTCAGAAATATACTATTTCTGTCCCAGCGGGTGTATCTAGAGTTATCTTAGCTTATGATGCATCTATTGGTGATGTTGCATCTATTACATCTGCAGAAGAGTTTGGATCTGAAATCAAAGATTCATTTGTAAAATCTAATGCAAACGTAGAAGGTGCAAATGCATACTCAGCAATTTCATACAATGTATATGTTAAAGATTTAGCTGCTCCTCAGGCTAATGCTACAACATATTCTGTAACTATTTAAGAGTAAGGAGGTAGAATAAGTTATGCCAAATGCATATAGTCCAGCTCAGGTAAAATCAAAACTTGGTTGGTCAAACTCATTTGATAGAAATGCAGCTTTCCCGCTTGAGTTTGCAGCTTGGTTCGGATCATATGAAGATGCGCAAGCAGCTGCGCAAACAGCCGTAGAGGTAGGATCTACAGATTCTAAATATTATTACGGTATGCAGTTGTACGTATTTGACGGAACAACAGCGAGAACTTATCTCATTCAGGGAGATAAATCTCTGAAAGAGATCGGTGAAAACACACCTATGATGTTTGTAGATTCTGAAGATGATTTATATACTCTTGAGGGTCTTGAAATTGGTCAGCAGGTACTTGTTGAAGGTACTGGAGAAATTTGGGTATTTAAGGGTGGACTTGCTTCTGAGCCGAGCAACTGGGTACAGGCAGGATCTGGTTCTGATGTTGTATGGCAGGGCACAGAAGACAGAGTTATATTTCGTGCTATTGCACAGTCTGCTTTTGACAGCGTTGACCCGAAAGATGCAAATACACTGTATTTCATAACAGACGCTGGTAAGATCTACAAAGGATCGACAGATGTTACAAGCTGTGTAACAGTTGGAGCTATTCCAGAAGCATCTGCAGCTGTAAAAGGTAAATTATACATCGATTCTAATACATTTGCTATGGCAATCACCATGGACGGAGCATCTTGGATTCAAGCATCTCCGGGATATCTTACAGATGGTGTTGAATGGGCTGCTGCTGATTCTAGCAAGCTCGCTACTATCGGACTTATCAAGAAAGGGATTCAAGCAGCTGTAGATGGAATTGATACAACTACGTATTTTGAAAATTCTACAGGTACTGTAAAAGTAGGTGCAGATGGTACAGGCGCTGTGCTTACAGGTGTTGCACATGACGTTAAATATGATAAATCTCAGCTTAGAATTACAATTCCAATCTACGGTGGAACGGATATCGTAGTAGATATTCCCAAAGATAAATTCGTAACAGCTGGTAAATTCTACGAAGACTACCCCGCAGAAGGCGAACCAACACATCATAATGTTATTGTGCTAACAGTTGATGGGCAAGCAGATCCTGTAATTATACCAGCAGAAGCTCTTGTAGATGTGTACACAGCAGATAATACAGGGAAAGATGTTACGTTAGTTATCAGCGAAGATAACAAGATCTCAGCTTCCGTTAAAATTGATCCTACAGGTGGTAATGCGCTTGTAACATCTGAAAACGGCCTTAAAGTAGATATCAGTGGTAAGATGGATAAGATTGCATCTGCTACAGGTACTAAGATTGCAATGACTACAGCTGACGGAGGTGTAAGTGAATCAACTTATACAATTACATCTGATGGTGAAATGGGATCTGAGTCTACTGTAGTTCCTACAGCTAATTTGATAGCTGCTGCAATCTCAACTGCTATCAACAGTGCAAATATCAGCAATAAGGTTGATAAAGTTGTAGGTACGGTAGATAACTTTGTAGGATTTGCAGCTGAAGGTGCAATCAAAGATTCTGGGAAGAAGTCAGGTGGGGCTACACTTGCTGAATCGCCAGATGCAAATACGCTTGCAACGGAAGCAGCAGTTAAAGCTGCGGTGGCTAACGCTCACATTACATGGTGTACAATCGAATAGGTTGTACCTCCACCCTCATGGGTGTTTATGAATCATTGATCCTTATATAAGATCACAAGACGTTTGTATTCATATAGAAAGGAGATTAAACATGAGTTTAAACGGTGTTGACATTGCTAATTATCAGGCAGGTATCAATATTGCTGCAATGACTACAACAGACTTCGTCATTGTAAAAGCTACACAAGGTACATGGTACACGTCACCATCATTTGTTAAACAGTATTCTGATGCAAAAGCTGCTGGTAAGCTGCTTGGTATTTATCACTATGCAGAAGGTAAAGACTACAAAGCTGAAGCAGATTACTTCTTGAAAACAATCGGTGATCGCGTAGGAGAGGCTATTCTTTGTCTTGACTGGGAAGGAACGGACAATGCAACTTTCAATTCCGGAAACGATCGTACATGGGTTAAGAATTGGTGCGACTATGTTGCATCTAAAACCAATGTTAAACCGCTTGTATATACTTCCAAAGCATATATGGGCAACATTTCTGGAATTGGAGATTATGGACTCTGGATCGCTCAGTATGCTAACAATAATCAGACAGATTATCAGACAACTCCTTGGAATGAAGGAGCTTACAGCTGTGCAATTCGTCAGTATTCTTCACATGGTCGTGTTACAGGCTATAACGCTAACATTGATCTTGATAAATTCTACGGAGATGCTACAGCTTGGAAGAAATATGCTAACCCAGGAAATGCAAAACCCGTAGAGGGTGGATCTTCTAATCCATCTACTCCTTCTACAACACCTTCAGGATCTACGTTAGATCTCGTGTTAGGTGTAATGCAGGGCAAATATGGTGATGGAAATGCTCGTAAGGCTGCACTTGGTACAAGATACGATGAAGTTCAGAATATGATAAATCATATTGCTACAGCGTCTGCTTCAACGCTTGCAAATGAAGTAAAAGCTGGAAAATATGGAAATGGTGATACTCGCAAAACAGTTTTAGGATCAAGGTATACCGAGGTTCAGAATATTGTGAATGCCGGAGCTAAAAAATCGAATGATGAGATCGCTAATGAAGTAATCGCAGGTAAATGGGGTGATGGAAATACTCGTAAATCTAAACTTGAAGCTGCTGGGTATAGTTACAACACTATACAGAACCTAGTTAACAAGAAACTAGGTGTTACAAATAGTTCAAAGCAGTACTACACAATCCGGAGTGGTGATACACTATCTGAAATTGCTGTAAGATATGGAACTTCTGTATCACAGCTTCAGTCTTGGAACGGTATCAAGAATGCAAACGTCATTTATGCAGGACAGAAGATTAGGGTGAAGTAAATTGGACGGTCAGATAACGCTCAAACGTGGTTCATATGAACGCTATCAATCACTTGAGTTAGATACTGATACAATTTATTTCTGCGAAGATTGTGGTAGGATATTTGTAGGGGACATTGAATACTGTCCCTCCGTCAATTGGAACGAAGTTTATCCAATAAATAGTGTGATCATATTCTATGACAATAAGGATCATAGTAATCATTTAGGTCTTACATGGTAGAAGTGCTTGATAGGTCGTGTACCAGTAGGTATAGATGAAAACGATGATTCTTTCAATTCTATAGGAGCTAAAATAGGGTCTAAGACCCATTCGTTAGTTGCTTCAGAATTACCTGAATTAACACAAGACAGAGTACCATTAGGTATCGACACATCCGGATCTCATGCAACTGGATATAGCGGCACTGGCGCACCGCATAATAATATACAGCCTTCAGAAGTAGTGTCGTTCTGGAGAAGGATCAATTAATAAAGGAGATGTAAAATAATGCCACAGGTAGGACAGAATGTTAAATTTTTAGCCGGTCTTCATGCTAATTATGTAAGCATTGAAGAAAAAGATCTAAATACTGTGTATTTTTGTACAGATACACAGCAATTATTCGTAGGTGAGACAGAGTATACTCGTCCTGTTAATCATGGAACACAGTTACCGGGTGAGTATCTTCCCCCGAATTCTCTGTTTTATCATGAGACTGAAAAAGTGTTATACTTCAGCCAGGATGGAGCATCTTGGCAGTCTGTGTCAAACTTCTATACGCATCCAACATTTACTCAGAGAGTTCTTGGTGATCAAGCTGGTGGGCAGCTTACTTACGGTCAAACATTTAAGATCCCAAAGGTAACGGTAGATCAGAACGGACATGTTAGTGCTGGTGAAGACATTGAATTCACAATGCCTACTGCACAAGATATTCCAGAAGTTCCAGATGTAGAAGCTGAAGTAACTGGATCAGGCAATGTAATTACAAATATCACAGCATCTGAACACAAAGTTACTGCTACCAAAGGATTTACAGCTGCATCTCAAACAGATTTAGATGCAGTTAAACAGACTGCAAATGCAGCTATGCCGAAGTCAGGTGGAACATTTACAGGTGCTGTAATTGTACAAACTCCGACACAAGACGGACATGCTACTACAAAAGGATATGTTGATCAGAAAGCTGCAGCAGCTGAACAAGCTGCTAAAGACTATGCAGATAATATCTTGGGTGCTAATGATGCAATGGTGTTCAAAGGTACACTTGGTACTGGTGGTACTGCTACAGCTCTTCCTACCACATATCAAACAGGTTGGACATATCGTGTAATCACAGCGGGTACTTATGCCGGACAGCAATGCGAAGTTGGTGATCTGATTATTGCTATTGCAGATGCAACTGGTGACGGATCTAATGCAGATTGGACAATCGCACAGACCAATATTGATGGTGCAGTGACACATTCAGCTGACTTAACAGCTGACAATATCGTTGTTGGTAATGGTGCTGGTCAGGTTAAACCGTCAAGCACAAAAGTATCCGATTTAGCTACAAATGCAGCGCTTGCTGGTAAAGTTGATAAAACATTTGAGCTAAATGGTCATGCATTATCAGGAGATTCTCTTGATCTTACAAAATCTGATGTAGGATTAGGAAACGTAGATAACACAGCTGATGCTAACAAAGTTGTTGCAAGTGCTAATAAGCTCACAACTGCTCGTACAATTACAATTGCAGGCGATGCAACAGGATCTGCATCATTTGATGGATCTGCCAATGCAACTATCACAGTTGATGTTGCTAGAGCAACATCAGATGCTTCTGGAAACAACATTGAAGAGACTTATGCTACTAAAACAGAGGTTCAGAGTGCTGCTCTTAAATGGGGCGAGTTCTAATCCTGATGAAGTAGTGATGACCTAACGATTAAAGATCTGCTACCTTGTATATTTCCACGAGATAGCAGATCTTTTTACATTAAACATAAATTGGAGGTGTTATTAAAAATGCCTAGAGAAGAAGTAAGTTTCGCCAGAGGTACTAAGGCTACAATGCCGCAAAGCAAAGTACCTGGAAGGCTTCTCATTGCTACAGATACCGGCGAAGCATATGTAGATGATACTGCCACCAGCCGTGTGCAACTAAAAGATACAACAAAAGTATCTAAGTCGGGAGATACTATGTCAGGTTCTCTAAATATGGGATCTAATAAGATCACAAATGTAGCTACACCTACAGCGGATTCCGATGCAGCAAATTTAGGATCTGTAAAATCTGAAACAGCGAAGGTCAAATATACTGGTGGTACAGCAATAACTGTTGATGATGGTGACAAAACAATTTCACATAAGAATATTGGTATTGCAGGAAGTGTAGGACCTTCTGCAAATGCAACACCAGCACCTGGTGGTACATTCAATGTACCTCAAATAACTACTGATGCACAAGGTCACGTTAGTTCGAAAACTAATCGAACTGTTACAATTCCGCAGTATTCTGCAGGAATGGGCTTAAGCATTAGTGGTACTGCAATCAGTCATGCGAATAACGGAACTGCTGGTTCATATGGACCTACAGGTAATGTTACTCCAGGTTATGGTGGAAATTTTCAGATTCCCCAGATTACAACCAATGCTCAAGGGCATGTAACTGCAATTACTATGCGGACTGTAACATTGCCATCTGCTCAAGATATTCCTGAAGTAGAAACTTATACAGGTGTTTCACCTATCACAGTAAGCGGTACACAGATTAGTCACAACAATATAGGTACTGCAGGATCTGTAGGCCCAACAGGCAATTCAACTGCTACTCATGGTGGTACTATTACAATTCCTTACATCACAGTCGATGCTAAGGGACATGTATCTGCAAAATCTAACAGAACAATTACATTACCAGCTGGACCTGTTAACATGAAGGGTGCAAGTTCAAGCGCTGCAGGTAGTGCAGGTTATGTTCCAGCTCCAGCAGCAGGAGCAGCTAACAGATATCTGAGATCTGATGGAACATGGGCAATGCCGCCTGATACAAATACAACATATACAGCTACTGGAGGTATTACACTAACAGGAACGCAATTTAAGCATAGTAATAGTGTAACTGCTGGCAACAAGGGACCTACTGCAAATGCAACTGTTAGTCCAGGATCAACATTCACTGTTCCACAGATATATTATGATGCATATGGGCATGTAACATCTTCTGCAACAAACAGAACGATGACATTGAATTCAAGTATCCTTGATACATCAGATATCTTGACATCACTGTCAGGTGTATCAAGTAACACAAAGGTGCTTGGTGCTAAACTTGTAGCTGATGCAATTAACAATTTGAACAGTCAAGTTAGTACATTAAATACGAATCTGGGTATAGAAGTAATTGATACAACTTCGATCACTTTAAATAGCTGGTATGAAGTATCCGTATTTACGATGGTCAAATGCTTAGGTCAAGTATTTGTATACTTAGATTGTCATTGTACACTTCCAAGTTCAAGTTGGTTGCCAGATATTATCTATCAATTTACCTTAAATGATACAACTGAAGTGCTACCTGCATCTGTCACACCAGATATCAACTCGAGGACAGTACCTGGAATTTGGTGTAATAGCAATTGGTCAAGCGTGTGCCCTATCATACTCAATTTCACACACGAAGGAACTATAGATATTGTAGTATCTAAAGTAGTTACCGGTAAGTGGATCAAAGTATGCGGTGTGTATACCATTGATCAGGAAGTAAACTGATTGGTTTGATCTGATTGTTTAATATAATCTAGTATAATCATACAAGAATAATACCTGTCAATATTTCCATGATAGTAGATTATGATATCACTCGATGTTACAGATACATTGATATCATTTCCGTCTGTACTAGAGAATGGAAGCGCTACGGTAAATCTTGATTCTAGAGATGTATCTCTAGCAGATCCAAATATATGAACAGGCCTGTCAAGATTTTGTATATCATGTGCTTTACGCATAGGAGACGTTTGATCCAGTTGACCGAATGGAAAATATCTCCTGTATATATTTCTACCATCTATCCATTTACCTATAACAGTTTCAGTTTCCGATAATTGATACATGTTATTTACTAGTAAAGCTGTAGCATCTAAGCTTGAATCTATATCTTCTAGATTCGTATTTAATGGTCAGAAAATCAGAGTAAAATAAATTGAAAGGTGTGTTGAAATGTGCCCCAAGTTGGACAGAACGTAACATTTTTAGCCGGTCTTCATGAGAATTACGTAAGCATTGAAGAAAAAGATCTGAATACCATATATTTTTGTACGGATACTCAGCAGCTATTCGTAGGTGAGACAGAATATACTCGTCCGGTACAATACGGAGGTTCACTTCCTACAGGATATCTGCCTCCAAACTCATTGTTCTATCACACAGGTGAGAAAGCACTTTACTTCAGTCAAGACGGAACTTCATGGCAAACAGTATCTAATTTCTACATTCATCCGTCGTTTACTGCTAGGACATTGGGTCAGCAGACAGGAGCTACTCTTGCATACGGTGGAACCTTCAAAGTTCCTTCAATCACTGTTGACAGCCAAGGTCACGTTACTGCAGGAGCTGATCAGACATTTACACTTCCTGCTGCTCCGGATATTCCAGGATCTCCGGTAGATAAGCTCGCTGGAAAAACTATATTATGCGCCGGAGACTCGCTTATGAGAGGCAACGGCTGGCTAGGAGGGTTTAGAAACTGTCTTGCCGAAGCGCATCCGAATACCACGATCGATAACATAGCTGTATCAGGAGCAAGCTTATGCGAGAGCGACAGTAACCCTAATATTTTTGACCAGCTTGCCGCAAAGGTCAGTACTCCTTATGACATATTGTTAATGACGGGGGGGGTAACGACCTAATTTCCGGACTTACTGTTGGAGAGCCCAATTTGACGAAAAACGGGACTGCCGGAGACTGGCTGACCACATGTAATGCACTGGACACCGATCTCTATCAGGTCCATAATTACTGGCCAGAGTGCAAGATATTCTTTATCACCATCCCACTAGTAGTCCCGAGGGCTGCAGGAAGCATACCCGATTTTCAAGGGCAGCTTGATTTCTGGGACAAGCTCAAGACCGTGTGTCGTAAATATGCGGTGACTGTCATTGATTTGACGCAAAACGCTAATTTTACGTATTTCATCCCAAACCAGAGAGAGAAGTATCTGTATGATTCTTTGCATTTTAATGAGGCAGGATACAGATTCGTCGCACCGTATGTCGAGAGCGTTATATTAAGCCAATTCTAATCAAATATCGCGTTCAAAGTTCGGAATAATGAAATTCGTATTTCTAATGGTCTATCGACTTAACCGTCGGTAGACCGTTTTCTATGTATGAATCGTTATGTACAGTGTAATCACCTCAATACTAAAGATAACTTATCAACCATTACATTTCAAGAATCCAAGAGGAGGTTGACGAAATGACACTTGAAACTAAGATCTACGATGTCATTAGAAGAATGACACCTTCGTTGAATACTACACAGCTTCAGAATTTGAAAGATACATTACTTGTAGTATTTGAAAACTGTGAGATTGTAGATAATTCAGAACATACAGAATTAGCAGTTGTCAATGACTCTTGGAAATATGACCTTCAGGATTTCCTAACATCTAAAACACTTGAAGGTAAAACCGATCAAACTTTGGAGAGATATCGTTATGAACTAGTAAGATTACTTCAATATCTTAATAAAGCTACGGATGATATCATACCAAGCGATATATCAAAGTACATGCAAGCATACAAAAGAATACGAGGAGTTAGTAATTCTACATTGCAGGGCATGCGGTCTTGTTATTCTTCGTTTTTCGGATGGTGTCATGAGAATGATCGTATCGACAAAAATCCTATGATGCAAGTTGAGAAGATCAAAGTGCCTAAGACCATTAGAGAACCTTACAGCGATGAAGAACGAGAGAAGCTCTTTAGATCAGCTAAGAACATTAGAGATAAAGCTATCATTGAGTTCCTATATTCTACTGCTGTTCGTGTATCTGAGCTTGTGAATCTTGACATCAAAGATATCAACTGGGGAACCAAAGATCTTATCGTATATGGTAAGGGCGATAAGGAGAGAACAGTGTATCTCAATGACAAAGCAAACATGTATCTTAGAGAATATCTTGCTACAAGAACAGATGATAATCCTGCATTATTTGTATCACTAAGATCACCGCATACTCGTATCACAAAATGTGGTGTTGAAGATATGATGAATACGGTTGGAAAAGCTGCAGGTATTAAAAAATCACATCCTCATAAGATGAGAAGAACATCTATAACGAATGCGGTCAATAGGGGTATGCCGATACAAGAAGCTGCTCTCTTTGCAGGTCACGCATCAACAGAAACTACGTTGTTATATTGGACAGCAGATCAGGAAGCTGTTCGTTATCATCATAAGAAATACTTAAGTGCATAAGGAGTGAACAAAATGTCATACATAAAAGACATAACTCAGGAAAAGAATAATCATGATTATGATATTCTCAAAGTAACAGACAGTGAAGATAGATCATGTCTTATCTGCGGATCTAGAAATTGCACATCTAAGAAAATTCAGATCAACCGGAAACACGGTAGAGGAAATGTTGTCACATTCAATATATGTCCTAAATGTTTGAAAGAACTCAGAAGGTCTTTTATCAACCTAAAACTGTAGTACACAACCTTGTTTACAGATAGAAAATGATAATTATGTATAATCATACAAGAAAGCGAGGAATATCACAATGGCACATACAATTCGTCTTGTTGATGGTACTACATATGCTGTTGAGAGTACAGAGATTGTAAATGACCATCTTGAGATCGTGATGTCAACTGCTGCGAAATCGGTAGAAAACATTGAAGCTATTTTTGACAACCAGGCGAGCAACATTGCAAGAATCGGGGTTGAACAGCCGGAAGGTGAAGAGTATGGTCACTTCTCTAACTTCACTAAATACGGTGGAATCTTCAAGAATGCAGATGCTAAAACAGCTACAGTATATCTTATCCAGCCTGTAGATGCTACAGAGCAGAGAATAGCAACTGCTGAAAGTGTATCTGCTGAAGCAAAGTCTATTGCAAATAATGCACTGAGTACAGCTAACGGAATCGCAAGTACAGCAAACGAAGCAAAACAGACTGCTGCTTCAGCTAACGAGAATGCAACAGCTGCTACTAAGCAGGTTGCTCAAGTATCTGCATTTACAACTGCATCTTTTATTGTTGCTAAGAAACAAGCACAGTCATTAACAGATCAAGAAGCACTTCAGGTCAAATCATTGTATGATGAGTGGGCAGATCTTGTGAAAGAGTCTTATGTTGCACAGGAGACTGGATTCAAATTTGCCCATACCAAAGACGGTGTAACTGACCTTTACAAAACTATGCAAGCCAATTTTACATTCCAAGGGCAGTGGGAACCAGGTGCAGTTGGAACAGAGTCATTATACAGTCACATCGACGAAGCACATGCGGGTACTGAAGAAGATCCTATCCCATATAAGAAAAATATGGAAATCTTCAATGGAAAGTACTACACTTACAGTGATGTTCTGTACAGGTGCACAAGAGATTCAGGAATTCCGCTACAGCATGGACTTGATGAACTTGTTGGACTATACGTAGTAGTTGCTGAATAAATCAAAGATTGTTGATGATATCAAACATATAGATTTGAATCATTGAGAACAAACAGGGCGATATCATGTATCGCCCTTTCTTAATATAAAGAGGTGTTCATATGATACAATTTGAACAAGAAGCTGAACAATTATTCGGTGAGATGAGAGAACTTACGGAATATGAAAATCGTCAGATTCAGAAACATTTAGATGAAATATCGGAACCTACAGGACTCAACTTATTTGATATGATAGATCAATCAGGAGGTGAATTTTAATATGGCTCGTGAATTATACAATATGGGACGTGTTACGGGATTTAGCGCATATGAAATATATGTGAAACAACATGCTTCTGAAGATCCTGTGAATCCACCTGCATCTGAACGTGAATGGCTTGCATCCTCATTAGCAATGGGTGCATCAATGTTACTTAAAATTCCAGCTAACACAGCTCATGGGGATACTGATAACTGGGTACTTGATATACAGTTTCCATCTGATACAATATTGTGCGCTGCAAATACCATTATTGCTTCATTCTTTAGAGGTGAAGGTGTGTATAATGGAAACTGGGCAACTCGAGTATCAAGTTATGGAGATCTTATCTCTAATACATCTTCATCTTCTCCGAATGGGAATTTGAATCACGGATCTACTATACCACAAGGAACGGTAGATGAATGGAACGAAGATGAAAAAGCTGCTCTTGCAGATTATATGAAAATTGTAGATGGTATTATCATTCATCCAGGTACTTGGTCAACAAGTGCTAAGACACCACCTCAGAAAGACTTTGCACCTAATATGGGAGATTATCCGAGAATACGTCTTCATATAAGAGGACCTATCAACAATGATCTTCAGATACTGCTTACAGGGTTTACAATAAGAACCGTTGTTAAAGGTATGACAGGTCTAGACGGATCTACAGATACAACTGCTCCACAGAATGGAGATTTTCTAGGCCCCGGACAATTTCCATGGGCTGCTAAAGTTATCTTCTCGGTTCCAAGTTCATACATTTCATTTTTTGCTGCAGGAGCATACAAGAGAAAACTTCCGTCTACTGCTGCTTCAAAAACAGTAAAGGATACAGCTGTAATTGATATGCAAACGAGTAAACCTGAGACATATTATGAGTCACAGCATCAAGCTGCTCGTGTTCAAGTAAACGTAGATGATTATACTACACTTGGAGATGGTACAGCAGTACTCACAGTGTATCAAAAATCTTCAAAGTTTCCTCCCGCAATATGGGGCACATTTGTAGATTCTAAAGGTACAAATTATCTGAATCCTCTTGATATCGTAGCACCAGGATCTGTAAAGATGTTTGAAGATGCTACAGAAGAGGAATTGAAAGAGTATGAAAATCTATTTGATGGAACATTTTCCATCAATAAGAATACAGAGGACGGTACTATAGAGATCATAGGACCTGACGGGACACTTGTACCTGCAGCAGAAGTCTCTGTACAAGATGCAAATTACACTAGTCCCACATCTGATGCAACTAAGGCAAAAGTACTTGTAACGAAAACTGGAAAGTTGACAGGATTATCATTATCAATGTCTTCAGAAGTAGCTGGTACACAATATACCATTGGATCTGATGGTGCTAGCAATGCTACTATAGGAAATACTTCATATGATAAAGGTTCACAGACTAAACTTGCACCGTCCAGCTCTAACATAAACTGGGCAATGTTGCTTGAAGCACTTGCAAACAACAAGGCTATAGATGTCTTAGGAGATAATATGAAGGCGTTGAAATCTGGATTGAATCAGACATTCCCGTATATTCAATTTAAAAATGGATTGCGTTTGTATATAAGTGCAACTGAACCTACACCTAGTTCTTCCATTCCAGTTGGATCTATCGGAATTGGTTGGACAGAAGATTAGGATGGTGATGAGTAATGTCATATCACAATGGAAGTTTACAAGTACATGGTACTGGAATATCTGGATATGCTGGACAGCCTAACATCTATATCAACATAAGTGTATCTGATGTAACTCGATCGGGCAATACTATCAGTGCTACCGTAGACGCATCGCTTAATGGTGTAGGGGGCTATGATTACTTTGGATATAACGCAGATATTTCAGTACAACTAGATGATGGCGTAACTAAAAGTTTGATAAGTAAACCTAATAGCCCATCACAATGGAATTCAGGAGTTTATTCTGGAAGTACTAGTGTTTCTAGCGTAAATTCTTCGACGTCATGCACTCTTAAGATATATTTTGCATCTGTATGTGGACAATTGGACGGAGATCCTGGCTGTTCTGAGTCTCCTCATTCTCATGTAGTGCAAACAATATCTATGTCAGCACCTGCAGCTAATGTAACTGTTACATTCGATCTAGACGGAGGTACTAGAACTGGAGGAGGTCAATTAACTCAAAGCGTTGCTATTGGAGGTACAGCTACTGCTCCGACATGCACAAGAACACAGTGTAATTTTGTACAATGGGATAAGCCTCTTACTAATATACAATCATCACAAACTATTACAGCGATTTGGGACTACATAATAATATACAATACCTCTCAATTGTATTACATAACCCTTGAAAATCAGATTAAACATAAGAACCAAACTCTTGTTTTATCAGATGTAGATCTGAGTTCAGAAAATCCCGGTCATACGCATACAGGGTGGGCAACATCATCTGGAGGAGCAGCTGTATATGATTTAGGCGGAAACTACACTGCAAATGCACCGGCAACACTGTACCCGGCCTGGGATGCTTCTAGGCAAACATTTACAGTCAAATTTGACTTAAGGGGAGGATCATCTTCAGGAGGAGGTGCACTTACTCAAACAATACAATACGGTCATTCTGCTACACCTCCAAATAATCCTACTAAATCAGGAAAACGATTTGTAGGTTGGCTAGGAGACTACACTAACATAACAAGTGATAGGACTATATATGCGCTCTGGGATTCATCACCGTTGTGGATATTTACTGGAAGTACATGGATCCCGTTTTCTAGTTAGGAGGTGATACAAATGGCTATAGCATATAATCCTAATACAGGATGGTCAGATCTATTATCATACAGTATAGCTTCTAACAATCCATATTCTGATGATTCATATGCAGCCGCATCAGGTACATGGTTTCAAAGATCTTGGTGGACACATGATAGATGGGCTAGAAAATATGTTAATATAAATGATATACCTGTTAAAATAACTCAGATGAATTTCTTAGCATGTGCAGGACATTCTAATGGTAAACGATTTGGAGGGTCTCCATCAGGAGGGCTTGTAGGGCCGACAAATGGATATGGATGCACTTTTGCTGTTGACATTTATGTAGTAAATGGCACAAATGGGAACGAAGCATTGACATCTGTATCTAGCCATACACTTGATTCTATAAATCAGTACAACTGTGCTTATGGAGGTTTAGGAAATGTATCTACTACTAATGATCAGACATCATTTGGATCTGTAGCATACTTTGGTCCTGGAACTGGGAGAGATCTTGATTCGAATGGTCATAAGAAATATAGATACAGCCAAATATTCACGTTTGATGATGCACCAGGAATACCTCCAGGGCATGCAATGTATGTACATGTCAGACCTACAAATTGGCCTAGCGGATCAACTACAAGTAATAGCATGCTTGTAGTGCAAAGTGGAGATCCATTTTTTGAAGCTACTATGGAACCTGCAGAGCAACCATATATTTGGAGATTTGACGGAACAAAGTGGGTGAAAGATCTATATGCTTTCAAATTTGACGGAAAGGCGTGGTTAAAATTATTAGAAAAAGATTAATTCTGTGTGGTAAGAATACAACACAACCTAAATATCAAGGTGGTCAAGCTGTAAACATCATTGGAAAATACTTGTTTAAACATATTGACGGTGCTTACAACTTCAAAAAAGGAGCTAATACATATGATATCTATTTCACCATATTGTATCAGCTCAAAGAAGACTATCGCACCGAAGAAGATCATGATATGCATGAGATGAATATCAACATTTCAATTACAACATACTCAGACAAACTGAGAATGAATATTATTGAAATCAGTCCACGAGAGAAGACATTAGGTTTCAATACATTTGCACTTACAAAGTTCGATGATCTTCAGTCTGGATATGAACTTGTAATGAATACATTGATGAAACGACTATCTAAAGAATATCAAAACTATGATTTTATATTTTGATTTCAGTGCAACCATTTTCTTCAAATAGATCATTTGTAGGGTCAATCATGATTCTAAGAAAGCAGTCAGTTGATACAATTGTTCTATGATCATATATTCTGAATTTAGTCCTATCACTAGATAGAATAACTTTGACATGATTACAATCAGATGCAATAAGAAATTCTAAAATAGCAGGATGTATACATATGACAATATTATCAGATTCTACATTTCTGTATGTTATCTTAATATTTTGAATAGATGCAAGTATATAGAAGTCTAATTCATGAGCTTCCATTTTTACATCTTTTATAGCATCATTGTCTCTGCATCGAAATATAATTTGTTTCAATATAATCACAACCTTTCATTATAGTGGACGGCATTCAATTTCTTCATTGATCTGCAGTGGATCTAAATTAAGATCCCTGCAGATTTTCTATGTATATTGACGATTTAAGCATCGTTAATATATTCAAGTAGGATGTAGAATAACTATAAGATGAAAGGTGAATGTATATGGACATTAATATGAATGGAATCTATAAAATATCAGATAAGCTGAGTATAAAAGAAGCGTGCAGAAAATATCGACCTAGTAGAGTAGGGATGGAATTTCATTGCATGAATTGGACATTTAAGCCTAGAGAGTTTAGAGGTAAACTCTATATGGTTGATACCTATTGGTCCGCTGATTCATTTTCTATTGAAGTAGATGAAGATAATATAGATGATTTCAAACTTGTAGCAATTAAAGATGATATAACATCTGTAAATTCTTCTGATTTTTTGAAGTACTACAATAGTGCAGATATCATATGGTTAGCATTAGACTCGTCAGGTAAATCTCGTCCATATGTGTTGAAAAGTACTAAGATGTCAGCTGAAATTGGTGTGAAAGTACTGAGGAGTGAAATTGAATCGTTATATAGCGAAATTGAATATAAAAAGTCTTTAATATCTAAAATATTAAAAGGTAAAGATTCCAGATTTGATACCTTTAATATAGAAGATCAAAAATAACAGGTACAAACATTGTACCTGATTATATATCAACTTTTCATAAGACCAGTTATGTAATAACCTTGACGTCCTGGTCTAAAACAAAAAATAATAGGAGGTAAATTGAATATGAATAAGTTGAAATCAATCATCGTCAAAGAAATTGAGGATTACAAAATTCTATTGAGGAATGTACCCGTATTGACGATGGTTTTCTTTGTGTTGAGTGTAGTGTTTATGAATATATTTGCGGGGAAAGAGTTGATAAGCGTAGAATATCTTGCTCTTGATTGCGGATTTGTTTTATCTTGGATGAGCTTTCTATGTATGGATATGCTTACAAAAAGATTTGGTGCAAGAGCTGCTATCAAATTATCTCTATTGTCTGTATTCATTAATCTTATATGCTGTTTGATATTTTTCATAGAATCAAGAATTGGTAATAATTGGTCTGCATATTATAATTATAATGATCCTGTTGCAACTAATGCACTTAATGATACATTTGGCGGCACTTGGTATGTATTACTTGGATCTACCATTGCAATGATTATTGCATCTGTTGTAAATGCTATCATGAATCAAGCAATTGGAAATCGCATGAAAAAGAATGATTTCTTTGCCTATGCGCTTAGATCTTATATTTCAACAGCTCTAGGTCAGTTCGTCGATAACTTAGTATTTGCTCTAATTGTATCTGTTACATTCTTTGGCTGGAATATGACTCAGGTTATTTTCTGTTCAATCACAGGTGCTGTAGCGGAATTGTTAGCTGAGGTCATCTTTTCACCTGCAGGCTATCGAGCTTGTAGAAACTGAGAGAAGCATGGTGTAGGTCAGAATTATCTGGACTATATCCAATCACAGAAATCTGCGTAACATGTGAATCGTTATATACATACAGATAAAGGAGGTAATTCATATGAGTAAATCAGAGATGAAAAAGAAACTTCAGAATTTTATTGATAATCTTATGAAGGATTATAATGATAAGCTTGAGTGTTTTGTAAGAGATGAAGATGATATGATTAGAGAATTCAAGTCTATCATTGAAGATTCAGATGAGGTGTAATAGATGAGAGTAGTCATAACTGGAGCTTCTAGAGGAATTGGTCGTGCATGTGTTAAAAAATTTCTTGATGAAGGCCACGAAGTATTTGGAATAGATGTAGAAAATGATCTCTATGCATCTAAAATATATTTAGGAGATAAAGCAGGTAATTATACACATCATTGCAGAAATGTGAAGTCAGACAGAGCTCTGCCTCAGATCAGATGCGTTGACATACTGATCAACAATGCAGGAACACAAGATAATGATGCTATTGACGTCAATCTCAAAGGATTAATTAGAACCACAGAGGAATATGGATTACAACCAAATATTAAATCCATCTGCAATATGGCAAGTGTTTCTGCTCATAACGGTGCAGAATTTCCTTACTACGTTGCATCCAAAGGAGGAGTATTGTCATACACCAAGTGGACTGCAAAGGAAATTGCAAAATATGGTGCTACATGTAATAGCTTATCTTTTGGCGGAGTTATGACTGATTTGAACCAGTCTGTAATGGATGATGACGAAGCTTGGGAAGAGATAATGTGTATGACACCACTGAGAAAGTGGATGACTCCTGAAGAATGTGCAGAATGGGTATATTTCTTAACTGTTATAAACAAGAGTTGCACTGCACAAGATATTGTAGTTGACAACGGAGAATTATTTAATCATACATTTGTATGGAGAGAAGAAGAGGAGGATGTTTTCTAGTATGAGTAGAAGCAAAGAAGATCTAGGTAATGTAACGTCTTTAGGATCTAATAAAACAAAGTACCCTACAGATTACGATCCGAGCGTACTTGAATATTTTATCAATAAGCATCCTGAAAGTGATTATGTAGTTTCATTTGATGCTTATGAATTCAGTAGTTTATGTCCTAAAACTGGACAGCCGGATTTTGCAAAGGTTGTGATATCATATATACCAAATTCTAAGATGGTGGAGAGCAAATCACTAAAACTATATCTGTTTAGTTTTAGGAATCATGGAGACTTCCATGAGGATTGCATAAATATCATTATGAGTGATTTAATTTCTCTAATGGACCCTAAATATATTGAAGTTAAAGGAATATTTAGTCCTAGAGGAGGAATTTCAATATTTCCATTTGTAAACTATGCAGACCCTAGATACCAATATCAGGAATTTGCAAAGCAGCGTCAGTTAGATGCATTAAGAGATGCATCAAACAGAACTGTACGTTACGATATGTAATGGTTAATTCTGCACAAGACAGTGCTGTTACCCTAGCTTGTGCAGTCTTAATAAATATAATTCAAAAACAGGAGGTTTCAGATTATGAAACAGAGAAAAGCAATAGTATTAAATTCAGGAGGAGCAGATTCTACAACATGTGTAGGAATTGCTGTAAATTCCGCGAAGTATTCTGAAGTAGCTACAGTTTCAGTTCTCTATGGACAGAAGCATCAGAAAGAGCTCAAATGTGCTCAAAATGTAGCTGATCACTATCACCTCAATCATTATGAACTTGATCTTTCATCTGTATTAAGATTCAGTAATTGCTCGCTCCTTAAAGATAGTACAGATATGATCCCTGAAAAAAGTTATGCAGAGCAGATTGCAGAAAACGGAGAAGGTAAAGTTTCCACTTATGTACCTTTTCGGAATGGGCTCATGTTATCCTCTGTTGCTGCATTAGCACAGTCGATTTGGCCTGAAGATGATGTAGATATCTTACTCGGAGCTCATGCAGATGATGCAGCAGGTAGAGCATATGCAGATTGCAGTGAGGAGTTTACATCTGCGATGAATACTGCAATCATCATAGGAACTTACGGAAAAGTAAGAGTAGTTGCACCGCTTGTAAATATGAATAAAGCTGAAGTCATTAAAGCGGGATTGGACTTAAATGTTCCATATGAACTTACCACAAGTTGCTACAAAGGTGGAGATAAAGCATGTGGAAAATGCGGAACATGTATTGATCGTCTTAATGCATTCCATGAAAATGGTGTTGAAGATCCTATTGAATATGAGGAGGATAATTGAGTATGTATTATGTAAGAAAAGAATTGGAAGTTTCAGCAGCACATAAATTGGAACTTGATTATGAATCTCCGTGCACAAATATGCATGGACATAATTGGAAAATAACAGTATTTTGTAAGTCTGATGAAGTCAATCAAAACGGTATGGTTATTGACTTCAAGGAGATTAAGAAGTCTGTTCATGCAGTTATGGATCATAAATATCTTAACGATGTATTTGATTTCAACCCTACTGCAGAAAACATTGCAAAGTGGATTGTTGATTCAATTCCATGCTGCTATCGAGCAGAGGTTGAAGAGAGCTCTAATAATTGGGCTGCATATGAGGAGTAGATCGATATGGAAGAATTAATCAAAGTTTCTGAAATCTTTAGGTCCATAGATGGAGAGGGTATCCGAACAGGATACCCCGTAACCTTCATACGTCTATATGGATGTAATCTTAAATGTAGTTACTGTGATTCTTCTTATGCAACTACATGTGGTGATTATACATTGATGAGTATATCAGATATCGTAGAACATGTAGATTACTTTGGTTTACACAGAATCACACTAACAGGAGGAGAACCGCTTGCATGCGATCAATGTTATGATTTGGTAACTGCATTAACTGATGCAGGATATGAAGTAAATATTGAGACTAATGGAAGTCTTTCAATACTTCCATATGTTGATATGAAAAATGTGATCCTTACTGTGGATTATAAGTGTCCTTCATCTAATATGGAAGATAGAATGAATAGATTGAATCTTCCTCTATTAAGATCAAAAGATGTTCTAAAGTTTGTAGTAGGATCTAAACTTGATCTATCAACTATGCTTGCAGTCGTCAATGGATATGATATTAGTGCAAACATCTTTGTTAGTCCCGTATTTGAAGAGATAGATCCTAAAGAAATTGTAGATTTTCTTATCTGTAATGATGTTGAAAATGTTCGTATTCAACTTCAGTTGCACAAGATAATTTGGGATCCAAATATGAGAGGGGTGTAAGATATGAAAGATGGATTGAATAAGGAGTACTGGGATACTCAATTGATAAAATCTATAGTTCCAGGAGAAGATCCAAATGTTGTCATAGAAAAATGCGTATATAACATATTACTTGCATTAGGAGAAAATCCAGATAGACCTGGATTGGTTGAAACTCCTAAAAGAGTAAGAAAAGCCTATCAAGAAATATTTAGCTCAATCGATAAATCTAATGAAAAAATAGCAGAAGAAAATTCTAAATCGTTTGATATTAAATCTAATGATCTTGTAACAGAGCTTCATATTCCATGCTATTCTATGTGTGAGCACCATTTACTTCCGATGAAACTCGATATCAGTATCGGTTATCTTCCTAAAGGTAGAGTTTTAGGCCTTTCTAAGATGGCTAGAATTGCAGACGCTGTCTGCAGGAGACCTCAGCTTCAGGAGAGGATTGGACATGATATTGCGGACATCATGATAAAAGCAACTGGTAGCGAAGATGTAATTGTAGTAATATCAGGAGAGCATTATTGCATGACAATGCGCGGAGTTAAGAAACCTGGGACTTATACAAGAACAGCAGCTATGAGAGGTAAATTTGATACTGATCATGCACTCAGACAAGAGTTCTACAATCTTATAGGTTAGTATGAATCGTTATTAAGTGTGATACATGCGATATGTATCACACTTTCTTTATGGAGGAGTGAATATGAATAACATTGATAAAATACTTCAATATCTACAACTTGTATCAAAACATCCTATCATTGTAGATGATCAGATATATGATAGGTGTTTAAAGATACATAGAATACAACTTTCTAATACATTTTTCTTGACAGATGGATGTAATTCTTGTGGATGCTGTGATGTTCCTGAAGATAATGTATATGTTCAGTTTGAATATGATCGTATTATGAATATAAGTGAACCTGAATATCATTCATACAATAAACTGCTTGATATGAATCAACTTCAACGATTGCGTGATGGACTGAAGCAGGAGATACATACAATTAATTTTAAGCGTGTACCTGTATATGTTTTCAAGTTAGAGAAGCAGCATCTGTATTTATCGCAAAAGCAGAAGGTTGTTGAACGATGTACCTGGTCATTCAGTCCTGATAGAGATTATCCGGAAGAACCTACAGATAAATTTACAACTTACTATTGCCATATTCATCCGGTCACATCAATCACTTGTAAGATGCCGCATCTTAGATTTTTAAATAATTCTAAATCTGATTGTTGCAGAATTGGAATATACCAGTTTGGTAGAAATTGGGCAACTAAGTGTCCTATTATATTTAAAGACCCTGAATCTGAGTCTGTCTTCAGTGCAAACAAGAAAAATCGACTTGATAAACTTGAATATCTGCAGAAAGTTTCGGAGGAGCTTGGAATAGACACTTATTTACCAGATATAATACAATTTGTATCAAAAATATCCTTCAATAACTACAGAGACTACTTAAACGTAGATATCATAAACACACAATCTAAATCGAAAAGATTATTCTGAGGTATATCATGAAACATAAAGGTTTGATACAATTTATATTCTATACTGCTATGTGCATACTTGGCGCATTTGTTGTATTATCTATATGCATGTATATTCCTCTAAGATATTTACTTCCAACACTTATTATCACTGCTACTGCTTGGTCAATATTAGAAGTAATCCTTGGAGAATACATTTTCAAAGATAGATAGAACCTTCAATATTTTATATGAAGGAGGTCTCTGTCAAATGAAAAGAGTTCTCAGATCGAGTTTAAATGTTCCAAAAGATTTTGAGATCATAAGATGCATGTTTGCAGATGCATCTGATAGATCTAGTATATTTGCAGCAATCAGCACTAAAGAAATAACAAAGAATATGGTCCGTGCAAAATCTTCTAACATATGGAGTTATGCTATCAATGTTAGGAATGCTAAGGACAGTACAGGTGATATGTACATTCAGTTTAAAGGAAGAGATGGTGGACCTGATGATATTTATATGTATTTCGATGTCCCAATAAGAATATACAGAAGATTTGTAACTGCTACATCGAAGGGCCACTTTTTTTGGCAGTATATTCGAAACAATTATAAGTACCGAAAGCTTACAGGGAATAAACGAGGTGTGCTTCCTAACGCAGTTAATTAAGTAGGTGGTAAATCATGCAGATAACAGTAGTTCTAATAATTGCTTTAATCCTCGGAGTTGCAAGTTTGTTTCTGCTTGTTAAAGGTTCAAGAAACGAATATGATGATTATCAATCAGACGAAGATCAAATAAAATATTTAGAAGAATGGCGTAAAGATCACAACAAACTTTGATGTGAAAGGAGCTGATAGTTCAATGGATACTATTCTTCAAGAGATTTCAAAAGAAGATGCATTGAAAAGATACTTGGAAGGTGAAGATATACAGGTTCTTCGACCTACAACAAATGGTCGTCTTGCGATGTGGTCAATGAGTGAATTATTTCAAGGATCTAGGTTTTTAGTGAATTCGTGCAATGAGAAACCTCTTATAGGGCCAGAAGGCATTGCTATTCCTACGGAAAGTGAAGTTCACCTAAATGACCCGGGATTCACTAATATCATAGATAATCTGTTTGAATCATGTCCTAACACTGCTACAAGCGTATCAAATGAAGATCTTCATACTAAGATAACAGGATCACAGATGGCAAACAACGGAGATGTATATGTACATACAGATGATAAAGAACGTAAGAAACGTGTACGCATTGATCTCGGAAAATTAAAATCTCTCAAAGATGCAGGATGGAAACAGAAAGATGTAGCAGAAGAATTGCACTGCTCAATTCAGTCAGTTCGAAATTATTGGAATAAGGTATGATAATAGCACAGAACACATTCTGTGCTATTTCTATGTATTGAATTGTTAAATTGTGATGTAACTACATAGATTATCATATGATAAGGAGGAACATAAAATGGCGAAAGACTACATATATGTAGGAGAAAGTCCTTGGGGCAAGCTTGGTACGTTATATGAAGAGAGCAAGCCTAGAACATCTCAAGAGATTATTAAAGCTGCAGATCTCGACTGGAAAGTAGGAGCTACAAAGATGTACACTCAATTCCATCAGCAAGTGGACAGATGGCATTGCATCTACAAAGAGGATGAAGTCAAATCCGTCATCGGTGCTGTAAATGTAGCTTATCCGAAGCTTATTCAGAATGATGATACGTTTAAGCTGATCGAGAGTATGCTTGGAAACAAGATCGAAGTTGAGACATGCGGACATGTCAACGGAAATGAAAAAGTATTCGGCTGCTTCAAAGTCCTGGATCAGTTCAAGTTGTTTGATGATGACATTGATCAGTACTTAGTCGTTCTGAATGAGCACTTGAAGGTGGACGGGAAGATCACAATACTCTATACACCTATCCGCATTGTTTGCCAGAATACGCTCGCCTATGCTCTCAACAATAACGTATTCAAAGTACGCGTAGCTGTAAGTCCAGATGTGCAGATCAATCAGCAGATGTGCTACAGCATAAATGATCAAATAGCTATTGCATCTTCACAGCTTACAGGTAGGTCTTCAAAATACTATAAGGTGAGAATCGGTCGAGATGAGGTTGAGCATTTCTTGGATGATATGTTCCCCATTATGGAAGATCCAACAGGATCTCATGCCAAAGCAAACGAGCAGCAGGAGATTGCACGGGAGACGTTCTTGTCAGAATGCATGAATAGACCTGACCTTAATAACTATAGAGGTACAGGATATCAGCTGTTCCAAGCATCTATGGATTTCTTCCAGCATTACAAAACAAGTTCAGACAAAGTGTATGATTTAACATATAGAATGTCATTACTTCCAGGTCAGGGATCTGATCCAGCAAACACTTCAATGAAGAAGACTATCACATTCTTGAATAAGCTGATAGATAAGCAGGCAGCATAATCTAGATAGAGGATCATTACAAGAGCGGAGATTGAAATATATCTCCGCTCAAATACTTTCGTAAACATCTAAACTGTCATGCAATTGTTTGTAAAGATCAGCTTCTGCTTGAGGCAGTTCTTTTTTCAATTCGTAGAAATCTAACCCAAACATATCAGACATTTCCCTCAATTTCTTATCATCTAGTTTTGATTCATTCTCAATCATCTCATGTATCAAGAAATCATGTATGGAGTCATAATTATCTGACATACTTCGAAACACATCTGGTTTAGCTGCTTCTATGTATATTTCGTGAGTTTCTAAATCAGCAGAGTATAACGAACCAAATATCGCTTTCAACGAATTCATCTTATCTGCAGTTAGCTTAACTCTAGGATCTGATAAATCATCATATGTAACCTTCGCCCAATGCTTGTCAAGCTGTTTAGCAACTTCCATACATAAAGAGCGACGAACTGAGTACTTTACTTCATCAAGTTCTCGCTCCATGACTTCTGTTATTCTCGGCTTGAAAAATACGGTAAATGATAAATCAGCTCTATATTTCGGTGTCCATCGATACTTCCACCACATTGTAAGCCATGCATATATCGCTGTGTTCAATTTGTCCTCATATGAAACATATTGATTATTCACAAATTTATGAGATGCAACATATCCGAAGAATGCATAATTGAGTTCTAGTATCTGATCTCTTATATCATGTCGTGCTTTTCTTTCTTCTAGTTCCATAGGTAATTGGTCATACAATTCAATCGTCTTCTGTTTGATTTGTTCATTATTCATTATACAAGCAGCCTCCAATCAAAAATCACACATATTACATCAATCGGTCAACTCTAATATAATTATATTGTATAATGATCTAGAACAAATTTATAGATAGTTTGTTAAAACTTTTATAAAAGATTATGGTGTAGTTTTTCACTATCGGATAAGCGTTTCATATTCACGACTCAGATAACAATTTGTAAGATTTCTGTATGATATAAATACACATAGAATTTGATATTCAATTGTAGAAATGATGTATGTTTTAATATTCATACAATTTCAAAATATCTTATTATTTAATCAATTCATTTTATCTTATCTTAGCTGATTACCTGATCAATGGTATGTAGCAGGTTTAAGAATCTCAGATAATCAGAAATATCAAATTTCAAAAATTGATAACTAAATTCTTAAAATTTGGTGAGTTGAATGGTTGCGCTCGTACACGTGCGCGCGTATAGTGTATCATAGATACACAAATAAAGAGTAATCATAGATTACAAAGTAAATTATTTTTCTAGTGAGAAAAATAATTAATACTCTTACGAGAATAGTTCGCACCACTTAAAAATTCAATCAATAAGCTCACCTAAAGGTTCGCACCTCTAAAATAGCCCACCACAAAGGTGGGCATATCTGCAATCTGATTTCTCTGAATTGATACTCCTACTCAAAGGCTCAGAGATGAGTCGATACCTAGAGGTAACCACTAAGATTTTAGATACTTGATAGCTAGTATACTTCGGCAATAGAACTATCGTCTTCTATGGTATAGTGGTCGCAGAATACTATTCATACCACGTTTTCAATCGTTATGTTCTATGACAGATCAAAATTTAAAGTGTCAGGAGGTGATAGCATACTTGATTTCAAGCGGATAAAAAATATTTTGAAAAATTTATAAAAACTACTTGACTTCTCGTGATAGCGATGCTATAATTACTGATGTAGTCAACGATAGATAGGTAAATAAGTATCAAGTAATCTTTTTCACAACGTCTTGAGTAGGCGGAAGGAATTGATGAACGTGAACATTTATCGTCTATCAACAGTTGACTCGCACATATTTGATTCTTCTAGATGATCAACTAGAAGGTGAGTACAATTGAATATGTTCTGACGCATAAAGCCGATGAGTCTCTCGCCCTTGTCATCTGTTTTATGTTATCTAGTAAGGTATAGGACCTAGCGTCCTATCCGACATAGGAAAGGCGAGAGTCCTATATCTAGGTAACATAAAAGAAATGATAAGGGCAAGCTCATCGGCTTTTTATTTTATCTCAGGAAGGAGTTACATAGTATGTTTTTCATGAATTATGGTGGTATGGAAACAGCATCTGCAAGAGTACTTAAGTATGCAGAAGATTTGAAACACGTAGAAGGCACAATGTACCAGAGTACTAAAGATAGGGTAGAAAATAGCCTTGAAAACCTCAAGAAATCGGTAGAGATTATGGAAAAGTTTTTAGAGGAGCATAAAGATGATAATACACGAGGTGGGTCCGGTAGATCAAGACATTCCATGATTGATTACGAGGAAATGGATAAGCGGTACGTTACTAAAGAAGAATTCAACGAATTGAAGGGTAGAGTTGAAGGCCTTGATAAGAAAGTTGATGAGGTACTTGATAAATTAGGTCAGTTACTTCAGAAATCTGTATCTGTTATTTCAGATGTAGCTGAAAGCGTAAAATCTGCTGTAGTTCCTGATCCTTATGATCCAAAGAATGCTACAGATGCGTCTACAAAACCGTATTTGAACCTTCCTGAGAATGCTACTAAGTCTGAGAACAAGAAGAAAGATAAATCTATTCGGAAGCTCATGAGGCAGAATCATGAGCTTCTTTCTAAATTTCCAGAAGAGATGCGTCAGAATTGTGATTATCACGAGCCTGTAGAATGTGCGGAATTGATCAGCTATTGGTTTGATCATAGATTTAAACCTGATTGCTATCCAAAATATGGATTCAATGCAGATCTTATATTCAAATATGCTGAACAGGTCATTGGAGCTTATGCATACTATTGGGTGCAAGGAGAGCATCAGCTTAAGAAATTTGTAGAAGAATTTAGGACTTGGTGTGACAATCTTTCAAAATCTAATAACACTTACATGTATCCTTTCTCAGTTGGTAAAATATATTATACTCAGGAATGGATTGAGTCAGATGCTACAGCATCTAAAGATAACTATAAGTGGGTAACATTAGCTACGTTCTTGTCAGAGGGACTCAGGTGCATCAGTAAATCATATTCTAAATTTGCTAATTGTTATATTAGTAAGAAACATTTTGATGACCTTGGAGATATATTTTCGGATGAATTTTTTAATAATGAGTCAATTGTAGATGCGGGAAGTGCTGGTATAGTTTCAGGTGAATCTACATTTACTGCATTATGCAGAAAGTACTGTACTCTTGAATCAACTATCATATCAGATGAAGATCGTTATAACATGTTAGATAGAGAAATTTGTTTTGCCTAAGGAGGGTGTTACAGTTGGCAAAATATTACATAACAGCTTGTGAAGAATTCTATAGCGATATTTCATCTAATAGAGCTATTAAGATACATTTAGCTGAAATACAGTCAATGTGTCCAAAATATGTTCAAGCAGTGTTGCAATTTCAAGGTGCATGGCGGTTCAAGAATCAGGTAAAAGCTATCGACACCTTGAATTCATTAGTAACAAATATACTTAAAGGGGATTCTTTGCCTGATAATATCAAATTACTTCAAGAATCTGATTATGATGAAGATGAGATGAAATCTACATTAGGGAATGCTTACGCAACTGTTGATACATTTGACTGGAAGGTACTTGAATATAGAGATGTCACAGATTATTCAGATACATCAGTCATTGAAGATAGAGAAGTCAAAGATGCACAGCATGTATCTCAAGATACATCTGAAATCAGTAGAAAAGATTCAAGTGATTCTACGGATCGTGATTTATCTACGGTACAATCTAGTGATACATCAGATGAGAATGAATTTGTTCAACACAACTCAACTAGGGATGACATATCGTTATCATTCCGGGTATTTCCTATACGAGATATCAAGAACCTCTGGAGACCTGCTAAAGATCTAGCAGGTAGAAGCATGATGATCTACAAAACATTACCTGAAATTCCTTCTAAGCAATCAGAAATTACAATAACAACAGAAGTAGATGAAATGACAGACTCAGATCTGTTAAAACTATTTCCGGATCATTTCATACGTCCTAGGAGACCTGAAATGTATGAGAAGTATGAAGGGTTCAACTATCATGACAAATTGGGATACATACCTAAGATATCAGGATTTACTGAAGAACAGGTGATAGATAATCTAATAAGGTATCCTATTTTCGCGTACATGTTTAGAAGAGTAGATGGTAAGCGAGTTGTTTTCAACAAGTATGTGGAGATAGATGGAGAATTGCTCACATCTCAGCAAGCTTATGAAAAAGTTGAAGATGTTAGAAACTTGCCGAATAATATCGTATTTTTCTGGGAGTATAGCGTTAGAAGATACTTACTTGAACGTGATCACAATACTGTGAAGCATAAATATCCTTTAGAAGGCTCTTGTGATTCATTCACAACACTGTTCATGACACCTGAGGAGTATCGTGAATTAGGATATGAAGATTCTATTGACATTGCAAGACAGTGTGTACAGAATCGTGTAAAGTTTTGGAGAACTAGAAATCCTCTTACTAAGCATATGTATCCTGAGTTTCCTATCGAGTATCCAAAATGCGACGAGAAACGCGATTGCAAGTTCATAGAAAGCTGCACACGAGACTGGTGCGATTACAGCTGCGGTATTGATGATAACTATGATGTCATGTATGAACGATGCAATATCTCAGGAATTGAACTTAAGTATAAACAAGAGGATCTCATTCGAGATTGGAATACAATCGTCAATAGTGACGGAGTTATTTGCATACAGAGCAAGGACATTTCAAATAAGGTCAGGGAGATCGTATATACCTGTATATGTCGATACATAAAGGCTAAAATGGGACCACATGTTGTTCATGTAAGCTATTCTACTTATGTTCAGCAAATAAAAGACAGCTGGTCTCAAGGAGTATCTGACAAGCTTCAAAGGCTTCAGAACAATATTAACAACGTTGAAATACTTGTTATATCCGGATTGGATTACTGCATCTTCAACGACTTTGAGAGTCAAACGATTCTAAACTTGATTGAATCAAGGAAGATGGAAAACAAATATACAGTTATTGTATTAAAAGATATTTCACAATTAAGTGGTAAAGGTCTATTTCTAGTACCTCTTAAAAATCAATTGAAGGAGGTGCTGGTGAATGATAGAATCAATTGAACTACAAGTAATATCTAGAATACTTCTTACAGACGATGAGGAAGAACGTGAGCAGCTTCTGTCATTTGATGATACTTACTATTCGGTATTTAAGCGTCACATACAATTCATATTCAATCATAATACAAACTATGGTAAGGTTCCAGATGTCTTCACATTTATGAATGAGTTTCAAGATATTGAGACTCTTTTAGATGTAGATGAACCTTTTGAATATCTGAAGAATCAGATGGTTCTTAACAAGGAGCGTATCATACTTGTTGAAACTGTCAATCGTATTAAAGATGCTGATGAAACACAGATTGAAAATGTGTGGGGATATATTCGTGAACAAGTATTCCGAATAGATCAGCTTGATGTTATGTCAAGCACAGATATCGTTCACGGAGCACAAGAACGAATTGATGAGATTGTAGAGTTCAGTAAACGAGCTCGAATACCTACTGGATTTGCTGAAGTAGATAAACTCATGTATGGAGGATTCTCTACCGTAGAAGAACTTGTTGTCATTGCTGCACGAAGCAACGTAGGTAAATCTTGGGTCTGTGCAAAGATAATGGAATCTGCTCAAAGACATGGATTTCCTGTTCTATATTATTCTCCCGAGATGCAAGCATCTATCCTGGCTACTCGATTTGATACTTGGAGAGGTGAAGGAAAATTTCGTAACTCTGAACTATTCCGAGGTCAATATTCTGAAGAGTATCTGAATTACATTACTGAGTTGCAGAAAGAAGATACGCCTGCATTTATCCTGGAAGACAAAGATGTATCCGATGGAGCTGTAACATTCTCTAAACTACGAAACTTTGTGTATCGTAATAAAATCAAACTTCTTATTGTAGATGGTATATCGTATCTTGAAGATGAGAAACATGCATCTGCAACTCATGAACAGTATAGAAATATCTGTAACTCGTTATTTAGAATGTCAAAAGATCTAGGATGTGCAGTAGTAGTAGCTATGCAGGCCAACAGGGCTACTAAAAATAATCAATCAGAGGATGGAGTAGATCCATTCCCTTCAATGTATGAATTAGAAGGATCAGACCATCCGGGTAGAATTGCTACACAGGTATTTACATTGAGACAGAACTATAAAGAGAGAAGACTAGATATCCGATTAGAGAAGTCTAGAAATGCTTCAAATCAAAAACCTGTGTTGTCTTATTCCTGGGATCCAAATACAGGGGAACTTCATCTAGTTGAAAATGATCTTAATGACTCTGTAGCTCAATCAATCAGTCCAAATCCTGTAGGTACACCTATTGTGATGACAACAAAGGTACATGTAGACGAAGATGACGCTCTAATTGATGACGATGATTTTGAGGTAGGTGTTCAATTTTAATGGATGTTGTAAGATTACTTGAATATATGGGTTCACAAGGACTCATTCGGCTCAATAAAATCACGGGAGATTATTACAGCGTGTACTGCCCATTTCATAGCAATGGTCAAGAGAGGAGACCCTCTGCAGGAGTACTTCTTCATGATCAGTATCGTAATGGTCAGCTCTATCCTGAAGGATTTTACAACTGCTTTACATGTCATACATCTGGGTCATTGCAACAGTGGATTCCAAAGTTGTTAAGTGAGAGAGTTGTGCCGGAAGCTGTTCGCAAGTACATAGAAGAACAGATTGGATCACGAATAAACACTGAATCTGGCAAACTATTTTCAGAACAGTTGAGTAAATCGCTAGAAGCTAAGTTCGCTATACATTCTATACATAGTATGAATAAGAATCAAGTTGAATACATCAACGAAGAAGAACTTGCTAAATACAGATTTACGGTACCGTACATGTACGACAGAAAACTTACCGATGATCTCATAGAAAGATATGATGTAGGCGTAGATATGCACTATATTCCGAAGGGTGGTAAAAAAGAAATTCCTTGTATCACATTTCCTGTGAGAGATATTAAGGGTAGATCGTTATTTATAGTAAGAAGAGCTATTTCCATAAAGCGATTCTATATACCGAATGATATACAGAAACCAGTATATGGAATCTACGAACTTCCAAGAGGTTGTCAGTCGGTTGTTATAGTAGAAAGTTGTTTCAATGCATTGACCTCTGTGAGATATGGAAAACCTGCTGTAGCTCTTCTAGGGACTGGCACACCATATCAAATTGAACAGCTTAAGAGACTAGGTGTAAGGGAGTTCATACTTGGATTTGATCCTGATGAAGCAGGAGAACGTGCTACACGAAGGTTAAAGAAAGCATTGAAATCTGTTGCACTTGTTTGGCAATTTGAAGGAATTCCTGAAGGCAAAGATATCAATGATCTTTCAGAAAAAGAGTTCAATTCATTAGAGTTGATATAGAGGAGGAAACAGAGATGAAAATGTCAAGAGAAACAAAGTTAGGATTAATCTATATTAAACGAAAGTTATTATCTCATGCATATGATATTCCGATATCTTATATATCTAAGCGATCTGTAGTTGATGTAGAAGACATCGAGAATGTATTTGAAGATATTATCAATGGATCTGAAACATCTGTACAAGATAAGTTCGAGTACGATATGAAGAAAGATCTAGAGGATCTATTTAGTTCATTTACACCCGAAGAAGTAGCTGCTATGAATAGAAAATAATCACACAATATATTGTTTGCATATTCATAAATCGTTAATATATGTGAAGAAAATACATGTATCAATAATCCAAGAGGAGGTATTTACAATGACAAGATATGAGAAAATTGTGAAGAAGTTATTTGGTGAAGGTTTCATCCGCTATGATGAAGATATGATATATAGAATTATCAATGATCTTGATCCTTCATATGATCAGAGCATCGATGATTTCCGTAATCTTGTAACTGTATTCATAGTAGATTTAGATAGAGATTATTATGCATCATATGAAGATCGAAGATCGATCAAAAAAGCTATGAATGCTAAGCTATACAGCATACTCGATGAAGATGTAGTGCATCTCTTTAACTACTGTGTGAAAGTACAGAACCATGAATTATGGGGTGGAGACGAATTCTATAAAGCATTTGCTTTAGACGTCAAGGATAGAAATCATAATGATTTCTATTTAGGAAAACCTTGGTATGTTATAAGGTGTCTGAAGTGCGCTGTTTATCTCAACCATTATATTCATAGGAAAATAGAATCCTGGACAGAATTTGAAGACATTCGGACGATAATATCCGGATTCGGGATTGATGAACATATCTATAAGATGTTCGATTCTATGAATGCTACGGATACAGAAAAATCTTATGCCCGGATCACAAGAGATGAATGGATAGAATTAGTTATACGAAACAGATGGTCAGATGCGTACGATATGCTGAATAAGCGCATTGAGGAGTATAAGACATATTATTTTAAGGAATTCGGCAAACCATATAATCATTGTTTCAAATAGAATTTGAGATTGATAAGATCAAATATCATCCAATGAGATAAGTTGCATAGAGGGTTAGAAATAATAATGCAGGAGTGTATAAACCTCCTGCATTCGTTTTGTATCAGTACTAGACCATTAAATACGAATGTGAATGGTACTTGATAATTTTTCAATTTACTATAGAATCGTTATAATTTACAAAGGAGGAGTATCTAATCATGAAAAAACATACAATTAGACCATCTATCATATATGGTATGTCAATGGAAAAATCAAAAGCTGAAAGACGTATCAGAGGATTCAGTGAAGAGATCACATCAAATATCATAAAATTGTGTGCATATCCAAATAGTAGAGATTATCAACACTGGATTGATGAATTGGCCACATGGTTTGCAGATATCAATGATATTGATGTTAAACCAAAGGGCAAAAAATTTTCAAGTGATGTATATGACGAACTTGTATTTGGGGAATTCGGCACAACTTTATCAGACGTTAGAACATGCATTGATGCTTGGATCATCCAAAATCGAAAACATAAACAATATCCAGAATTTGAAGTTACAAATGAACTTATTCGAAATGTTTTTATGCTTGTGAGCGAGTTGCGTGACAGATTTTTAAAACTATTTTCATCTAAAAACAACGCAGATCGTAAAATGATTCTAGGATTTCTTATGAGAATCATTAACAGATGAGGAGTATCAGATTGCTCCTCCTAAATCTGTGTCCACATATGCCTTTATTCTGTGATTCGTATGTAATGAAGCATCGTCATTGTTTATTCGGAGGTTATGTTATATGAATAAAGTATTGTACCATGGAACTTCGTTTGATAAGTATCTCAATATACTTGATGATGAGAAGATATTGCCAGGATGTGATGGTGTTGTGTATTGTTGTGAATCAATTGGAGATGTTCTTAAATTCATGTATTTTAGGCCTATAGATGTAGTATGTATCATACCTATTGTAATTTCAGACAATACGGAAGTAGAAGAAACATTTGATCATTCATATCAATTTTTCAGATGTAGATGCTACGGAATACGAGGAGAAGTTAGTTTAGATAACACAGATATAGATAATTCTATATTTATTGATATGTCTAAGGTTCATGAATTATTACGAAATGATTAAGTTTTGTGATCGGGCTTGACTTCTCACCAAAATCGTTATACAATATACATGTAAAATAAATAACACATAAATATCAACACAGGTCAACAAATATCAATAGTCCGGGAGGATATAAGTTATGAGTAGAGAATTTTACGAAGCAAGAAGATTATTCATCAATCACATCAATTATACCAATCCATATTCTTATGAGGAATGGATTGCACTTCCAGAAGATCATAAAACCGTTGCGTTATATATTCAGTATTTCAACGAAATCATCTTAGCTTGGTACAAAACTAAATCCTTCTACGCTTCCGAAGAAGAAGGTGTAGAAACAGTTCTTCAGTACCTCAACAAAAATGTCCCAATTCTTGAAGCAAATGAAAAGAAGTTCAACGAGAGATACATTTACAGAGTAGCTTACAACTGCTTATACTGCATCAGTCATGACAGACTGATTGACAAGGCAAGATATGAGCTTGAAACTTCTAATATCTGTGCTACTTCTGATGGTGAAATAAATATATTCGATATGGTAGAGGATGGAAATGCATCTTCTGAATTTGATCTTTCCGATAAAGCTATCAGGGCTAAGTTTTGGGAGATCGTTGATTCTGATCCAGATATGGCGGCATTGGTAAACAATATCCTTAACGGAGAAAGATTAGGATTTAGAGGTAAGAGAAAAGAAGCTGCTATGGAAAACTTAAAAGCTAAACTTGAAGTATTCAAAGTTTACTTCTACAACGATTGAATTCATTCTTATACAACATGTAACTGTCAAACAATATCAATGATCCAAGAGGAGGAAGTTAAAATGTATGCATATGCAAAGGCAAAGTATCTTATGTCGTCAGGTCCTAAGAAGTCTAGATTAGCTGAGGATCTCAAAGCTACGGAATCTGTTAAACACATGTTCGAGAGACACAACATTCCATACACGGCAAGTTGTGATAGGAAAGCAGCAACTTATCAGAAAGCTCTCACAAATTTTGTCCGCAGTAAATCAGATGATGAGCTCAAAGAGCTCATGAATGATTGCTACAAAGGTGTTCCCACAGATGTTGCTTTTAGGGCTGAAAATGAGTATCGTGGACGTCATATGTAGGAGGTGCAAATGATGAAATTGAAATTTACGGATTTAACATTTGAAAAGATTCAGGATTATGATCCTTTTAATAAGAGAGCAAACGCAATTGGCATGGTCACAAGTTGGGTGGCTAGAAATCCATTTGGAAATTCTGTAGCATTTGGAGATACAAAAGCTGAATGTGAGAAAGATGCTAGAAGATGGATCAAATATGGTCAAGGGAGGTGATAAAATTGTCACAGACAATGGTTTCTCAAAGAGCACATTTTGAGTGTGCTTATATCTACAAAAGAAATGATAAGTATATCTTGAATGCACACGACTACAAGGTAGAAGTTACCGTCACTTCACCTGATAGGGTGTCACCTGTAATCATATCATTTGAAGATCTGAAATCTGCAGTAGTGTCTGCACTTCCACATCAGAAATTTCTCATTTCTAATAAGGAGGGATCAGATAACTCGATTGATTTATCATTAACAGGTGTATTTGCACAGTTTGATAGAGGTCTGTACTGTGTCATTCCTGATTACATATGCGCAGAGACGCTTGTCAATTATATTGCTTCTAAGATTGATGGGAATCTCTCAGAATATGATTGCTTATTGTGGCAGGTACGGTTGATAGAATCATCGGATTCTTACGTAACTTGGAATCGTGCATCTAAACTTTAGGTAGCATCGTTAATATAGATGAATCAAGTAATATCAAAAAAAATGAGTATCAAGGAGGATTATTCATGGCATTCAAAACAATGGATCAATACAATGAGGAGAAATACGGGGGATTTTTCTCACTTAGGAATGACAAAGATTATGCAGATGTAGTGTTTCTGTATAGGAGCAGCAGAGATGTACTTATTTGTGATTCACATTACATCAAATCTGCAGAGTACAGTGGATATGTTCACTGCTGTGGAAAAGGTTGTCCGGCATGCGGGAAAGGTATTCGTGTACAGACAAAGCTGTTCATACCTCTCTACAATTATACAACCGGTCAGGTAGAGTTCTGGGACAGGAATGTACGATTTGAAAATCAGCTGGTAACAGATGTATTCGATAAGTATCCGAATCCGTCAGAGGTTGTATTCCGTATTACAAGAAACGGTGCTTATGGTGACATCAACACAACATATTCCATCGTCGCTAAAGGTGCTAACTCACCGGAGAGCGGTTGCAAAACTTATCAGCAGATTCTTGCAGAAAACAACATCATCTTCCCGGATTACTACTCACAGGTTATCAAGGAGTATTCTGCAGGAGAGCTCTATTCTATGCTGAATGACTCAGCAGATTCTTATAATAATCAGACACCTGCAGGCGGGTACAGCATGCCAAACTATCAGGTAAGTCCCAGAAGAGCAGCTTCAGCAAATGTTCCTGAAGGTCCGGAGATTGAAGGCTTTACACCTAGTATTCCTGCACCGTCTGTAGACGAAGAATTACCCTTCAGCAAAGATTATGTAGATGAAGTTCCACCGGAACTGACAGAACCTGTTAAGTTTTAATCATCATGGTATCATGAGGTCGGCTACAGACGTTGTAGTCGACCTCAAATTGTGTTGAATCGTTATTAAACAGTATCTTAAAAGAAAGGATGTGAATTGATCTTGAGATTATTCAGTTCTGCTCAAGCAGATAAGATCAATCAAGTAGCTGAACGAACAAAAGAATCTATTCAAGCACCTAAGAAAATCAGTGCTAAAAATGTTTCAAGTGAATTGGAACGAATATCAAAACAAGTGCTTGAATACTTCAAAGATTCTGATGCTATCTTGATTGAATCTAAGGAACAACTTCATGATTATGTCACCAAACTTATTGAATCGGGATATGCCGGTATCGATACTGAGACAACAGGGCTTGATCGTATTCATGATACTATTGTAGGATCATCGCTGTATTATCCAGGAGGGGTAGAATGCTACATTCCAAATAAACATCTTGTCCCGATATTCGATCAGCCTTATAAGGGTCAGCTTACATATGAAGATGTACAAGAAGAGTTTCAACGTATTGCAGATTCAAACGTCAAGTTGATCTTTGCAAATGCTGATTTCGACTTGGCTATGATTTATAAGGACTATAAGGTTGATTTTGTTCCTAGATGCTATTATGATGTCATTATTGGGTGGAGAGTCATACGTGAAGGCGAGCAGCATTACGACTTGAAAGGACTTTATAATCGTCATGTACTTCGTGGTGAAGGCGATCCAAAGAAATTCAGTGATTTCTTTTCTCCGCAACTATTTCCTTATTGTAAACCTCAGATAGCTAAACTGTATGCTGCAAATGATGCTAAAATAACATTTGATGAGTTCAAGTTTCAACTTCCATTTGTTACAAAATCAAATGAAAAGTGTATATCTAACCATCTTGAACGCATAGCTGATTTAGTTTGGCAGGTTGAGATGCCTATGATCGGAGTATGTCAGCAATTACATCGCAATGGTATATATTTAGATAAAGACATTGCAAAAGCTCTTCAGGATAAGTATCATAAAGAACGTGATAATGAGTTACGAATGCTACAACAGATGGTGCAGAAGATCATTGATGAAAAGAGATATACAATCCCAGCTTCTGTCAAGAAACCTTTCTTGTCAGGGTCTGAGTTTAACCCTACTTCTCCATTGCATGTAAAGTATCTGCTGTATACACTTATGGGTATTCCCACAGATGGTAAGAAAGAAGGTACAGGTAAGGAAGTACTTAACGAACTCAATCTCCCTATCACAAATCAAATATTGAAGGTACGGTCGTATGGAGTTCTTATCAATACATTTGTAGATAAAATGCCTAAGATAACTGCTTCTGATGGCAGGGTACATGCTACATTTAGACAGGTCGGTGCAGATACGGGTCGCATGTCATCTGCAGATCCAAACTTGCAGAATATTCCGTCTCATGCAACAGATATACGTCATATGTTTAAAGCATCTCCTGGATATGTTATGATGTCTAGCGACTACAGTCAACAGGAGCCAAAATTGACTGCCTTTGTAAGTCAGGATAAGAAAATGTTTGAAGCATTTACTCATGGTAGAGATATATATGCTACTATTGCGTCTATCGGATTTAACGTACCTTATGAGAACTGTCTTGAGTTTCATCCAGAGACTCATGAGTATCAGCCTGATGGTAAAGCTCGTCGAGGAGAAGCTAAGACTGTGCTTCTGGGAGTACTTTATGGTAGATCTATACCATCTATTGCAGAGCAGTTGTATGGTAAACGAACAGATATGTCAGATAAAGAAAAAGTAACTGCTGCACAGAAGGTCTATGATTCAATCATGAACGGATTTCCATCACTTAGAAACGCAATGCTGTCCGCACAGGATCACGCAAGAAAGTTTGGATATACAGAAACTATTTTAGGACGACGACGTCATCTTCCAGATATGCAATTACCTGAATTTGAATTCAGACCGATGCCTGGATATGTCAATCCTGATATAGATCCACTTGATCCTACTACACTTCATCAGAAAGAAGAAATACCGAAGCGAATAACGGATGCCCTTTTGAAAGAGTTCAAAGGTTACAAATATTTTGGCCAGATAGTCAAACGTACAAAACAACTTGCTGAAGAACACATTCGTGTTATCAATAACCGTGCAAAGATAAACGATGCTACTCGGCAGTGTCTAAACGGTGTTATCCAAGGATCGGCTGCCGACATGACGAAGTTAGCATTACTTAACATATATGAGAGCGATGATTGGAAACGACTTGGTGGTCGTCTACTGGTTCCGATTCATGATGAAATTCTTTGTGAATTCCCTAAGGAAAACTATGAAGAAGGTGCAAAGCTTCTTAGCAAGCTGATGTCATCTGCAGGTAGTTTCCTTCCTTTTCCTATCAATTGTGATGTAGAAGTTACAACAAATTGGTATGGCCTTGAATATCCTTGCCCATACAAGCAGCCGGAATCACTCGATACAGTAGATCCTGATGAGATCAAATGGATTCAGTACATGCTATTTGAATGCGAGTATTCTCTGCCTAAACATAAAGAAATGTTTGGTGAAGAATTCCGAGGTGACATTGCAAAAGGGGTAGACGGTGTATACTCAGATGAAATCAAGGGCATGATTGATGATTACAAATCTAAGTGGAGAATTGAATCTGATGAAGATTTTATAGAAATGATCAAAACACATGTTATCGATGGAGTTACACCTTATGATCAGATGCACCGTGCATCGTTATAAATGTTGTAGTACATTATCAATTTCAAAAGGAGAAATAGAACATGGAATTTAAAACAAACACACAGCCACTTTCTGATGCATTGAATCTTGGAATCGTCAATGCAAATGTTTCAAAATTCTACCAGCCTAGCTGTTTAGCTCATCTTACAGCTAAACGGAATAAGCTGATCATCAATCTCGAGGCAGAAAGGCTCCTGACTCAGATTACAGTTTCTGGTATGGGGTCAGAAAACGGGGAGTCGTCAATCTTCGTGGACAATCTGAAGCTCAAACAGCTTATCAACACATTTGATACTAACACTGTTGATCTTGTGTTTGCAGAAGATGGTCTTACTATCAAATCTGGTAAGGCGAAATTTACACTTGCCAAGATGGTTGATGAAGAAGTTGCAATCAAGAAACCTTCTACGCCGTTTGAAGACGATGCTCAGTTAGAGGTATCTAAAGATGATTGGAAGTTCATTAGCGACAAGCAGATGTATGCGATTGCAATGAATTACATACATCCTGTTTACACACGTGCATGGATGGGAGATCAAGGAGATGTGATCGTAGGAGATTATGATAACAGTCTTTTTACACACTCTACAAAGAACACGTTAGGAGTTACTTGTCTTCTTAAAGATACAATCGTGAATTTGCTGACAAGCCTTCCAGAAGGTTCAAAGCTCTACAAACACGGGAGATCTTACATCGTTGTTGTAAATACAGAAGGGTATGAGATGATTACAGAATTCACACCTGAGTACGAAGATGAAGAAGGATCTATCGGGAATTACAATTCTGACATCATTCTTGGAATATTTGATAAGCCGGAGGAGCATATTACATTTAATCCTGCTGTTATCAACAAGTTCTTGTCACAGGCTGATATTCTTTCAGAAGGGTCAGACGATATCATAGATGTATCTTTCGGTGGAGGTAAACTTTCATTCGACGGACCTCGTGTAGATTATGATGTAGATGTAGCAGGTACATGCATGCCGTTCAACATTAAATTCAGGGCTAAAGCTCTTAAGAGCGTGCTCTCTAAGTACGACGGTGAAAAGATGAATCTTGCACCGCTGAGTAACGGAGAAGAAGTTGCAGGTATCACCGTATGGTCAGATGATCTTGTAACATCACTTGCAGGGGTGGAAGACTGATGGCATTTCGAGAAGCAAACTTAGATCATTTAGCGAAGTTCAATTCTTCAGGATCTATGTATCTTCTTGATGCATACAACACTCAATTGGATCAGGATATACAAGGGAGGGCTAATAAGCCCTCTCACAAAACATTTGCACCATCAGCTTTAAGGTGTAAACGAAGATCTTGGTTTCGATTAAGAGGTACGCAACCTGATAGGCCTAGGTCTACGGATAGAATATTAGAGTTTACAGCAGACGTCGGTACAGCTTGTCATTCAATGGTACAAGAGCGGTTGATACGAGCTTTGAAATCTTCAGATCAATTTGAATGGATTGATGTTGTAGGATATCTTCGTAGTGAACGATTTTTTGACCGTCTTGATATCAGAACTTTACGAAATGGGTATGAAACACAAGTCGAATTTAAAAATCCACCAGTAAGGTTTGCTGTAGATGGGTTACTTCGTTACGATGATGAATATTGTTTATTTGAGATAAAAACTTCAGAATATTCAGCTTGGAATGATTTGACAGACCCTAAAGAGGAGCATATTGATCAGTTTAAAGCTTATTGCACATTGTTAGAATTGAATAGGGGATTTTTCTTTTACCTAGATCGACAATATGGAGGAATCAAATGTTTTGAAGTGAAAGTTTCTGATAGCGAACAGCAAGAAATCAGAAGTATGTTTAAAGAAGTGCAGCAATATGCTGAATTTGGAATAGCTCCAGATCCGTTGCCTGTGGGTGATAAATGGTGTACACCTAATTTTTGCCCATACTATGAAAAATGCAAACAATTTGGGAGGTGACTTAGATGTTTACACAGACATTTCCATATGATATTGGAACATTTGTGAGAGTGAGTGATAACAGACGAGGTGAATCACCTTCACCTGAAAGCATTATAGGTCATGATGATCTAGGTGACATTGGAACTATTAGCTGTTATCAATGCGTAACGGATAAGGAAGATGACTACTGTGTTATGATCTCCGGGTATAAACAACCATGGTGTGGTGAATATCTTCTTCAAGAGATTCGTTTACTTTCACCTGAAGAAATGTCATATGTGGTCAATCATTATGAATCGTTAATGAATACAGATGATAATGATGGAGGTGTAAACTAGATGCCTAATCTTGCAGCTAAGTATAGACCTAAGACGTGGGATGAAGTTGTAGAGCAGAAATTTGTTATAAAGATGGTCAAAGGTCTTATTGAAGATACGCATATGGATGTCCGTAATTTTCTGTTTACAGGTCCTGCGGGGTGCGCAAAAACAACGATTTGTAGGATACTTGCAAATGTTCTCAATGAAGGTAAAGGGGAACCTATTGAAATCGATGCAGCTTCTAACAGCGGTGTAGATAGTATGCGAGTGATCATTGATCAGGCAAGATCTTATCCTGTAGGAACTAAGTGGAAAATATTCATCATTGATGAAGTGCACTCATTTTCTAATGCTGCATGGCAAGCAGCTCTGAAGACTTTCGAGGAAGTTCCTGCAAAAACAATATTCTTGATGGCTACAACTAATCCGGAGAAAATTCCTGAAACAATTTTATCCCGTGTTCAGCAATTTCGATTATCAAAGATATCCGTAGCTGGTATTGAGAACCGCCTCAAATACATTGTTGAGCAAGAAAATAAAGAGGGTCAGAGCATCACATATACAGATGATGCTATCAGCTATATTGCAAAGATGGCTAATGGAGGTATGAGAGATGCAATCACATTGCTTGAGAAAGCTATCGCAAGTGATAAGAACATCACTTCAGAATCACTCATGTCATCTTTAGGTCTCCCAAATTATGATGAATTCTTTGAATTGCTTCAGGCATATGCATCTAAAGATAACACGGGTATTGCTCGCATTGTAGATACTGTATACAATTCAGGTGTTAACTTTGCAAAATGGATGACGGATTTTCATGCATTTACGATAAATGTTGTCAAGTATATACTTCTACAAGACATATCAAGAACAATGATTCCAGGACATTACGAGGCTAAAATCAAGAATTATGGATCTGCTCATCTTATGATTTGCTTGATACTTGCTAATAAGCTCGTGAAATTGAACAATGAGTTGAGGTTCAGTCAGTATCAGCAGGAGTTGACATTGACTTACCTTTGTTCCGTTGTAAAGAAATAATAGGTAATCAGGGCTACGAAATTAGTAGCCCTGAAATACTGTATGAATCGTTATACATACTGTAGATAGGAGGATTGATAATGAATTTTGTATACGTTGAAACTCGATATCAAAAAGATATCGATGCAGTGATCAAGTATCAAAATGAAGTATATGATAAGATGTTTTCTAAGGAATTCTCAGAGGTCAAGAGTCTTTCAGATATGATAAAGAAATCTGGATATAAATCCCCTTCTGATGAAGTATTAGAAATCATACTTATGGATGTACCACTTAAGCTGTTTGATGTAGCTGAAAAACTCAATCAATTAGAACTAACACTTCAAGTACTTAAACTCAAACTCAAAGAGAGAAAGATTGAGTTAAAGCATGATGAGAATGTGCGCAATATGAATTCTACTATGTTATCTGAATTTGTATCAGAAAATACAATTGAAGATGAGTTGATGATTTCAATTTATTCTAAATTGATTGAGAGAGTCAATTCTCAAATATCTTACAGCAAAGAGTTAATAATGAGTGCAAAGAAGTTATGGGACAGAAGGAAAGAAGCTGAATCTGCTATGCCTGTAACACCTGTTGACCCTGCTGCAGTTCCATACAATCCAAATGAAAGCAGAAAGAGGCCTGTTTATGGATCGGAAGAATGATATTGAAAGGATTGAAGAATGCTTGTATTGTGAGTATTTTGAATACTGTTCTACTAATATTCCTTATCCAGAAGATAATCCAGATGGTACTTGTTTAACAAAAGAAATTTTAAGTATGAAGGATGGTAAACATGACAAGAGCAGAACTTCGTAGAGCACAGAAAGAATCAAAATCTACAACAAAGACCTACAACATGACAGCAGCTCAGCTTCAAGACCTAGAGAAAAGGATGTATGATGAAGCTTATGAGCGTGCAAGAGAAAATATTCTTAGTCATATTGATCGGCTTGGAGACGAAATGTTCAAGATGATGCTTGTAATTCCTACAAATCTTCTTATTAAAGATTATTGGAAGAAATCTGCTAAGCAGCGGATTCCAAAGTTTGTAGAAGATTGTTTGAGTTTATATGATGCTTGGACCTCAGGTATTGTAGATATGGACGAAATGGTTAAGATGACGGAGGAATATTCCGGAATCAAGATGGTCGAGGAAGATACACCTACATGGAGAACTTTAAGACGTAAGGGTCAAATGTAGATCGTTATATTGTATATAGGAGGTGCTGATTTGGCAACATTTGAAGATATTATCAAAAAGAAACAGAAAGATTGGGGATCCTCTATCATGGATATACATTCTAGAGATTCTAAGATTCCATTGAGTTCTCCTCAATTTGTTTGGTCACTGTATGGTGGCATTCCTAGGAATAAGATGACAGAGTTCTTCGGAGCTCCGGGAGGAGGAAAGTCGACATCGGCCATTGATGTATGCAAGAATGCTGTAGATCTTTTCAAACAGGAATTTGACAAGAAGCTTGATGAATTGAGATTAGCTGCGTCCAAGGGAAATAAACAGGCTGCATTAGATCTTGAAGATGCAGAAGAAGAAGGTCCAAAGAAAGTATTCTATCTAGATCTAGAGCATTCATTTGATGAAGAATGGTCAAAAGTATTAGGAATCAATTCAGATGAAATATACATCATGCAGCCACCCGATAAACCTGCTGAAGAGATACTTCAGATGATTCAGGAGATGGTAGAGACTGGAGAAGTTGGATTAATTGTAATTGATTCTATTCCGTCACTTGTACCTCAGGCGGAGCTTGATAAGAAGTACGGAGAGCGGACAGTAGCTTCATTAGCAGGATTGCTTACTGTATTCTGTAGAAAAATGACACCGTTACTTACAAGATATCAATGTACACTGCTTGTAATCAATCAGGTTCGTGACAACATGGATAATCCGTATGTTGTAAAAACGCCTGGAGGGGAAGCTCTCAAGTTCTACTGTTCGTTGAGAGTAGAATTTCGTCAAGGTAATCCTGTAGATTTTCTTGGAAATGAACTTCCGATGAGCACAGAAGATCCTGCAGGTTATATCATTAAAACAAAGATTCACAAGCAGAAAAGTGCTCCGAATAATCGAAAATCTGCTTCATATTTTCTTATGTGTACAAAGGGAATCATGCCGATGTTCGATTACGCACAGCTTGCGATTAAACGATACAATATCATTTCTAAATCCGGTGGTTGGTTTACATTAACAGATCCGGAAACTGGTGAGATCCTCCAGCAGGATGGTAAGACAGTTAAGATAAATGGTCTTGCTAGGGTGTATCAGTACCTTGAAGATAATCCTGAATATTATGAGAAGATACAGAAATTCATAATGGATGATCTCAATAATTCAGATACGGAGGTGATGTGATGTCAACAAAGACATATTCTAATAAACAGGAGAAGCTGATTGCAGATGCACTTGGGTGGCAGGTAGTATCTGCTAGTGGTGCCAGAAACTTTCATCCAGGTGATATCAAATCGCCTAAGTGGCTCGGAGAATGCAAAACTCATATATCTGAAACATCTCAGATCTCTTTCAAAGAGAGCACTTGGATGAAGCTTGAAGCTGAAGCAGATTCTGAACATAAAGATCCAGCTTACTTTGTTGATAATGGTTCTCAAAGTATTACAGGAACTTGGGTCATGTTTGATTATAAGAGAGTGTCGGGGAATTTTGAATATTTTATCATAAACTCTCAAAATTGTCCTGAGGTGTATAGACAGCTTCGAGGACAAGTTAATGTGAATTTTGATTGCATCGATATGCTGTATGCGTATCGCAAAATCAAGAGGCTGAATTCTGCAGCAGGTCTTGATGTATGCACAGTCATTGCTTCTCCACTTAAATGCAACAAAGACCTTGTCATCTGTCCATTATCTGAGTTCATAGAAGTATTTGGGAGTAGATAGCTTATGAGGTCAATACAAGAAGTAGGATTAGAAATATTTGAACAAAAACCCAAACAGTTCTATGTATTTTGTGGAACAGAATATGGTGTAAAGCTCAAATATATTGAAAGATTGAAAGAACATTATGACGGACATTATGAATCATATGATTCTGTACAAGACGTTCTAGATATTATGAAAGTGAAACGCATCATACCGCTTGTACCATCACTTTATGTTATACGGTATGACGAATCATTTCTATCATCTTTAAATGATAAAACAGCTTCTAAGATTGAAAGTACTAAGATTGTAGGAACTATCATATGTTTATATGATAATGCTAAATCATCTCAGAAACTTGATAAGTATCTAGGAGATTATACTGTATCGATTGATACAGTTTCTCCTCAATTTATAAAGAAGTATCTGCATACAGATTTCGCCGGACTTGCTGATAAGGTAGTAGATATTGCTGTAGAGTGCGGTTCAAACTATTATCAAAGCAAGCTCATATGTGCTGCTCTCAAATGCATTGATGCTTCGGAAGTGTTAGGACAGAACGTGAATTCTATCTACAAGCTATTTGGACATGATCAACAATATACGGAATCCGCTCTAAAAGAAGGCATAGCAGCTAAGAATTTCAACTACTGTATGAAGGTGCTAGATGAATATGATGGATATGACAGCGTATATTACACTATACTTCAAACACTTGTAGAGATAGATAAATGCATGTCTAGTAAATATGCACAATCTGATATACAAAAGTATATCAGGAAATGGACACCTTCAGATGTATACAACATGTTTGATATCACATATTCTGAGCTTAAGAAATCTAGATCAATGTCTGTAGATATTAAGTCTAGTATTGTATTTTTACTCAGTTTATTAGCATTCAAATACATTCCTAGAAAGGGGCAGATAAATGAATCTTGATTGTCAAATTTCTGCTGTTAAACAGCTCGAGATGCTTGCAAAGGCAAGAAGGCACAGCATACTTATTGAGGGTTCCGAAGGATGTGGTAAGACAGCGTTAGCTGCACAATATTCAAAGATGCTCAATGTTAATGATTTTACATTAGTATCTCCTAATGTTCAACAGTTACGAGATGCTATTGATTCGTGTTATAACATTTCAACAGATACTGCAATCTGTATTGAAAATCTTGACCTTGGAGTAGCAAGCGCATCTTATACTATATTGAAATTTTTAGAGGAACCTGCAGATAATGTCTATATCATTGTAACTTGTAGAAATCGATACAGAATTCCGGATACTATCATAAGTAGAAGTACAGTTGTATCTGTTAATCCTCCTACGTTTGAATCACTTATACAGTATTGTAAGAGCAGGTATCCTGAATTTGATCTTTCGCAGCATCCTTTGAACAGATGTGTTAAAACATTTTCTGATGTAGATCAAATCACTAAGATGTCAGCTGACCAGGTAGATTATTTTCATACATTTAATCATCTTGATTTTAGTGACTCTGTATCAAACATGGTGTGGAAATTATCACATTATTCGGATAATAGTGAATGTCCTGTGAAGTTTGCAATACGATATATCATGAATCTTACACATAATGTGCATGTTCACAGGTGCGGAGTTGAATGTTTAGATGATATAGCAACAGGTCGGATTGCTTCACATGCAGCTGTAACTAAGTTCTGCATGGATCTCAAATACACTGAGTGAAAAATCATGTTATATCACATTAGTCTACTCATAATATTAGGGTTCTTAGTGTTATTCAACATTGCTATGGTACAAGCAGCTATCATATCTGCTAACAATTATAATCATCTTATAGAGGATTATAAGAAATTGAAGCATGATTATAAGGCCGCTAAGCATCATATTAGAGGACTTGAGCAGTTGTTACGAGATCAGTACATCAAGAATCAACTCAATAATACATTCATCAGACAATCTGATACAACTATCAATAATGACATTATTCAAGATGCATTGAAGATAGCAATGATTCAGTCACATCCTGACAACGGTGGATGCGCTGAAGAATTTATCAGATTCAAGGATGCGTTAGATAAGTTGAAAAGGTGATTGTCGTGGATATCATTTTGAGCGTATTGAAAATCGTTAATGTATACATGCAGTAATATAGGAGGTGTTAGGCGTTGTCTAAGTATATCTTTAGCGGCAACTTGACCGACAAAATGGTAGAATATCTTAAGAGGGTTCCAGAGTTTGAACCAATAGATGTGTTAGTATCTCAATTAGATAGATCATCTATAGATCAGATGATACGATATAAAGAAGAGGGAGTCGTCAAGTCTCTTTTCATTGATTCGGGGGCATACAGTCATTATACAGGAAAAGTTAAATACATAGATGTTGATGAATACATTGAATATGTAGATTCTATAGATGAACATATTTATGCAGTTGCTCAAGTAGATACTCTTCCAGGTAAGTTTGGGATTCCAAAGAAGCCAGAGGACTATATCACATCTTCAGATCTAAGCTGGAAGAACTACTTATATATGCGAAAGAAAATGAAAAGTCCTGAAAAGCTCATACCTGTATTTCACTATGGAGAACCATTCAGTACATTACAAAGAATGTTAGATTACAGAGATAGGGATGTTGAAGATACAACACCGATACATTCGGATGTACTTGGAAAAGTTTATCCTGATAGAGTAAATATATGTGGTTTGTCGCCAGCCAACGACTCTCATCAGTCCGTTAAAAATATTTATCTGAGAGAATGCTATGACTTGATTTCGAAGAGCAACTATCCAGATATCAAAACTCATCTATTTGGAATGACGAGTTTGGATGCATTGAGCAAGTTGCCCTATTATTCAGCTGACTCTGTGAGTCATCGGCTCCGAAGTGCGTACAATAAAGTATTTACACGCAAGTGGGGTACAATTTCGTTATCTGATGCATCTAGATCATCTAGAGTTAAATCTAACATGAGTTTTGTAAGGACTTGTGATCCGGCAACATTAAAAGAAGTGGAAGAACTCTTTGCTCATTATGGATTCACTATTGATCAAATGAGAGATGATAACGCGGCCAGAACAGCTGTTGATATCTGTGAGACTCAGAAAGCTGTTAAAAACGAGTATGCATATCATCCTTCTAATGAAAAGAGATCAAAGAGATTATTCTAGGAGGTACGGATATGATAAAGACTGTAACTGCAATTCTTATAACAGAAGATGAACGAGATAAGCTTCTTGAAGAAAGAGGTAAGCATAACGATGGGACATCATTATCATTGTTATATCCTACCTGTTATCAAGATCATGTATTCGGCATTGCAGTTGTAAAGGATGATCTTACAGACTTTATAAATGAATTAGACGCAGGGTGCTCAAGTGATTGAGTATCCTGTATTTATTTTTTTAGGTATACAGACGAAAATGCGAACTTCCAAATTCACTACATCAGATTTACAAAAATTATTAGAACATATTAGAACTATGGAAGAAGATAATGGAGAATAAAATGGGATTAGAAATGTTATTGGGCAGGTATAGCGCTGAACAAACAGAGGTTTCAAGAAAAATTAATAGAGATGATTCATTCGCTCTGCATGAATTTGAAAACCGCGGCGGATTCTGGAAAGCAGGAGAAAAAATGAATCCGAAATATGATTTTCTTCCAAATGAAGAAGAAATGGATGAATATATTTCGGAGAGTCTGGGGGAGATTGTTAGGTAATGGTGAGTAAGAATACAGTTCTTTCTGATTTCGAGCATATGCAGTATGCAGATTATGCAGCGCAAAAAAAAATTATAAATATTACGAAATGATTAAATATTATCACACAATATTGACAACTTGTGTGATTCATGCTATACTATGTACATAATAAAGAAACACATTTAATATCAATAATCCAAGAGGAGGTAAATGTTATGACGCATGAAGAAATCGCAAGGAAGAATATCCAGAATGCTATCAATTACATCGTAGGAAGCTACTACACATCATTTCTTGATGGGTATGAAGATGATCTTCCTAAATGTTATGAGGAACTTGAAGCCGAAGTATATGAAAGTTCTCTGAAGGACACATACGCACACGGAGGAGAGGTAGTCTTCTACAATCGTCCAGTTAAGGAGATGAGATTTGCAGGATCAGATTTCTGCAAAGCAACTGTACATTCCTTATTATCTGAAGATGAAGCTGTTAAAGAGATGATAGAAGACCTTGGATGGGCAGTTACTGTGCCGGATACGCAGGAGGACGTAATCTGGTCCGGATACGTCTTAAAGAAGACATATACAGAAGGGAATTCAAAAGGAAAGTCATTCATCTATATTCGAGGAGGATATGTCAGGGATGACTCTGAAGATACATTCATATTCAAAGATGAGTCATATGAATCTGAGAAATCTGCAAAGATTGTAGCTTCTAGATATCGTAACAGTGAGATGAAGGATCTTAAGGCTAATAGAACAGTATCTACTCAAGAAGTTACGGCGATTTGGTCAGTTGTACGTGTTGTGAACGGTCATCTTGCATAAGATGAACAGAATCGTTATAGATAGTGAGAACATATCAATAGTACAAGAGTACATATTCATTAGGAGGTAAACGAGATGACAACAAATAAAATGGAATGGAGAATTCTTCAGGATTATCCCATGTACGAGATGAACACAGAGGGCAAGGTTCGTAAGATCGATACCAAGAAATATCTTCCGGTTGTCAAAGACGCACTTGGACGAAAGCTGGTTGTATTCCACAATGCTAATAAATACCATTATTCTATTGCAGAATACATTGCAGACCTTAAGGCGATGACCTACGAACCGGAAGATGGTCAGACAGCTATCGTCAAAACTACTGAAAGAGTTGCGAAGATGCCAGAGCCGGAGGTCGTTGTTAAGCCTAGAAACAAAAGATGCAGACGCATCCGTTGTATCGAAACAGGAGAAGTATTCAAGTCTTACACAGCTTGTGCCAAACATTTTGACTTCCCTTACGACAAGTTCTACGATACATTCAAAGCAACAGGTAGGTTCGGAGATTACACATTTGAAGATGTTACCGAGTAAGGTAACATCTTTTTTTTGTTGCATCGTTATAAGTTGTATACTATTATGGAGGTGATTATTTTTGAGTATGTGCAACGATACTTCAAATACGGGTGGTCCTGTAAATTATACACCGGATTCCACTTCATCAAATGATAGATATCAAGATCCTAAAACAATAATTGTAGGGCAAGATGAAGAAGGCTATCCTGTTAATTATTTAGGGGAACGTGTATTGGTTAAATCTATGAGATTTTCTGATAATATTGTTCAAGAACGCGAACAACATATTGAGGGTGTTCCTACATCTAGTATCCGTCATATCAAAGATTCAGGAGAACGCAGAGAATTTGAATCAGGTGCTGTAAGAGATATTGTAGAAGGTAAAGGTAGATGTGATCTTGTACCGTTGTCATCTGCTGCTATCTTGATCTTTTCGTCGTTTTCTCCTGTACCTGATATTGATTACATCAAACCACATATTGAAAAGATAGTCTTAGAAGCTTTAGATGAATATATTTCTAGATTCAATGAGGGTATTGAAGTGCAAGAACGTCAGCTGTCTAAAGTTGTTCAGAATTTCTTAATGGCACGTGGATGGAGTAACGATGATGCATTCTTAGAAGTATCAAAACATTACGAAGAAGGTGCTAAAAAGTACGGAGAATACAACTGGCAGAAAGGCATTCCATGTCATTCATACATTGACAGTGCAATACGTCATCTTATGAAATGGTCTAGAGGTGACATGGATGAACCTCATGATAGAGCATTCTTGTGGAACATACTCTCTTTGCATTGGACAACTATTAATCATCCTGAATTAATTGATTTCATAAAATCTTAGCACACAACCTTCTATAATTCTGATGAAATAAGGAGGTCGTAGTATGGCTCTAATACCAGTAGACGAACGAAATACATTGAAATCTGCATCTGAAGTAAAGTCTGTTGCAGATAATGCTGCTGTAGATCAGCAACTTGCAGCTGTTGCTTATCAAATAAATACTCAAGCTAACACAGGAGCTTATTCTTGTATGTGGAGTGGCACAAAACTTCTAGATGATGTGAAAACCCAACTAGAAGGTCAAGGATATAAAGTTGAATCATACACAGACGATCTGCATCATGATTCAGCTCTTCCTCAATATGTAATATCTTGGAATGAGTGATAATTTATGAGAAACGATATATCATATCAATCACTTGCACAAGTGCTTGAATTGAGACCTCATAACAGAGTATTTGATGATGTACATGTATTCAATAAAAAAGAAATTGAATATTTCATGTATCTACATATTCCAGAAAATCTCGCAAGAGATTCTGAACTTGTAGAAGTCAAGTGTGTAGACACTTGTGAAGTTCTAGATCATGAATTGATTCAACGACATTGTAGGAAGCCTTGGATACGAATAGAATCAAGATTGCTAGATACTTCTGTTGGTCAGCATACTTATAGATTCGTATTCATAAATACAGCAACAGATGATGTCTACTCCTTATATATTTCATACATAATTCAAGATGATAATCCGGATAAGCCGTATATCTATATGAATGGAAAGGAGGAGGACGATGGTCTCTGCAATATTTGCAAGCAAACTGTACCAGGTCAGTAGCAGAAAAGATCGAATTCATTCAGCTTATATGAACCCATTGAATGCTGAACTTGTTCAGCAGATTGATTCCTATGTGAGCCCGAAGTATCAGAAGCTATTAGATGAGGAAGAATCACAAGTTGGTGAAAACATGAATCCTGCCGGAGGTGAAAATTCTGAGTCGTCATTAGGTTCAGGTTCAAGTTCATCTTCTAGCGGAGGAGGATCATCATTCTCTGGAGGTAGTGGATCGTTTTCTGGTGGTGATATTCCAGGAATGATTACAGATGAACCGGATGAATCCTCTGATTCAGACATAGATGATGCATCATCTGAAGTGTCTGCGCCTGAATCTGCACCTGCATCTGATTCCGAACCAGATGATGATTCTGTAGAACAGTCAACAGTAATTGCATCATCTTGTACAGAAAAGGATGCCTCTCTTGAAACTGAAACAATGAAAGGATCTCTAAATGCAGTAGAAGATACTGCAGGCGTTACGAGAATAAGAGTTAAAGATAAGGAGCTTTGGATCTATTATCAAGATTCTGTTAATCTGAATTCTGTAATGGGTCCAGTTATAGATTCAATGAATGCATTAGGGTACACGTATCTTGAATTCAGCAGACTTGCAAGATCTGATAATGCAATCGTGTTTGATATATATGATTCTACTCAACCGATTCAACCTTTGGAAAGGGATGAAGATGGGAAGAAAGAAGAAGCTTGATACAAGAGAAGATCTTGATTTTGCATATTTGCTTGAGCTTATGAGGCCATTATCAGATGTATCTGAATATGCTTTATTACCTGAGTTATTTAGTATCGTTGGGCATGAAAATCTTCTTAAGCTTTGCAAATATGCGGGAGGTCAAACAATACAGATACCTACATTAGAAGAACTGAAAGATTCAATGTATGCTCTTCAATGGTTCTATGATGTAGATATTAAACATAGTAAATCTGATTCTGAGATACCTTCTAATTTGAAAACTCTTGTTGATAAGATACGGAAGGTGTATCAATGTTAGAATCAATTCAATCTTATATAGAGTATCTAGAAAATGATACAACATCATTTGATCAACTGTATCAGTCATGTGTTATGAAGATACAAGATCAAAATCTTGAAAGAGAATTTTCCTATATGCTCAACAATAACGTAGTTTCTGTTGAGCTGATTGACAGAGCTATCGTAGAAGCTTATAAGGAGATGATATAGATATGGTAAGCGGAAATGATCTTCAAAATGCATACATAGATCTATATTCACAACTTAGACGATATATCTGGAGTTATCAAGATGTAAGAACACTTGCTAATTTGGAAATTGAAACTTTTAAAAGATTTCCAGATGTAGATCAAGTAAAAAAGTACTTAAATCTTATGGAGATGTCAGCTAGATTCGTCACAAACGATGATGAAGAGGTTATGCTTGCATTTCAAGATTTCAGAGATGTACTTGATTCTATTGATTCTCCTGATCATATGTATGCTAAATTAACAGAAGTTGAGGAGGCGTTAGCATGAAAATAAGTCGTTCAATTAGATCTGACATCAACATCAATGTTGAGACAAATGAAGGGAATAACGGTGGTCACGGTCCTAAAGGAAAAGAATGTCATAAAGATTATGGACACGAAGAACATCCTGTAGAAGATATGACTACAATGTCGCCTGATAAGCAAGAAGCTTGTGATCTTATCAAGCAGGCTATTGATAAACTCAGTACATCTGCTGACACAGATGAGATTGCAAGAGACTCTATTGCAAATCTAGGAGTTGTATTATTAGACTTGAAAGGATAAGGTGAATATTATGAATACAGCCTTCAAAACTGTTGAGGGTACTGTAGGCACAGTAGACCCTTTAATAGCGAAACAACGTGAAGACGTGGCAAGAATGCGCACGTCTTTATTGGCGTGTGATGCTAACCCACAATTAGCATCTACTGCATTGAAGAATGTAACTGTTCTTCAAGTATATCATCAGATATCTAGGATCATAAGATATACAGAATTATGTGATAAGCTAGAATCAAAACTATATGAGTCAATGGATAGTTTGATTGATAGACTTGACACAGATTCTAATCTTACTATCAATGCTCTTCTGAATGCTCAAGAAAGATTACAGAAGTTGATGATAGAATCTAATAAGATGTTAGCCCCATTCTTAGATATGACATCTTACATTGAATCTGTAAGAGTAGATGATGCATCAGAAGATAATGCACCTAAAGCTACTATTGCCTTAGATGCTACTCGTAGAGAGAAACTTCGTAACTCTGCTAAGCAAGTATTGCTTGAATTGAACGTAGGTTGATGCTTATGACGAAACAATCAGAATATGAATCATTACCTATAAGAATACAACAGATATTCGATACTTGTAAGGATGACGAGAAGCATTACCTCATTCAAATATTACAAGAACTTAGTGAAACTGGATCTTCACCTACATACGATACATTGTGGTTGCAAGATTATGTAGAGTTACCTGTTGATCTTGATACATTTTTGTGCGATGATTACTATTTAGGACAAACTAACCGAAATGGTGCTGCAATATATCCGTATTGGAAGAAGTCTATGCATGATATATTTGACGCAGGTAATCAGTATGTAGAATGTGTATTCACGGGTGCAACTCGTATCGGAAAGACTTCAACTGCCATCACATGTGCAGCATATATGCTCTACAGAATGATGTGCTTAAGAGATCCACAAGCATTTTTCCAGAAGAAGGAGATTTCGCAATTCAGCTTACTTTTCTTCAACTTGACACTTGATCTTGCTAAATCTGTAGCATTTAAGGAATTCAATAGCACACTTGCAATGTCACCATGGTTCCAAAATCATGGTATTATGAGTAAGAGTGTGAAAGATCCTGTATACATTCCAGAAGGTGGTAAAATTGTTATCGAAGCTGGATCAGACGTATCTCACTCATTAGGAAAGCAGATATTCTGCCTTGCAGGCGATACTCAAGTATTTACAGATCATGGTTGGAGAACACTGAAAGAGCTGAAACAGAATCATGCAGGATTTGAGGTATTTTCTTGGAATTATGACCTCAAATGCATGGAATCTGTAAAAGATTACAAAGTTAAGCTCACAAAAATAGCAAGACAGACTATCAAGTTGTTTTTAAATACAGGTCAGTGCATTGAAGGTACACCTGAACATCGAATATTGATGAGATCAGGTGTATATATGGAGTTGAAATACATCACACCTGGAATGTTTGTAGAAACCTGTGGAGAAGATGATGGAAAGGTGCAATCTGTACTTACTATAAAGTATCAATTTGGTATCCCTGTATACGATATCATAAATTGTGGTAGGCACCATAATTTCATCATACGATGTGGAGATCATTCTATTGTTGCTCATAATTGTTGCGTACTTGATGAGGTCAACTTTGCTAGATCTGGCGTCAAGGATATTCAAAAAGCAAAGGCTCGTATCAAAGAGATATATGATTCAGCTGTTGCCCGTGTAGAAGGTACATTCAGACAACAGGGTGAGGTATATGGTAAGATTTTTGCAGTATCTTCCAAGAAGACGGATTCAGATTTTCTTGAGGATCATGTCAGTCAGCAGTTATCTGCAGGTAATAAACATCTTATCTCATTTGATAAACCTCAATGGGAGGTTCTACCTCCTGACCAGTTTAGCCCTGAAAGATTCTATATCGCTATTGGAGATAGGCACCGAAAAGGTTTTGTTATAGCAGATGAATCTCCGGAAGCATTGGATGAACTTCGAGATCAAGGATATCAGATACTTGAAGTTCCTATTGATATGAAAACTAACTTCATAGCTGATTTTGATATATCATTGCGTGACCTTGCAGGTATATCGGTACCCGGAGCGTTGTCGTTCATAACACAGGATATCATAGATCAATGTATCGGAAACCGTAGGAATCCATTTTATCAAGAAATATTAGAAATTGGTACAAAAGATACATACACCATTGAAGAATTTTTTCATCTTGAATTTATTGATAAGCCTTTATTCTATGCACCGATGTTTATTGATGTCGACTTGTCATTGAATGATGATAAGACAGGTATATCCGGTGTAGCTTTGACAGGAAGAAAAGACATCAAAGGGGATGATGGTAAAGTAACATCGTTACCATCGTTTACACATGTTTTTAGTATAGATATTAAAGCTCCTAGAGGAGATAAGATACCTTATTCTAAAATAACTGCGTTTATATTGTGGTTAAGACGTCAGCATTTTAATATAGAACGTGTATCTCGAGACCAATACCAGAGTGAGTATATGGGACAGTTGTTAGAGGAGCAAGGATTTACAGTTGATAAGTTATCCGTAGACAGGAAGCCTGATGGATACAATTCATTTAGAGATGTATTAATGGATCAGAGAATTGATCTATTAGACATTCAAGAACTTCAAGATGAGTTAATCAAATTGCAGAGAGATGCTATGTCATTAGTTCCTGACCATCCGATCGGAGGTGCAAAGGACATGAGCGACTCTCTTGCACGTGCAACATGGAACGCAATCTTACATAATAGTGGAATTGGTGTTCCTAGAAAATCTGTAGCTAAGGCTATAGCTACTGTGAATAAGCCTAAGTATACAGGGAACTCTCAGAACCTACAAAACTTATTTCCGAATCTTTATCCTAATAGGAGAAGATAAAAACGTTTTATCAAAAGGAGGATAAGATAATGTTTATTAAAGACGCATTCAAACCAGGTCAACTCATTATGCCAGTTCCGGTAGGAATTCCAACAACACTTCAATACAATGCAAAAGGAATACTTGAACGTGTGTACAATAGTGTGGATGACATATCTCCTGATACAGAGGTATCTTACGAGATGTTCAATGCATTATACAATCAGAAAGTAGCTCCAGTTAAGATCTTACTCACCGGAGGTACCACAAGAGTCAAAGGTGTTCTATATACTGGTAAGTTGTATCCTGGAGATGGAAAACTTCCAGAAAGTATCATGATGGAGCTTACATGTCAGTTCACAGAACATCCTGAATCATTCAATTTCTTTGCAGGTGCAATCAAAAGTACTGCTGCTGTATTTAACGGTGCTAATTCGGCAAAGAAATGGTTCAGCATGTGTGGGTTCAAACAGCTTCCATCATTTTTAGCACCTACTCCTGTATCTAAGACAGCATTTGAACAGGCATTGAATACTAATTATCCGTTCATAAAAGATATGATAATGTACTTTTTCGTGTACTCCAGAAATGATGTAACTGTTGTACCGACAGGTATTCAAGAATATGTTATAAAGAAAGTCGAAAGATATACCGATGATTACGGAAACATCAAAGGGATGTGTACACATTCTGATGGTCAACTTGCTCTTGATTGGTCCGATATTGTACGTCTTAATATTCAGAGAAGAAGATGTCTAGTACTTGATAAATCTTGGGTACCTATTAGATGCTTTGGAGATACAAAAAGTCTTGTAAGTGGTACTATATCTTGTGATGTGTGCGGTAAACAGATAATATCACCTATGCATGGACCTGTGAGATGTGGAGATAGGAATTGCCCTGCTAACATGTATTCGGATTTCAAACATTTCATTGATTCTTATAATATGCCTGAAATGACATTTAGTGCTTATAGAGAATATGTAAAGCTGGATATGATTCATACAATTTCAGACATATTTGAGATAAATCCTTGGAAAACATACACATTGGAGACAAGCTTATCCCAGTTATTAAGATCTCTGATTCCGGTGAATGCAATACCTGTAGGTGACATCATAACATCATTTGTTCAACATTGTAATGGGAACGTAAACATGTTCAATTATTATGTTGAACATCCTGATAAGATACTTCCAGATTTTCATCTCTCAGGTAGATTCATATCTCAACTGATACAATGGCTGTCAGATGACTTCAATAAACAAACATTATTGAGCCTACTCAATTGTGATAACATTGTAATCAACGAAACCGGAACAAAGTTCCAAGGATCTCCTATATTTAGAAATAAGAAGATAATGATAACAGGTCAGTTTAGTCATGGTACACAAGCTGATATCATTTCTATATTAAAAGGATATTCTGCAGATGTTGTAACTAAATTTGATTCAGATGTTGATTGTGTGATAATTGGTTCATCACTTGATGGAATCAATTCTGTAGAAGTAAATAAAGCGAGATCTGTCAATCTTCCGATATTTGAAGAAAATGACTTTTTCAAGACTTATGAAATTGACAAAGATTTGGCTGAGAACCTTCTCTAAATGTGTGAAAGTTAGGTGGTGAATAACAAATGGCACGACAAAAGCATTGGGTGCAGCGTCTACTGAATGCACCTGCTAAACCTGTTTCGTGGATAAGAAGTATGATAGCAGGATCTCTTTATCGTGTATCTGATATCAGAACTTCTTCGTCTATTTCCGATATAAAAACTCAGATAGATACGATGAGAGCACTTGCAAGAGATTCTCAAATAAGCACAGCATTATCATATTATGCTACAGATGCTACTACGGTAAACACAGCTGGACAGATCATATGGGCAACTTCTGATGATCAACATAAAGAAGTTGCAGATATCATAAATAAGCTGTTCAAACGATGGGACATCAATTCATATGCTCGTGATCACATATTAGAGCTTGCTACTATCGGAAATCTATATATACCAACTACTAGGATGTATAGAGATAACTTGAGAGAACCTAGCACAAAGAGTGTAGCACTTGATAACAATACTATCCCAGATCCAGAATTTGATATCATCCCTTCTTATCAAATACCTCCAGAAGATATCATTCATATATTCTTAGAAGGTCAATCGATGGGATATATCTTCAATCCTGATGAAAGAACTTCAGAAGTAGAACTTCATCCAGAAGAATCATGTATACATTTTTCATTAGGAGGTCTTTTAGGAAAATATACAATTGATGTACTAGAAAATGGGGAAGAGGTCGAGTATGATATTAAATTTGCTCAACCCTTAATGGAAAAAGCTGTTCAGCCAACTCAGACATTAGGGTTGTTGGAAGATGCTCTTCTGCTTTCGTCACTTATTCGTAATGTAAAATTCATCAATGTTGAATGCGGAAATGCTGAAGAAGAAGAAGTACAGAGTATACTTCAGCAGATCAAAGATGCTATTGAACAGCAGCTATCACTCAATACTAACAGTGGAAGCGTAGATAGTTTTGTGAATCCTCAATCTCCTAACAACTTGATATACCTTCCTAAAATCAATGGTCAAGATGCTATTTCAATTACAGATCTGAATATGTCAGATACTGAAGATGAAGATTGTAAACTTCTGGAACATTATCAAGATAAGAAATTATCTGTTCTAGGTGTACCAAAAGAAGCAATGAATTTCTCATCTAATGAAGGGCTTGGAGGTGCCGGTTCAGTACTATCTCAAAGATCTGCACTATATGCTAACTCTCTTCAGAGGCTAAAAACAGCATACATAGCTGGATGGACAGATGCTCTCAACAAATACTTTGTTGCTCGAGGAATGTCAGGATGTGTAGATAAGTTTGAGCTTCATATGAGTGAAATTGTAACAACACAGTCTACTATAACATTTGAGAAGCGTGATGCAGCTATCAGTCAGGCTCAGCAAATTGTAGATCTTATGAAGAATTGCGGAATTGAAAACTCTGATGACTACAAGGGAGTTTTAATTGAGATACTTACAGAGGTATTGCCGCAGACAGGGTCTAAAGTTAATGAATGGGATCTTGATATAAAACCTGAGGGAGGTGACGAGGGTGCGTCATTCTAGTATTGAATTAAGTCAGATGTTTTTCTCAGATCTGAAGAAGTATAATTCTACCAATTTTAAAACAGTATCATGTGCAGATTTGACTACCGAATCACCTACTGTTCACAAATCATTTAGTGCAGCTATTACACGTTACTTCATATTTGCAGAGAAGCATCCAGATATTACAGATGAGGAGCTCAAGATGCTGTATTACAAGTTGAAGCTTGATATGGTTGCGAGATACTTTGCAACTTATCCTGCTTCAAATCTTGATGACCTTAAACCATTTCAGCAAGAACTTATTTCATACGTAGAAATAATATCAAAAGAAAGGGAGGTATCTGATGAACACTTATCAAACTCATATGCCTCTTAGATATAGAATTTCAAATTGGAAACAGCTTGAAGGGGCTAAATCAAATAACAGTCGTGACCTGTCTATCAGTGTCACGACATTTGTGAATGATCACAGATTAAATGGTCAGAGAATAAAAGTAGAACATAGAGTATTCGGAACATTATTTGCTTGCGTTGTTTCCGGTAAGGGTACATTGCTGACGGAGAATTCTGAAGGTTATATTCATGAATTTACTCCTGCACAAATACTTGCAGAACTTGAAAAGTTCGGATATTATATTCAATATGATCCTACTGAGCAGCTTAGTGGAAATCAAATTGATTTAATGTTGACGTTGAATCGATTAGGGTTTGACAAGCTCAGAGTTATTTCTGTTTGGTCAGCGCCTCTAGGTGTTATAGAAAGCAAGATTCATGTAGTTGCATTTCAAGTTGATCCGTTAGGAGATTGGATGAATTCAGGATATTCTCCTTCACTGGATGAGTATCAAGATGCTGTCACAAACGGTTATGCATTTGATATAACAGGACTATCTAGAGCAAAGAATATGAATTGGTCATGGTTGTATGGGTGGGTAGCAAGTATTGATGACATCATTGCTGATCAAGCTGTAGATCAAGAATTTGATTCTACCGATACCACCTTAGGAGGTGATACGAATGACACAGAATTTAATACAATCTGATGTCAAGATAATGCGTGCATATTATGACGAAGCACTGAGAGCTCAAGGCATTACAGCTAAGTATCAATATCCACATATGGCGGACACAAACACACAAGGAGAATCAGTTATAGATTCATATTCTATTCCTGAAGATGTTTTCATATTCTTTGAAGGTGCTCCGAAGCTGAAAACATTTAAACGATATGGGTGGGTAGTTGAAAAAAGTGATGATCTACCATTTCTCATACACTGCAGCTTCAATCTTAAACATCTTCAGAAAGATTGTTTGTTTGAAATAGCTGGTCAACATGCTGATCTACCTTCTAGAAAATTCAGAGTAACGGAATTGACAACAGACATACAGTGTCCAGATCACATTGTTGCTCAGGTGATTCCGGTATACAATGACGGAATAAGAGCTGTCGGGAGAACAAGAAAAGAAGTTGAGAAAACTTATAATAAATCTAACAGATTCTTATCTCCAAATGTAGATTATAGAGGTCAGTACATATCAGAACAGAAGGGAGAGAGATAATATGCTTTGGTTATACGATGAATCAATTGCAGATGATTTAAGAAAATCTTTCAATACTTCTGTAATACATCCATATGTAAAAGTTATTGATCCGGATGTCAATCTCTCTATTGCTGCTCAGCTTCAAGACGATAACATGTCGTTTCCTATCATATGTGTAGTAAGAAGTAGTGATTACCAAGTTGACACGGATTTAACTAACTTCACAGCTATGCACAAAGGTGTTGCAACGGTTTTTGATAACAAGACTAACAACATCTATTATGAAAAGTCTATCCCTGTCAAATTAGGATATTCATTGAATATCATAGGTACAAACACTATCGATGTAGATGAATTGGTACGGGAGTTGCTGTTCAAGTATTCTGATATGTATTTTTTAACAATACGACTTCCCTATGAAGGAGAACGTAAGTTGAGATTCGGGATAGAATTTGATCGTCAAGGTTCTATTGAAAAACGATCCGGTGTTGTAGAAATGATCAACGAGGGGAAGCTATATGAGACAGCAATTCCCTTACAAACTCGTGGAGTACGATTAATAACATATACTCCGAAACATCTGAAAACATTCGATTACAATATAACAGCTTTATCACCTGATCAGTTCAAGAAATTGTGAACACAACCTTAACTAATATTAGAATGAACCTGATAGAATCATAATATTCACGGAGGTGAACACATTGAGATATAAGAATGTGAGCCATGGAACAAAGAAGTTCCGAGGTGTTACTTTTAAACCAGGTGAAATTAAATCTGTCAATGGATTTATTAATGATCCTAAGATGATCAGAATAGATGAACCTGAGGTAAAAGCTCAATCAACAACTACTAAATCTGCTGCAAAGACGGGTGATCAGAAAACTGAGGTGAAATCTAATGGCTAATATAATTATAAATGAAATTTCCAGAAATTATAGCTACAACGTTGGTACATCTACATTTGCAACTGTAGCGCTGCCTATCACAGCTTCATGGGGACCTGCTTATCAAGATCCTGAGTCACTTGGAGTTACTCTTGATTATATGTTAGAGAGTACAACCTGGCAGCATTTTCCGTCAAGTCAAGATGGATTAGAGTCATTTGTATCTACATACAGAGGTCCGGCATCAAACTATCGTCTTGCTAAGGATAATTCATATCAATTAGCAATGACACTCTTAACATCCGGATATGATGTGCTAGTTTGCAGATTATGCCCTGGAACAATGGCTCAAGGTACATTTACTTCTAATAGTGGCCAGACACTTACAATCAAAGCAAAGTACCCTGGTACATTCGGAAATTCATTGATGGTTGTACTTCAGAAGGTTCCAAATCGTAAGTATTGGAATTTGATTGTATACATTGTAGACACAACCGGAGTAAAGACATCAGCAGAAAATCTTTCATTTGTAATGGATTTAGCTGACGCTGATGACAGCATTTTGCATATTGATGAAATTGAATCTGATTTCTTAACATTTGCAATTTCCGATACCATCACAGCAACAGCTACTTTCACAGAGCAATCTATTATGTTAACAGGTGGTACAGACAAGGCTGAATCTGCAGCAGCTGATGCAATGATGACAGAAGCTCTTGAACTTGCAACAAAACGTTACACAGATGCAGGATATGAAGATACAGCTGAATATCTTGAAGCGCTTAAGACGCTGCAGGGTCAATCACCAGATACAGCGACAGCTGAATCTATCCGTTATATGGAGTGGATGTATACTAACTGCATCGAAGTATACAATTTGCTCAAGGATAAGCTAACTTACAATCATAACTTTATCATCAGCCCGGGATGGGATGATATGAATGTCACAGAGATTGATGGATCCGTTCCAACTCGGTTCAACGAGATATCACCAATTCATCTGAAACTTATGGATTGTGCATATTACAGCAGATGTGCATGCTCATTGCTTGATATTCCGAGAAGTCTTCCAAGATCTGCTGTTTATAATGAATCAACAGATGAAGGAGAAGAAGGATACGCACAGATGCTTGCGAGATATATGCCTCCAAATGCTGATCTTGATGTGAACGCATCGCTGTATCATACACATTCTGCATTATTTGGTCCATGGGCACAGTACACTTACGTAGGAACTTCTAGACAAGCTCCTGCACCTGCATCTTTCTTGCATCTGCTTATAAACAGAGCAATGATCTTGAATCAAACAGTGCAGTATTATTGGATACTTCCATCAACACGAAAGCATAATCTTACAATTGGTAAACCCGATTACAACGTTCCGAAAACACTGCTTGATGAATGGCAGAAACTTGAAGGAGTAGGAGTAAACGTACTCACAACTATTCCTGATCTTGGAACAACAATCTGGGGCAACTCAACACTTTACGAAGTTCCACCTGCAACATATCAAGCACTTGCAAACTTAAGTACACGGTACTTAGTAAATGCAATCGAAGACATAGTATACAGAGCAGGAATTGCAATCACATTCCGGTATAATAATGAGGAGGCTTACTCAAGTTTCTATGCAGGAGTTACACCTACGCTTGATACAATGCGAAACGCTGGAGCAATCGTAGATTACTACGTGAGGATGTCAGCGGACATAAATGGACTGGATCAAGTAAATGCTAACAGCGTCATAGGAAAAATTTATATTACCGTACCCGGTGTGATAAATGATATAACCGTTGACTTGATTGCACTTCCACCTAATGTCGACTTAGATCAGTATCGAGTATAGTCATTTTATATGAGTACATGAAGAATTAGGCGATCGATTTTTCGGTCGCCTATTTTATGTTATTTTGAAACATATAATTGCATCGTTATTAAATCTACATAACTTTTATTCATGAGTATATCATTTTAAGTGAGGTAGTATAGATGGATAAACGAAAATGTGTATGGTGTGGAAAGGAATTTATACCTAATAGTCCTAAACAAACATCTTGTGGTGATAAACATTTCAGACCTTGTATTGACTGCGGTAAGCTTATAGAAGTTAAAGAATCCTATCAAAATTATATCAAAGCCGGAGGACGTCGTTGTCCTGGATGTAGAAACAAATCTATAGGAAGGACCAGAAAATCGAAATCACCTGAAGAAAAGGCACTCATACAAGAAAAGATGCGTGCCACCTCCCGTGCAAGGTATGGTGTAGATAATCCTATGCAATGCTCGGAAATACAAAAACGTTCTAAGGAAGGTGTAAGAAGAGTATATGGAGTAGAAAATCTCTCCCAATCTCCTGAGATTCAACGGCGTATACGAGAAAACAGTCGTAAAAGATATGGAGTTGATCATTATTCGCAATCTCCTGAAGTTCGACAGCATATGATTCAAGGAATGATAGATAAGTATGGAGATTCATGTCCTATGAGAGTATCTGAAATTAGAGAAAAGACTATTCAAACAGTTAGAAACAGATACGGAGTCGATAATGTAGGACAAGCAGATGAAGTTAAAGATCACATGAAGAAGACTTGTAGAGATAGATACGGGGTAGATTATGCGCTTCAAGCAGAAAGTATACGGCAGCAAATAAAAGAAACATGTAAATCAAAATATGGATGTTATGGAGCTCCTCCAAAACTATTTCTCGAAAAGATGAAGGATGAGGGATTCAAATTCAAATATACTGAATTTATAGATGATACGGCAGCATATATTGATAAACATTATGATGGGCGTGTACCTTTGAACAAACTTGTCAAAGATTTGGAGCTAGATTTTACAACTGTATATGATATAGTTGATAAAAAAGATCTGTGGGATAAAGTATCTAAACAGGTAAGTTCTATGGAAGTCGAATTAGTCGATTATCTAAAATCATTAGATCCTGACATAGTGTACATAATGCATGATAGAAATATTATACATCCTTATGAAATAGATATCTATCTTCCAGAATATAGTATAGGAATTGAATGTGATCCTACATTTACACACAATTCAAGTTTCAAATCATTTGGAAGCTCTGATCCTATTAAATCATCATATCATAAGATGAAAACAGATCTCTGTGAGAAGAAGGAAATATTTCTTTTACATATTTTTGGATATGAATGGACAAATAGAAAAGATATCATCCTATCTATGATTCGCAATATGCTCAAGAAGAACGAAAGCAGGATATACGCGAGAAAATGTAGCATACGTACACTAGATGATAAAATATGTGCAGAGTTCTTGAATCAAAATCATCGTCAAGGGTATTGTAGGAGCTCAGTAAGATTAGGTCTATATTATGAAGATGAGCTTGTTTCTGTCATGACGTTTGGACATACACGAATAGGTGTAGGAAAAATGCTAGAAGACACTGATTGTACCTATGAATTATTGAGGTTTTGCAACAAGCTAAACACTTCCGTAGTAGGTGGTGCGTCTAAATTATTCAAGCATTTTCTATCTATAGTTGATTCAGATAAAATTGTAAGTTTTTCAGATAGAGCACATACTCAAGGTAGTCTATACAGTACTTTAGGATTCCATGCTGTCAGTATGTCAGATCCTGGATATGTATGGGTCAATATTTATGATGATCAATACTTGAATAGAACGCAATGTCAGAAAAATAATCTAAGAAAACTCTTCAATGATGATACAATTGACATTGAAAACAAAACTGAGAGGCAGATAATGGAAGAGCATGGATATGCAAGAGTTTACGATTCAGGAGTAATTAGATGGGAATATGTTGCAAATAAAAAGAGTTAGCAGATTTGCTAACTCAAAAATTTGGTCTGATTTATATGTCATCATTCTTCTGTATTGATAATACTCTTGCAATATGGGATGATGTTATTCATTATCAATGCTTTCACTTTTGAAGACTGTCGAGATGTTGGAGGATTCTTCTTATTAAACATATCTAATATGAATTTGTAGTCATTATACGGGTCAAAATGATTATATCGAGTAGGTTTAAAGCATCCGTTGTCATATAAGTATTTCAGAAGTTTTCGGGAAAATAACTTAGAATTGAATTCTATGAACCTATTATGTTTTACATGTTCTAACAATTCTGACATCTGTTCATGCACATCAACTAGCAAGTCTAAATCTTTTCTATGAAATTTCTTTATGCATTTTGAACCGATAGGGTATAACATCTGTTGCGTAAACTCATTGTATATTGTGAAGCAGTACTTGATGTGTTCGTGTCCACATATACATGTATTTGAACAGTCATAATCTACATATATGTCTGTGATTTCCCATTCAAGTACTGCATCTTTCCAGTTATCTGATATTGAATTTTGTATTATGATTGAGGTCAGTAAGTATTCCGACATATTGTTACCTTCTCATTTTTTATGTGTATTATGTGTATAATGTTGATACAATTATATTAACGATGGTAGGTTTGCAGATATAGGTATTTGAAGATCATTAAATACGAATCTGAATCGTTATATCATGTGTTATCATAATTATGAGGAGTATGTTTATGAAATGTAGTAATCATAAGTGCAAGTATCATCAATCGAGAAAGATGATACGAAATCCAATTACAGGACAATGTGTTACACTTGTTCAAGGATGTAAATATGGATATTGTAAATTACAGAAAAAGGTATGGAGGTGATAAATTGAAAATTGTTGTTTGTATCATGTATTCGGTGATGTGGATAGCTACAGCTGCAGCGGTTGTAGCTGGAGTCATCTATTTAGACAGTATATGGTGTCTGTTAGGATTACTTGCACCTACTTGTGTGAATATATCTGTTGATGAATATGGTGTGCTGCAAATAAAATAGAGAGGTTCAAGTCATGTGGAAAAAGCACGAAGTTTTCATTTTACGAGTATGCGTTGCGGTATTGTTTTTGATTTGCGTATGCATGTACATATTTAGAAATGATAATCATTCTGGATTAAGTACAAGAAATGTTACAATTCAGATATATGATTCATCTACTTTCATGTATGATGTATATACTGGTACACTATATGTCGATCAAGGACTGAAAGGTGGTATGTCATATGATACAGAACATTGTGCTGTATTAAACAATTTAGAATTAATTGGTCATATTTCTGAAAGCGAAATTAGAGAATATAGAGAAGAGAAACTTAAATGATTAAATCTTTTGTTTGTGTTAAATCATTTTCTCTAAACATGACTTCAGGAAATATTTTTCAAGATTGTATATTGCGAAACCTTAAATACAAATAGATCATCAGTAAGGGTCCGCAGCTTATTGATGATTACGTTGGTTTTTCATCTTATGGTTACCTCCTTTCTTTTGCAACTATGGCAGTAGTAACTTATTCCGGAAAAAGTTATTACTGTCATAGTTGTGTATGCATCGTTATTATTTGCATAAGGAGGGTTTATTTATGTATAAATCAAATGAAATCATTGTATCTGATGTGCTTAAGGAACTTGGAATTAGTCCAGCTCTCAAAGGTTATCATTATTCTCGTTATGCTATATGCATGATACTTGAGAATGGTGATTCTGATACATTCACAAAACTTTACAATCATGTAGCTGAAGAATTCAATTCTACATATTCTAAGGTAGAAAGATGTATTCGTAATGCTTGCGATAAGATGATGTTGAGTGGAAATCATGATGCTATCATTAAAATATTCGGGAGCTGTGCATCTGTGAATGACGGACGATTAACCAATACTCAGTTTATTTACGGTATTGTAGATTATATCCGAACATACTTATGCGTATAGTGATCCTTATCTAAATTTATCACGAATTTTAAGGAGGTTAGCTATATTGGAATTACAAGATTGGTTAGGTGAGGACAATGAACTTGGTCAGGATATCTGGAAGAGGAAATACCAGTATAATGATGAAACATTCGAACAGTGGTTATGCAGAGTGAGCGGAAACAACCCTAGAGTTGCAAGACTCATTAAGGAGAAGAAGTTTTTATTTGGAGGTAGAATACTTGCAAATAGGGGGTTAGCAAACGAAGGGAGAAAGATCACATATAGCAATTGCTATGTTTTAACATCACCTGATGACAGTATTGAGTCTATATTTGAAACATCTGCAAAACTTGCACGCACATATTCTTATGGAGGCGGGTGTGGTATTGACATTTCACAATTGGCTCCTAATGGTGCAAAAGTTAGGAATGCAGCTAAACAAACTTCTGGCGCTGTATCGTTTATGGATCTGTTTTCGCTAACAACTGCCTTAATTGGTCAAAAAGGGCGTAGAGGCGCATTAATGATATCAATGTCAGTAGATCATCCGGATATCATAGAATTCATAAAAGTAAAAACTGATTTAGACCGAGTCACAAAAGCTGATATTTCTGTACGAGTTACAGATGATTTCATGGAAGCTGTTAAAGAAGATAGAACATTCAAATTACACTATGTTAGAGAAGCTACAGGTGAGGTCATTGAAAAACTAGTCAACGCTCGTGATGTGATGCGACTTATTGCAGAGATAAACTGGGATTATGGTGAGCCTGGAATGCTTTTCTGGGATAGAATATCTAATTACAATCTATTGGTTAATAACGCGAGATTCAAATATGCCGGTACAAATCCATGTTTTAGAGGTGATACACAAGTAGCTGTTTGTTCTAAAGGCAAAACACAATTTCTGTCTATCGAATCTCTTGTAGGTAAGAAACCGGAAGTATACTGTATGGATTCTTCTGGGCATATGATGACTATGAAAGCTGAAAAAGTATGGAAAACACGGAAAAATGTACAGCTTGTTAAAGTTATGTTTATGGATAATTCTTATATCAATTGTACTCCAGATCATTTATTTTATGTAGAAGGTAGAAATTGGATCATGGCAAAGGATTTAAAACCATCTACTAAGTTATATTCATGCGATGTAAATCATGAATATGGATATGACGAATCTTATGTTGTTAAAAACGTTTATGGAGTTACACAGCGTGCAGATGTGTATGATATGATAGTTCCAGGAGTTCATAATTTCATAGTACGACCTACTGGTAGTCAATGTGAACTACTTGGTGTTGTAGCGCATAATTGTGGGGAAATGCCACTTCCAGCGGGTGGTGCTTGTAACTTAGGATCTATTAATCTTTCCGAATTTGTTTTAGACCCGTTTACGTCTTCTGCAAGATTTGATTATGATGGATTTGAAGGTTGCGTAATTGATTGTGTAAACGCATTAAATGATGTGTTAGACGAGGGACTACCACTACATCCTTTGCATGAGCAGCGTGAAAGCGTAGCACGGTGGAGGCAAATTGGATTAGGTATTATGGGTCTTGCAGATATGCTTATTAAGTTAGGAATACGATATGGATCCGATGAGTCTATATCTATCTGTGACGCTATTGGGAAAATTATGGCTGATGCATCTATATTAGCTTCTGCTAAGCTTGCTGCACAATCTTCTCCGTATATTGAATATAGGGATTCTGTTACAGATACTCAATTTTTTGAAGCTAACGCATCTGAAGAAACTTTCCAATGTGTGAGTAAATACGGTTTAAGAAATTCGCAGCTATTAACTATTGCACCTACAGGTACTTTGTCAACAATGTTAGGAATTTCAGGAGGAATTGAACCAGTATTTTCTTATTCGTATACAAGAAAAACGGAATCGCTTTATGGAGAAGATAAGTATTACACAGTATATGCAAAGATTGTAGATGATTATATCAAAGTTCATAAAGATTGTGATCCCGGTAATCTTCCAGAGTTCTTTGTAGATGCAATGCATTTAGACTATCATGAGAGAGTGAACATGCAAGCGACTTGGCAAAAACATATCGATGCGTCTATCAGCTCGACGGTGAATGTGCCTGAAGATTTTACGGTAGAAGATGTTGAGGATATGTATCAGTATGCATGGTCTAAAGGATGTAAAGGTGTTACATTGTTCCGAAATAATTGCAAACGACTTGGAGTTCTCACACCAAAATCTGATGATTCAGAATCATCTACTGTTGAGTTGAAACGTGGTGAGATTCGAGAAGTTGATGATACAGCTATTGGAAGGAAACGTAAATTGATGACAGGTTGCGGAACACTCCACTGTGAAGCATTCTTTGACAAAGATACAGGAGAGCTTCTAGAAACATATTTGAGCAAAGGTTCCACAGGCGGATGCAATAATTTTATGGTTGGACTCTCACGTATGATATCATTATCTGCGAGATCTGGTGTGTCTATCCATAAGATTATTGACCAGTTAGATTCTACTGGTGTATGCCCTTCATACGCTGTTAGAAGAGCTACAAAACATGATACGTCTAAAGGATCTTGCTGTCCAATGGCTGTAGGGAATGCTTTACTTGATATGTATAATGAAGTACAGTCTACATTGAAAGTTTCTATGAATGATCAATCTCAAGATCATGGATCGTTAAAACATGTGGATGAAACTTTACCTGATGACGAATCGATTTGCCCAGAGTGCGGAGAGCGTTTATCGTTTGAAGGTGGGTGTAATATCTGCAAGAATTGTGGTTACAGTAGATGCAGTTAGGAGGATTGAAATGTCAAATTGGGGATCATTTGAAGATATCAAATTGATAGATATCAAGTATTTTAGGGATATTGAACCTATTCAAGTTCTTGAAAAGGGTGATTGGATAGATCTAAGAGCCGGTGAAGACGTAGATCTTAAGAAGGGTGATGAGGCTCTTATTCCACTTGGAATCGGTATGATATTGCCAGAGGGTTATGAAGCTCATATTGTTCCTCGATCTTCAACACTCAAGAAATTTGGTATTATTCAAGGAAATCATGTTGGTATCATTGATAATTCATATTCAGGTGATGAAGATGAATGGATGATGTCTGTTATCGCTGTTAGAGATACACACATTCATAAAAATGATCGTATCTGCCAGTTCCGAATCATGGAAAAACAGCCAGAAGTTGTCTTCCAGATAGTAGATCATCTGAATGCAATTAGCAGAGGAGGATTTGGATCAACAGGTGTAAATTAATACATTTTACAGAGGGCTGATCAACAGCCCTCTATTTATACATGAGGAGACAAAGATGAATGAAATGTTGTCGATCGAGAGATATCTAGAAACTTGCAAAGGTGTAACAGATTTAACCAATAACGGAATTTGCTCAAATTGCGGTGGATGTTGTTCTAATCATATACCTGTATCTGAATCTGATAAATCTAAAATAATTAAGTATGTTCGTAAACATCGTATTCAAGATATGAGACGCAGTTTACCTGCGGAGGTGTACATCGACATGAGGTGCCCATTTAGAGATGAAGCGAATCAGAAATGTGTCATCTATCCTGTAAGGCCTGCAATTTGTAGATCATTTCAATGCAATTTGAGTCAAAAAGATATTGATCGAAATAAAATGGTGTTCCACCATCGTTATAATGTATGTGATTTAACAACGTTGCTTGAAAGGAATGATAAATAATGAACCCTACAGGTATTGTAAGAAGAGTAGATGAATTAGGTAGAATAACAATTCCTAAGGAAATTAGAACTAGATACAAGATATCTGAGACGACACCTTTAGAATTGTTTGTTGATGATCAGAGACAGCAGATAATGTTACAGCGGTATGAGAGTCTGAATGATGTATCAACAATGCTATCTTATGCATTAGATGCTGTAACAGAGGATAGAACTCTGCTGAACCAATCTTCTATGGTTAAAGAGTTGAGAGATAAAATCGTAGATGTGTTAGAGTATTCACAGAAAGTTGATAAAGCAAGAGGTAGATAAATGAGTACGGAATATGGATATAACTATTGGGTCTTATGTCAAGTGCAGTCTGAAACTACAACTGCTCTTACAAGTTATGGGGCTGTATTTAAGCATAACCCGCCTACATTGAATGATATTATATCATTTCAAGATGAAGTCCTAGCTGAAAGTAGATTTGATCAAAATTATCATTCATGCATAGTTTTAAATTTTCAACCAATTTCACTTGAAGCAGATTATCGGGAGGATAAAGATAATGGGTGATTTGTCAGGATTATCGTCATTAGCTAAAGGATATGCTGATCAGTATAAAGATGATGATGAAAAGTTTAAATTATTCAATTCAATCTCAGATGTGCTTGATTCTATTGATTCGGTATATACAGATAGTATGGCTGTTATCGCATGGACCAAAGAACGTTCCGATAAGGGGCATATACGAGAAATACCTTGTTGCCCCGGAGATATTTGTTACCTTGTAGATGATTCACAAGGAGTAATAGAAGGCCAGCTCGTGGTAGATCATATTGAGATCAACCAAGATGGAATAGATGTCTGGTTAGAAGAAGATGGCGGATCTTCTTATTCTTGTCATCCTGGATCCGATTTCGGTGAAACCCTTTTCACCGACTATGATGAAGCTCAAACACGGTGCTCAGAAATACAGAAATTGCAGCCACCTAAAGTTGCAGAGTAACATGAACGTCATTCTAAGATGAAAGGTACGGTATTAGAGATGAAAAAATGTCCATATATAAAGTTAAAGTCAAATGTAGATATTCATATCATACAGTTTGACAAAGTAGTATGTGTAAGCACAGCAAACCATAACTACTCAATCACAATTGAAACTGTTGCAAACAAGTATAATTTTAGTCTTTCAAATCCAGTAGCAGCTATGATTCTAGATGAATATGAGGGCTGGGTACAGAGAATTGCCAAAGGTGAGCATGCTGTATGCTTTAACTTCAACAAAGTTGCAGATATAATCATCAAAAATTTAGATTATATGGCTACTTGGGAGAATTAATTATTGAAGGGAGAAAGCATCATTTGGCATTTTTTCAATCCCATCATACAGCTTTCTTATAACAATGATATGATGACTTTACAAGATGTTGTGGAGGATGATGACACATTACACATACACATAAACAGAAGAACCACAAGTATATATAGGAAGATATGATTCATTGATCATATCTTCTTTTGTTTTATGATACAGATACTTTGTAGAATCTGCTATATGCTTACCTGTAGCCTCATTATACCATATTAGCTGTGGAGGGTTGATGTGGTCTAATTTCATATTCATATGTTCAAATATTTCACCTGAGAATTTAGAAAGATCATTGTATGCAACAATATTGTAGAGTTCATAGTACTCTGTTGCAAACCTGAATAGCTTGACAAATCCTCCATAAATCTGATAATCTTTCTTAGTGCACATACTTGCAATCTGAACATCATACTTTGATTTAGAGGACGCTTTTTTGAATGACATCACTTGTACAAGCTCCCCCTTAAGGACAAGTCCTAAGAATAGAACTTGCCCTCTATAATTTCCATATACATCGTATTTTTCAACGAACCGTCTTCCTACAAATGGATTTAGTTTGTAGATTTCGCAATCATGTGCAGATACATGAATAGCGGGCTTTTTCAGTATATCAATTATTCTGTACCAATCATCCCAATCCCATACGTTGATGCATCTGTATCCATTTTCTTTTGCAAACATAGTTTCATTGTAGTGATACTCAGGAGGATACCCATCTGATTTTGATGTTTTCATACTTGAATGTGTATATGTAGGATTTATCTCTACAAATGTTTTTATTTCAGGGATGTAAAAATCATAAATATAAAATGTACTTCCTGGTATATTCATTCTATATTCTCTGATGTGATCAATATGATGTTTAGTTAATCTATTTGAGAAACTTTGATTTATTTTAGAATCTCTTCCATTATTGTGTGATTCTGTAAATTGTGGAGTAGCAAAGAATGACTTATATCCCCATCTTCTTAGCATTGTTCTCTGCTGTTTTTCATAACATTCTGGTCTATTAAATGGTAAAGTTTCTCCATATCGCTGTCTATTAGTTTCCATCCTCTTCATTATGATTTCAGACGAACTTCCTGCATTATCACATCCATATCTTTCATTATTAGTTATTTTAGCTTTTTCTTGAACTTCTTTGGACATCATTGCGTACGGAACACCTAAATTTTTCATCATTGTTTCCGATGCTTTCTTACGAGCTTCAGGATTATTTCCAGGTGCTTTCATGCCATATTTCTTTAAACTTGTTTCTCTTGTTCGTTTGACTCTACATTCATAAGAGCATGCTACCGGAGGTCGTTTTAGATTCTCAACGTTATCTTCTAGGTATTCCTTTCCGCATATTGGGCATATTCTATAATGGGGTCCCTTACAGTATCTTTGATTATTACTTCTAGGTATAAATTCCTTTCCGCAAAATGCACAGATTTTAGGTTTCAATTTTGACATTCTATTACATCTCCATTAAACTTCAGTATATGATTTGTTCCTTCATGATTATTATAGCATCATATTAATAAGTTGTCAAGTAACATCTTACATATACACATAAATATTAAGAAAGGATGATGAATGAATGTTTACACCATTAGCGATGGGTGAGTTTGCCCTCTGTATACAGTGATGTGTGCAGACTCCGGTGTTAAGCGCTTGTAAATCCTGAAGAGCTCTACTGCCACAGCGGAACTGGAAACGGTATATGCGACGGAACGAAAGTAAAAACAAGTGTAGAGATGATGATACGGTGAAATAAAAGCTTTAGAATATGAGCATGGTATTCTAAAGTCCTAAGTCATCAGAATAAGGGAAGTTATAGCCTCGACCTCCTAAGTACAAGAGTATATGGAGAACGTTCAACGACTAGCCTCTTGAGGAGGACTCTTTTGAGTTAAAGTAAAGCCTGAAGCTCATGCAGGAAGAAAAATCCGGCTCTCTCATATAAGAGATGCAGATATAGTCTCAACGTCCAGATTGAAACCTGGAGAGGTCTGCTATTTTAGTAAGACTGCTTAGGTGTTGCGAACCTAGGTGAAGATCATTGTACTAACCACATGCTTGGGGTGGATAATTATGTTCCATTAACTACAAATAATTTTGAGATCCGTATATACAACATGGATGGAAGTGCCCCAACAGAATTCAGTGAACTCTTAACACTATCAACAGATGAAATTGGAGCTATTGAAGAACAGCAAGATAGCATCGTTGTTCATTATGGTAATGGACTTATCAAGTTCCCGAGTAAGGTGAACTTTGCAGATGTTACATGGACATTGAATTGTTATTGCTCACCTAGCGTGCTTGATAACTTGAGAGCTTGGAGGAAGTTAGTTTACGATCCTGATACAGAGAAAATGGGATTGCCATCGCAATATATGAAGCAAGTTTACTTCATTCGTTATGATGGCCAAGGAAATCCTAGGGACGTTATAAAATGTCCTGGCACCTGGATAGGAGCCTTAAACAATGGAAATATGAACCAGACTGGTGGAGAGGTAGTAAAGGTTTCTCTACCCCTGGTGATTTCTCGTGTGATCTATCTTGCTTCTTCTGAAGTAACTTCTGTATAATAGCTGGACTGACTATAGGATGTTGATTGTTTACAAACAGCAACATCCTATTTCTATGTAACCTTGCATCGTTATTAGATAACACAGGAGGTGGGTTATTTAATATGATGTATAGAAAGAAGAAATGTTTAGAATGTGGTAAGGAATTTATACCTCTAAGTGGTGGGCAGAAGTATTGTAAGGGTCCACATCATACTAAATGTGAATACTGTGGTAAAGATATCAAATATACATGTAGTCCTAAGGAAAAACCTAGATTCTGCAGTACGAAGTGTAGAGAATCTTGGAAACGTGAATACAATCTTAAGAACTATGGAGTAGAAAATGTATCCCAGAGGTCTGATGTCTCTAAAAAGATATCTGATGTCAAATCAGGAAAGAAGTCGAAGTCTCAATATGTTCCTAAGATAACATATAGAAAATGTGATTGGTGTGGTAAAGAATTTCAAACAAACGGAACTCAAAGGTTCTGTAAAGGACCACATTATGCAACCTGCGTTATCTGTGGAAATCAGTTTGAGGTCAATCCAGTTCAACCCAGAAAGACGTGTTCGTCAGAGTGTAAATCAGAACTTAGAAAGCGTTCAATTAAACAGGTTAAGCATAAATGCGAGATATGCGGTAAAATATTTTATTCATCTAGCAATACTTCTAAGTATTGTGAAGGACCTCATCATAGACCATGCCCTATATGTGGAAATCCTGTAGAATTTCACTCATTGAGTGATCCTATTTCATGTTGCAGTTCAGAATGTTCTAAAGAACTTAGACGTAGGACATCTATTGCAACTTATGGAACATCTGTGCCTTCTCAAAGTGATTCTGTAAGAAAAACATTGAAAATGAAGTCCATACTCTCTAAAAATCAACGTGAATCTACTTGCTTAAATAGATATGGTGTCAAGAATGTCGCGATGTCTGATGAGGTTAAATCTAAGATACGTGAAACAGTTGCATCCGCAGAATGTCAGTCTAGAATTGAGCAGACATCTTTAGAACGATATGGTTATCACCATTCATCTCAGAGTCCGGAAATTAGGTCTAAGGTTCGAAAACATCAGTATGATATATCTGCAATTGATGGAACTAAAGTTGATAGTAATTACGAGAAGCAGGTGTATGATTTTCTTCTTAAATCTGGAATTTCATTTTCATATCAATCGGATACTATTGAATATGAATATCAAGGTAAGATTCATTCTACAATCATTGATTTTAGGATTGGTGATTTACTTTTTGAGGTTAAAGGCGGTCATCTTATGAATGGATGTTTTGATTACCAAGGTGTTCCTATTGATGTCAAGCTAGATGTATATAGAAAACATCATGTTATTGTTATCACAGATGAATTTGGGAAGAGTAAGTTTGGGAAGCCGAATTCTTATGAATCTAACGGTTTGAAGTATTTGAACAAATGCTCTGACCCACTTATTGGCATTGATATAAATTTGTTTGATATAAATTGCCCATTTCCTTATAGAGATGACAGACCTCATTGTTTTTATGATGTAAAAGTTGACGGTCAGAAAAGTGCTCACGAAGCTTTCTATGATTTGAATATCCGCTGGAAGATGATCCTGAATCGTATCATGTATTCTGGAGGATTTATTGACGCTAAACAAGTTTTAAACGCATTGAACATTACACGAACTTGTAAACAGCCTTCCTGGTTCTCCAAACAACTTGCAAAAGATGTCATTATGAAGTATTGTTCTTCTAATACAATTGTAGATCCATTTGCAGGATGGGGAGCTCGTGCAGATGCTTGCAACGAACTCCACAGATCATACATCGGTGTTGATTTCAATGAAGAATTAGTTAAATGGCATCATGAAAAAGGTCGTACAAATATCATGTATGGAGATGCTACTGATTTCAAATATGATGGTACATGCTCTATCTTTATCTGCCCACCATATAGCGACCCTGAAACTGGTAGATGTTTTGAGGATTACAATTTCAATGGTTTTGATGAAAAGGCTAAAGCTCTGAGTCAATGCGATTGGATGAAAATTGTTATGAAAAATGTTCCAAACGCTTCAGAATATATTTTAGTTTGCAAAATTGTGGATGAGGGGTGGGAGAAGTTCATTGTTGATATAAAGAAGAATAGAAGTCATTTTGGGCTCAATAATGAATATATCTTATGTATTTCTAATGAAGATTCAAAGAAACTGATATGATCATAGTTCATTAATTACGAATTTAATGAACTTATTTTCTAAATTAATCACAGAATCGTTATAATATATGTACATAAATATCAATGATCCAAGAGGAGGTACCGAATGTATAGATACTATCAACCAAATAAGAAAGATCTGAAAGATAATCATGGAGATTGTGTTATCAGAGCATTGACAATGATAATGGATAAATCCTGGTTATGTGTATTTGATGACCTTATTCCTTATGCAAGAGAATTACAGGATGACTTTTCTTGTAGACCTGTATATGAAAAATATCTCATAGATAATGGATTCACATATGTAGGAATCAGTAATAGAAGAGGATCTAAGAGACCTACAGTAAAACAATTTGCAAAGGATCACAAAGAGGGAAGATATTTCTGCAATCTTGCTAATCATGTAGTTTGTGTAGTAGATGGTGTATATTATGATACATGGGATTGTGGTGATAGTTGTTTATACGGTTACTATGCTATATTGGAGGATAAGTAAATTATGACAGATGTTTTTGAATATCTAGATTATCAGTTTGTTCGAGACGGATACACCGGAAAGTATTCAGTATATCAAAATGACCGAACTATTGGTCAGGAATTAGACTTTATAGATGCGCAGGCTGCTGCAGATTCGGATTTCCGATTAAGATATCCAGGTCATAGAATCTTCGATCAAAAACCCCGAGCGTTTAGAGTCGAAGCTACTATTATTCGTAAAAATGATTCTGTTGAACGTGTATTCACCACTGTTATAGGTTGCCAATATGCTTCAGCAGAGAAGGCAGCTAAAGATCAGTGGAGGCTACAGTTTGGATGGGACTGCCTTATTCGAGATTTAGTCATTAGGGAGGTGTTTGACAGTGTTGATGTTTCATCATGATAATAGGATATTTGATGAGGGTGATACCATAATCGGTAATCACTATGATATCCGAAAAAATATATTAGAGAAGTATCAATCTTCTGAATTGTTTCCGAATATGTCTGATGTTCTTTATATGACAAATCGTGTACGAGATTCTTGGGATCACAGAAATGTTTATCAGGTAGTTCCTAAAAGTAAAGTAGTGAAATGTCATACACATTATTCTGTTGTACTCTGCCAGGAAGAGATGAAACGATGCATGGATAGATTCAAGAAGCTTCAAATTCGTCCGGATTGGGCAGATAAAGATATTGAATCCAAATATATTCATTTGATGTATGAAGCATACTTGGGAAATTCTACAGCTGCAGGTACTCTTGATACATACTTTGGTTATGACTTCGAACAATTTGAGGAGTATGAGTGGATATGTTCATCAGCTGTAGTCGTATATGCTTATCCAGATTATCATAACCTGATAGATACAACGTGTGCGTGTAGTATCATGAGACCTATTTTTGATGTATTGTATAATGTGAAGCAGGAGCATAGAGGATACAATACATATGAAATAGTATCTGGTACATGCGATGAAATATATAATAGCATTGTAGATATGTTTAATTTTTAACATCATAAACTACATCGTTATTATATTTAAGATAGGAGGTATCAAATATGATAAAATGTACAAATCATGAAGAAGCTCTTCAAATAGCTTTTAGATTATTTCCTTATAGTACATCTTTAGATCATGAGAGATCTAACAGAGCTGGATATCCAATCTATTATTCCAGTGATACAGAGAACGCATATATCTGCGATCTTAATAGTCGTATTGAAATTAATTATCCTGATGGTAGGACTGAGCATGTACATGTAGAATTTGAAAAAGATTTCAATTCTGATATTCAAATAACTATCGGAGATATCTCTAACATTCGTCCATTTGAATACGACGGTGCTGGATTTGATACGATACAAGATCAGTCATACTTAGGACCTATGAATATCGTATTTGATAAGACTGCACAGGGTGAAGACATTATCAAGGTATTTGATTCTGTAGGAACATGTGTATACAGTCGTATAATCGACAGAGTTGCGTATGTCCAGATCAAGCAGACCAAACAGTATATGAGAGATTAGGGGATATGGCAGATGGAAGAGATGTATTTTGAAGTTTTGAAATATGGGAACATAGTATCAAGAAACGAAGACGTTGTATTTGGAAAAGTGATACATAACATGCTGACAACATATGGCGGATTTCTTTTTCAAGTAACTCGTGTAGACGCCGAATTAGTTAAAATTGTATCATTAGGAGAGATTGACGAGTAGTCAATCTCTTATTTTATGGTGAATCGTTAATATCTATGTATTCATATCATAGAAAGGAGAATTGTGATTCATGAAAATTCCTCATAAAGTTGTATCTTTAGGCACAGGTGCTATTGGAGGCGAAGGTCTGGAATATTTCATTGATCTTGCATCTGTCATGATAGATTGAGATGGTGATTCATATGCAAACGTCTATAGAGATGAAGATGGCGCAGTTTTTGAAGGTAGATATTATCTTAAGCATTTTAAATCATACGGGAGGTAGTCATCTATGGCATACATTGTAAAAGCAGTTCATAAGAGAACAGGAGCTATCACTTATCATCTTCAGGGTCATTCTAAGCTTACTCAAGATGCTAAGAGTGTTTCAAAGTATTACGTGTACGATAAAGAGCGTGGGGCTAAATCCTTGATGTCAAGGTTGCAGAAGCAGCTAGATGGGATGGACTATGAATGGTCGATTGTAACTACAGAAGATGAAGGAATTGAAGTTCATTAGGAGGTCTACGCATGGAAGTAACTTGCAGGTACACCAGAGGGTCTGTATGGTACGGATTAGATCTTTCGATAAAAGATAAACATTCGTCAACAGATCATCTCCAAAGAGGAAATAGAATGTTTGTCATATTCAGTTCAGATGAAGGAAACGTCACTAATCCTAACGTCAGTGTAATTCCGTTATCAACTCAAACGCAAAAAAAACTTTCAATCAACATTCCAGTAAGAGGGTATGATGGGGTAGAACAGATTGCATTGTGCAATATGCTTCAGCCTATTCCTAAGGAGAATCTCATAGAGTATAAGTACTCATTATCAGAATCAGTGATGAAACAGATTGAACATGGTGTTCTCATTTCAAATGGTATGAAAGATTACATACAGGATAAAGAACTTTCGTACACCTTTGATCAGCTAACATCTGTGATAGAGGGAATTGTAAAGCATCGTGTTGATATGATATTAGAAGATGAGAGAAAGAAATCTAACACTATATCAGCCATTGATATTTCTAATATGGTAGAAGATCTTCTTAAAGATGCTGATGAGGATACAAAGGCTGCTGTTGCTAAATCTTCCTCCGATTCAGCGTTGGTAGTAGATGTTATTGCTCAAGAAAACGATAAACTTCGTAGAGTAGAAGGTGGAAGGCGTGTATGGACAGCTGATAAGTGTAAGTTGTTCATACTTGATAGAGACACTAAAGGTAAGAACAAGACAGCTCAGTTGTGGGGGATCAAGCCTACAAGCGTACAAAGTACTTATTTCAATTGTAAGAAGAGGTTGACAAATTTCAGATGAATAAGTTGTATGTGATTATTAAGAAATATCCGTCATTGAATATGACGATAATCTGTCTTAGATATGGGAAGACTGCTAAGTATGGAGGAGAGTTCGATCAGGATGACTGCTTCACTTCTAAGAAAGCTGCTGTGGATGCTATCAATCATTTTGAACGTATCGGATCATCAGCTAGATATCGGGTTGTAGAGGCATCATCTGTAGGAACTGTAAATATTAAGAAATGATTAAGTTTATCACACAATATTGACATCTTGTGTGATCTATGCTAATATATAATTGTAAATACGACATATCAATAATCCAAGAGGAGGTATTTACAATGTTAGCAAAGAAACTTATTCGGTATAAGATCATAGACAAACACATGGAGTGGGTTCGAGTAGGAAAGCTTGTAGAAGCTAGAGATCTTTTGATCCTTCTTAGATCAGGGTCTATCAGATTAGGGTTAGGCGATACAAGCTACGAAGTAGAATCTTTCTTAGAAACCATAGGTCTAGTACCAAAGTATTCTAGAAATTTCAACATAGCAACATTTCGTCTTTAACATTTACTCAGTATCAATAGTTCAAGAGAACGGAGGTATATGATATGGCACAATACGCAATATATGAAGGGAATCTTGAAGCTCTTAATAAGAAGCTTGAGAAAATCAGAAAGAAATGCGAGAAATATTCTTGCGAATTTCATTATGAAGAAGTAGGAGAAGAATTCAGAGAAGTCAAAGATGAAAATGATTTCACCTTTACAGCAAGATTTGTCATTGTTGATGTATCAGGAGTAGCTATTTGCGAAGAAGGTTGGTCTATCGTAGGTGTAATCGATCATATGGATGAGATGAATGTCATTCATCTCATTGATCAGACTAATCATCCAAATGTTCCTGAAAGATTTTATCACAGCGATGCAACTTGTGATCATTGCAATACAAAGAGACGTCGTAAATCTACTATCATCATATACCATCCGGATCATGGATATAAACAAGTTGGTAAAACTTGCTTGAAAGATTATACAGGCGGTCTTGATGCAGAGCTCGCTGCTTACATGGAGCAGTACATTCATGATATAGAGGAGTACGACGGAGTTACAAGAGGTGCATCCATTGAACCCTGCTATCCTACAGAGTACGTAGTCGAATTAGCTGCATATGATGTGGAATGCCGAGGATATCATTCGTATTATTCTGATAATAAACCTACAAAACTAGAAGTGTTAGACAATTTGCATTCAACTCTGTTTCACATTCCCAAAGAAGCAGAAGATCGCTGTAAAGATACTGCTGAAAATGCGTTAGCATACATTCGTAATCTTGATGTAACCGATGATGATAACTACATGCACAACTTGAAAGCTGTTGCATCTAGTGAATATGTGTCTACTAAGAATATTGGAGTACTTGTATCTCTTATTCCTACATACTTTAGGTATCTCAGAGATCTTGAGTATAAGAAAGCAGCTGAAGCAGCTAAAAAATTAGAGGAATCATCCGAATATGTAGGCAATGTGGGAGAAAAGTTAACTGTAGATGTAACTTCCGTAATTAAAGTTTCTGAATGGTCTAATATGTATGGATGTACGTATCTGTATAAGATCAATGGATCTGACGGCAACGTTTACATGTGGTATTCTTCTAGATGGTTCGGAGATTCTCCGGAATGGGCATCGCTTACAGGTACTGTAAAGGATCATCAGGAGTATAGAGGTGTTAAGCAAACAATACTCACCCGATGTAGAGTGATAGGAGCTCAGAGATGAGCTCTTTTTATTTTGACGATAATCACCTTATATAATCATAGTAAATGAAACAGTCAAAAACGTTTTGGAGGTTGAATATCGTCATGGCAATATCAGAAAAGATTGAATTATTGGGAAAAGAATACTATGCGGCTCAGAAAATTGGAATCCCTGGTGAACTCACGCTTCAAGCAATTCCAACTGTTTCTGAGCTTGATTTTGTAACATCAGAAGATTTTGATCAAGTAATGATTGACAAGATCTTACCACAGTCTGTAAAGGAGCAGATTGATTTCAAGAATCTTTTAGAGATCGACTACAGTTGGTTGCTTAGATGTTTGAGAATACTTAATTACGGACCGTATTATACTACAAATAGTATCTTCTGCCCTAAATGTGGTAGACAGTATGGAGAGTACAACGTTGATTTTCAGATGATCAACTGTAAACCGCTTCCGGAAGGATTCAAGAACAACTTCTTAATCAAAAGGGATGAATTTCTTGAGTTCAACGGAGATATTGAGATTAAGATGCTTACAATTGGTGAAGCAATTCAGGCATACAAAGATTCTGCATTCCAAAGACCAAATGGAATGATCAACAGAGAACTGTCAAGAGACTGCTACATGATCAAGAGCATATCAGGAAAGTTGAATATGTCTCCTATCGAAATCCGATTGAAACTTGAAAAAGAAATGTCATCTGCAGATTTCATCATCTTGAAAGACAGAATCAATGAACTTACAGATTATGGTTTAAGAGCTGGCGGAAGATGTACATGTCCAAATTGTCATAATACAGATGCTACATTCATTGCACTGGTAGATGATAGATTTTTTCGCCCAACCTTGGTCAATTTACGAACCTGGAAAGAAGATCTGGGTAGACGGAAAGCCGAGAACACAGCTAGAAGTAAGACAGAAGATGTACGAAAACATAATTGATGAATGTGTATTTGTAAGTCGTGCATCAGAAGGAGCTCTTTCGTCTGAATGGCTTATGAACCAGCCGATATTCATGAGGAAGAAATTCGTCAAATCATTTGAAAAGGAATTGAAAGAACGCAAAGCAGCACTTGAACGAAAGTCGCATAAATAGAGTTGAACAAGAGGATGAGACATAGTTCTCATCCTTAATTATTAGTAGAGGAACTATTGAACATAATGAAATAGAGGAGGTGAAATTGTATAGATGCCAAGCATATTTGATAATGATGCTACTAACAACAGTAACAATCAGAATAATAATTCCGGAGCAAGTGCATCTAACACTTCACCTGAGTTAGAACAACTTAGACACATAGCTCAAGTGCTTGAAGATATGTTGAAAGAATCTCGTAGTACTTCACAGCAATCTGTAAAAGACAGAATGCAGTCACGAGATGATTTTCGTAATAAGCAGAACAAAGAAAGTTCTTATAAGAATTCAAGCAGCAAATCTGGTAAGAATTCATCATCTACGAGCGGTAAGTTCTTTGATGAGATGGAAGATGCTTTTTGGAAACAGATGAAAGACGGGCTTGTAGGATCTGATTTTGATGATAGGATCAAAGCTATCATGGATCAGTTTGCAGATGATATCGGTGTATCTGTTCAAGATATTCCTAAATCATTAGGTCAAGAGCTTGGGAAGATGGCAACAGATGCTCTGAAAAACAATAACTTTATCAAAGGTCAGATGGATAAAGTTCAGAGTCAGATGAGCCAAGCTGCGGAAGCTTTTAAGTCAGCATATTCTGAGAAGACTGGTTCGGATTGGTCTAAATTTGATGAGTCAATGAAACGTTCTCAAGAGGCTCGTGCTTCTAGAACACAATCAGGTACTACATTTGAATCAAGCTCAAAGACATCCGGATTTAGCGAAGAGCTCAAGAATCAAGCAAAAGATGCTGCTGCAGATAAGATGAAAGATAAAGCTGCAGATACTGTGGGCGATATGATGAAGAATGCTGGATCTAAAGCTGATGACATTGCAGGTATGGCTGGCAAAGCTGGTAGCACAGCAGCTAATGCAGCAGGTGCTAGTAAAGTGTTATCAGGATTGGGCCAAGGTGTTAAAGCAGCTCTTGGTCCGTTATCTAAATTAGGTCCACAAGTTGCAATCGCAGGTGCAGCACTGTTTGCAATAGATGCAGCATCTGAAGCTGTTGTAAAGGTGCTTAAATGGACATTCGCGCCTGCACTTGAAAACGCAGCTGAGTTTGGTAAATCTCTTGGTGCTGCATTCGATAAGGCAAACGATGAATCTGAAAGAAATTTAGAGCTTGCAAATAAGAGATTTGAAGAAGATGTAGAATCTATCATACGTGAACCATTTGAGATACTGAAAGAGTCTGCTCAAGAGGTATATGATGCATGGGACAAGAATGTACGTCTGATCAATGGTACACAGGGGTATACAAAGTCAGATCTGCAAGATCTCTTAGCTTCGTTTTCACAGAGACTACGAGATGATGGACTTTCTTCTGTCGTATCATCTGTAGATATTACAGAGTCACTTGCTAAAGTATTAGAGTCTGGATTATCCGGTAAAGCGGCGGAAGAATTTGCATACCAAGCAACGGTACTTGGTGCTGCAATTCCTAATCAGGATTTTTACAACTATGCATCAAGCTATGCATCTATTGTAGCAAATGCAACACAAGCTGGCATGGATCAAGCATCTGCTCTTGAATATGCTAATGAACAGCTACAAGCTTTTGCAAGTAACGTATTGTATTCATCTCGTGTATTGTCTAATGGTGTCACCACAGGGCTACAAGATGCTCAAAAGTTATTTGAGCAAGCAACACAGATTGCACAAGCTGCGGGAACCAACAACTCTGCTCAAATTAGCGGAGTACTTACAGCTATCTCTAGTTATGTAGGAGGAGTTGCACCTGATCTTGCGAGTTCATTGACAGATGCAGTTTATAAAGCTGCTACTGGCGGAAATTCTTCGGAGTTAGTTGCTCTGAGATCACTTGCAGGTATCAATGCATCAAACACAGAATTCTTGCAACAACTTGCTAAGAATCCTCAAGCCGTATTCTCTGAGCTGTTCAAGAATCTTGGTGATATGCAGAAGATGTCTGAAGATAACTACATGGAAGTTGCAGAAGGACTTTCTAGTATCTTCGGAGTATCAATGGATGCATTTGCAAGGATTGATTTCAACAAGTTAGCTGATGCAATCTCTAACATGAATACATCTACAGCCTCACTTGAAGAAAATCTCAAGTTACTTGCATCTGGGGAGACTACTACCAATCAAGAGCAGCTCAGAATGCAGCAGATCAACAAGTATCTGATTGATGAGGGACTCTCATATGTAATGGATAATGAAGTAGCGAGAGCGATTCAACAGCACATGTGGGATGAGCAGATCGCTCGGGAGCTCATGGATGCAGAATATGCTGTGAACCTGAAGGGTGATGCGCTTAAGTTCCTGGAAGGTATTCGTCATACCATCGACAATATCATGACGATATTGAATCCGTTCAAGCTAATAGGAAAACTAGTAGATGTAGTTTCTACTGCTGATGATGCAAAAGAACTTACAGCGGACATCAAAGGGGTTCTTGAAGCAGGTAAAGTGGGTGAAGGTAATCAAGCTGAACTTGCAAACCTAATCACACGAAATCGTGATCTGAATCTTACACCTGATATCATAACACTACTAGGTGGAACATCGAAATATAATTCACCGGATGCATTCTTAGATGTTGTCGGTGCATTGACATCTATAAGTTCAGGACTAGGATCACTTGCAGATCCAGATGTATTCTATGGAATAAAGCAGTCAGCTTTTGATGCTATCAAAACAGGAATGAACCAATCAAAAGTAGAAAGTCCGTCATCTGTATATAGTTGGGGAGCATCCGTAGGAAAATCAATAGCGACATACTTATCATCGTCTGTACCATCAGGTCAAGCTGTTGGAGCTTCTATGGGTAATGTAGCACAAAATTCTACGGATGCAGCTAAAGCACGTAATAAGGCTAACATAGATAGAATGCTGGATGAAGATTACATGCAGAGATATATCGAAGACGGTACTTATCAAGAGTGGAAAGCTACTGCTAAGAACTTCGGAATCGCTGATTTTGAGAAAGCTCTTAAAGATGCGGGATATACAGAAGAAGCTGTTAAGGCCAGGTTTCAGTCAGGAGAAGCAAATGAAGCTGCTAGAAAACAAGCAGAACGATATCAAAGAGAGGAATTATTCTGGGACAATACTGAAGCTTATCTAGTAGAACTGAATGAGCATGCTGTGGAGATGATTGATCTACAGACGTATGCTAACGAAATGCTTGATACAATCTATGCAAAAGAAACAGAATTTTATGATGCATGGGTGGATTATTTCGTCAAACACACAGCTTACTCAGCAGCATATGATCATACGGATGTATCTAGAGTACAAAGAGAAGAGGTAGGTAAATCATCTGATGCTGTTTATGCACTCGCAGAAGCACTTACAAAGAATAGTGTTGATCTACTTGATCCTACGATTCAAACAAACGCATTGTTGTCACAGATCTTGCTTGTAGTAAATGCAATCATGCAGCAGAATAATAAAGCTGGAAGTGGTACGTCATTACCAGATGCACTTGAAGCGCTAGCAACTGGATTAGTGAAATCAACATGATGATTAAATCGTTAATATATAAAAGTAGTATGATAGACCTTACATACTACTATCAAACGTTTCAATCCATAGTAGATGAAGCTCTTAGAAAGAGGTGATAGATTTTGAATTTTAATGTTTTCAATGCTAACAGTACCAACTTATGGCCTGTAGCAAACGATACTAAAAATGGACAGCTAATGACTGAATGGAATCTGAAGTCTCGTGAAACTGTCGGGACTAATGAAACTATTCAATACATGTGTGGACCGTCATACGTACATTCTGAAAGAGATTTTGAAGTCGGTGTGCTGACAGATGGGGCAGGTCAAATAGCTTCATCATCTACACTTCAAATAGCAGAAGGATGGGGAATCGTAGATGGTGTATTCATACAATCTCTTGTACCTGTAACAGTAGATCTGCTTGAGATAAATGCACAAGCTCAATTGGAAGGTCTCCCACCGCTAAAGGGTCGTTTAAGCGTAGGTTTAAGAGCAATGTATGCAACAGAATCTACCGTAGCGGGAACATTAAGAACATATGATTCTAATGAAATCTATGAAGGTATTCAGCTTGTAATCTTACCTCAAGATGAATTTAAGCTTCCAATTGATGTACCTACACAGCAAGATCAAGTCACAGCTCATTTGAAATTAGCTGATTTTAACTTTGTAAATGGTTCGGTTAGCTCAATCGTTCAGAATTATCCTGCAAAGGTACAGAATGTATCTGCAGAACGTGTTGGAAACATCGAAAAGCTGCTATCCGATATCTATGTCACTAAGACAGGATTAGATCCAAGGAAGCTCTACACGTTCGCAGGTAAGGGTACTGATGATACTACTAGGATGGATACATGGTGCGATTCCACCGGATCTCTTATGGTATGGGACGCTAATCCACAGCCTGTAGATGGTGCAACATCATCTTATAAAGAGGCAACATTTGCTGCTCAGACAGATGGTAAGACTGTACTTATCATGCCACATCAGAATGTTGACGGTATGACAAACACTGCTGGTGAATACCAGCATTATGCAGATAAGAAGTTAGAACTTCCACTTGCTAATTATTCTCAAGGTACTCCCGGTACTGTTGACCGAAATTATACGAATCATATTAAAGAAGTTCAAGAACAGATCAACAACATCTATCGTATGCCTGCAGGTAAGCAAGTAGGTTTTATCGACATATTGAATGACAGATCTGAACTACCTACACTCAATACAAATTGGAAGGTTGGAGACTATATCTTAGTTCGACAGGACAACACAATGTCTGAAAACTATACAGGAACACAGCCTCCGTCTACAATGTATGTTGTGTTACCAGGAGTAGTATCGGCATACACTTATGCGTCTAAAGTAGACAACAGCGAAACTGTTCCTGCAGAACTTACTGGTATCGAGATACAGAGAGATACTTGGGACAACACTGAAGGTGATCTTGTTGTTGATACTGTGGATCCAGATAATTATGGTCAGTACTTTGATTTGTCCGCAGGATTCAGAGGACAACTGAATGTAGATTACTTCATGATTCATGTCATAACAGGGGAAGATACATACACACGATACTACTTCAAGGTATCTGCTACTGGTAACAGAGAGTATTCAAGTCCTGTTCAAGTAACTGCAGAGTTTCCTCTTGCTCAGGAAGAGATCATCGGAGGATTTTACAATGTACCTGAAACAGCTCTAGATAGTGGGTATGTATTTAGAGATGAAACAGGTCATCTGATTCTTCTAGATTATGCATTGCTGAGATCTGGAGTACTTGCTTATCAGTTAGGAGAAGACTTTGAAACTGCACAAGGCACAACTGCCGAGGAAATTCAAGCTAATTTAGACGAGTACGTGAACAGCAGAGTGGCATTTCCAAATGCTAATCAGATTGCTAATTCAGAAAACCCAAATGTCATCAATATCACAATTGATTTAAGTGCAGAAGCTGCAGAAGACAATCCAGAAATCAATATCTACAATATCGACAGTAGATTCAACACATCTGTATACATTCACATAAATGGATCTGCAGATGAGAACACTGTAATTAACATTAGTGACTGTCAAAAAGTACGCATTGACAGTAATATTGGTGGGACTCCTGTAATCAATCTTTATCGTAGCTGCTTATATTACGATGCAAACGTCATTGATTATCTGTCGACCATCAGTAACATGACATTATGGTATGAAAGATACGAAGATGACCAACCAAATTTACTTGTTGATAGTATGACTGTTACAGAAGTTGATGCTCCTGTTATCCCTGATGATTTAGACTACTGGAACCCGTCTGCACCCAATGACAATCATTACATGTATGCGTTACATAGTATCACATTCGGACCTGATGGGACAATTGTAGGTGCAGGCATGTTTGTTAAGAATGAGTCCACAAGTAATGTACAAGAAGGTAAATCTATAATAACTTCTACATTTATACTTCCTCAAGGTGCAGGGCTGCAATATCCGAAATCTAGACTGACTAAGCAGATCAAGATAACTGGATCCTTTGTAAACGCTTATGCTACAACGAGCCCACAAGGGTACATGGTGATGAATACAAGCTTTTCAGCTTTAACAGATGCTACATCTGCTTATGATTCTAATGATTATACAGAAGGCGTGATATCATTCTTAACGGATGCAGAATTGATACAATCAGTAACAGGATTACCTCTCGGCACTCAGCTTGATTGCTGGCAAACAGGTAGCTTCCATTGCTTCAAAGGGGTGGTAATCTAACATGAGCATGATGCATGACACAATAAAAGTTAATCTCATACAGCAGGGTTACTTGCCGAACTATCCATATCATCTCATTTCAGATGAAGAGATGTGTGATGCATTCATCAAAGAAGATGGTACTGGATACTTCTACGATTACTATCCTTTAGTAGATGACTCACTCAAATTGCCGTACGACAATCTGGTGAAAGCTATCATGTACTACATAAATGAGTGCAAACAGCCTCAGGTAGATGAATACGTATTTCCTGACTGGGTGTATTCTTACATGTTAGGATCTGTAATATCTGTTAATTCTGATGGATATGACATACAAGATCTGGCAGATATGCTCAACATAGAGGTAGACTACGGGATATTTTCATCATCACTTTCATCTGCTTGTTATCAAATATCTCAAGAATGGTTGAAGAAAGTAACTCCTGATTCTAGATATCTTAGAACGGAAGACGAGACATTAGATCTGAGACCTCCTACTATATTTGGAGAGCCTCATGTGATAAAATATCTACGTCTTCTTGAAGTTCAAGTTGGCGAGGTGAGAATGTAATGCCACAGTACTTGAAAATAAAGGAATCTACAAAATTATCTGATATATCAGATATTATCGGATACAATAACACTCAGTATCTTCTTGCAGGTAATAATCTGCAATGGCAGCCGAATATAGGTAAACAATTTTACCAACTTCAGAATCAAACAATACTAGATTCAGAAGCAATCACATGGCAGAGAAAATCTACTATATTGAATACACTTACAGATTCTACTGATGTTTTTGAGACAGCATCATTGATGAGTGAATCTGGGTGGAAAGTACTATCAAATTTGAGCACTCTTCCGAACACATTGAAGATACCTGACACAATAGAAGTACCTTCTTCAACAGATATCATAGGGGATGGTCTTCCTATAGGTAGGAGAACATACGAAGAGGCGATAAACGGACTAACAACTCCTCCTCATACAATTGACCCTGCAATCTTCAACGAATATTCTACTATCAAAAGTAGTCAAATAATTGATAGTGTATATGTTCAAACAGTAGATACATTTCAGTATTTTAATATACCATGGGGAGAAGTTACGCTGTATTCGAGTTTATCAAATGAATCAATTGATTTTCCAGTTTATCCGGAAGAAGTGGAAGATAGTCGTAAAGCAAATTACAATCAGATGACAGAGCTTCTTTATCAATATGAACCATGGTACGTTTATCATTCTTCAGGTCCAAGATCAAATAGTTACAAGTTTGATTTTCATCGTCAGATGTGGACTGGGGATGAAAGTGATGGAAAGGCTAATGAGTTAATACGATTCTGTCAAGCTCAATGTTATGTCAATTTCAATGGATCATGTGTAGTAACTCCGTTAGTTACACTCTATGTAGCAGGAAGTTCATTGATTCACGGTATCATGGAAGACGTATCTGTCAAGTGGGACGGACCAATACTATCTGATGGTTGGTATGCACATTGCGAACTTACGCTATCAATTACAGAGATATCTGAACAAGCTCTTACTCATGATAGTGTACGAAGTCTTCCACTTATCGGATGAAGTTATAATAAGGAGTTGATAGCGTGATAGTAGACGCAAAAACATATAACACATTGAAACCATATGCAGTGATTCCATATACAGGGATTGCATATGGACACTGTGTTGATTACGGCCATATAAGCAGATATCAAACTCTTCGACAAGTTACGCATAATGCATCTGATGCAGAAAGCAGATTTGTTGCACTGGAAACGCAGAATCCATTCAGCAGCAATTGTGAAGTGCATTACTATGATGTACCTGCACACGAAGAGAATAGGTTAGATGTTATTGCTTACAAAGAGTTAGGATCTGCTCAATATGCTTGGGTCATCGCTTACTTTAATAATATTGAAGACGGTTTCACGGCACGTGAAGGTACACGTCTGAAGATACCGAATTCAATCACAGATCTATTCAGCGGTGGAGAGATGCTTGCATCTGTACCTCCAACACTTTTGAATCTAGGATCTGAATAAGGAGGACATATGAAACGAGTGGTACGACAAAATCCTAATTCAAGTATATACAGTGAATATATCTATACACACGTTACAAATGTGATAAGGAGTTGGAATGAGATTCTTCTACCTGCTCTAGAAGCACATATGGGTGAATTCGGAATAGATGAATCTGACTTAGAGCTCATTGGTTCCGTACTTCAAGATCATGATGCGTCTAAATGGCAAGAACCTGAATGGACAGCTTATCTGAATCACTTCTATCCAACAGATGAGTTTCCAAATGATGAAGAAAAATTTGATTATGCATGGTTACATCATCAGCACAATAATCGGCATCATTGGCAGCATTGGATATTGGTCAGAGATGAAGGTAATCTGTATCCTATGGATATGCCTTTTTCTGAAATCTGTAATATGGTGTGTGATTGGCATTCTTTCTCAGCTAAGAATGAAAATAATAGCGCATATGATTGGTATCAGCAGCAAGGTGATAAGATGATACTAAGCAACTATACACGGGACATGGTTGAGAAGCTTGTAGAATACATGAAAGAACCATTATCTGATCAAGGTGGTGATTTCGATGTATGATCCAAAAGTAAATTATGGATGTGAACTTGAAGTAACTATAAATGATCTCATAGCACAACTTGAGAAGAAGTACAGTGTAAGATCAAATCAAGCAGCTTATGCATTGAATGAAGTACTCAGTCAAGATATCGTTGCTTGTATTCTAATCGATAGAGGAGTAGCAAGTGTAAGTGATTATCTTATACCTTGCGACGATGATGATATCAAATAGAGGAGGTGGTACCTGATGTTGAAGAATTGCTTTTGCTCAGTCATATTAGCCGGCGTCAACTTAACGTCGTTCGGCTTCATGGTACCATCTCCCTTTGTTTCATTGCAGATGAGCAATTCAGAAGTAGCTTCTATGACAAGCTTCACGCTTACTTGTCAAGTAGGAGGGGACGACAAGAGGAAAATCAATATAGCTGCATTTGAAGCATTGATATACTCAGCAGCACAGCAATCAACCGATAACGGTACAGGAGGGATACCTGTATCTTTTCAGTTTGGTTGGCTTGATGAAAAAGGTAACATCAGTGAATATCTCTCTTATCAAGGATTTTCTCTCAAATTCAAAGTATCTACAACTGGATTGTTTATGATATATACACTAGAAGGGTATGCTCAATTATCTATTCAGACAAGTATGCCTGTACTGAACATTCCTGAGCTCACAGGAATTGTGCAGCCATCAGCTATTGTAGAAGCTCTTGCAAAAGGTATTAAAGCAACTAATTACTATGAGCTCGACATAGATCATAATGACGCACCGACTCTTGTAGATCATAATGCTTTAACAACATCGTTTACTAAATATGTGAGAGGTTCGTACTCGGCTAATGATGATTATGATAATTTCCCGGGTCTTCTTAGATTGTCTAAATCTTATAGCGGTAGCAGAGAAGCAGCTGGATTGAAACCTGGATATGGAAAATTATCTACAGTTATGAACAATGCTACTGTCACCCCTGTGGAGAATTTCTTGAAGAAAAGCATTGTTGATGATACACCTCAAGCAGCTTCATTTTCGTATTGGGTAGATGAGCCAACAATGACACAGCCTGGTGTTATACATTACAAGAGCAATGCAGGTTTAGCTAACACAAACATTCGGGATACACTTGAATATGGTACAGCTAATACGAATATACTCTCTTTAAGCGGTTCGTACGATGGTGTTGCGTATAACATGACTAATATGAACTTCAAGTCTATTGGATTCACCATTGATGGTTCTGGTAATGCTATTGCAGATGGTGCGGAGGTCATAAACTCTTGGAGTGCAGGGCTTGCGGACACATTCCAAGCTGCTAATATCATCAATGATGTCAATGCTCTAGCATCTCAATTTTCTGGTGATTTTAATATAACTGTTCCAGGGTCTACAAAGAAATATCAACTTGCACAACCAATATCCCTGCTTGTTATGTCAGGAAATACAATATCACCTATAACAGGAGTATACAATATTGTCAGTGTAACACATAATATATCGGATACATTTACAACAGACTTGAAGATACAAAGATTAGTGATTAGTTCAGCTAATCAAGTTGCAACGTCACAAGGTATTTATGTATCAGGGTCAGGAAGCTATCCAAGTAGTGCATTCACTACTACCTCGAATGTGAAGTCTCCGTACTTAGTAGATTTCGGAGTAATGTACCCAACGGTAGAAGATATAGGAGTGTATTTGTAGTATGGAAGTGATCAAAAACTGTTTGATAACTCAGCAAGATTCAAAAGTATTGAGAACATGGTTAGATGATCTCGGTACGCAGCCTTACAATAGTTCTGAACGATATCATACAGGAGTAGATCTATCAGCTACTTCTGTTTATGCGTTTTGTTCATGTGTATGCGTATATGTAGGAAACGACGAAAAGGACAAAATTGCAGTAATTGTACAATATGATAGAAACAGAGCGTTTCGATTTTCAAATTTGAAATCTTCTGATGTGACAGGAGGTCAGCCTTTACCTAAAGGCACCAAGATTGGAGAAGCTGATAACTTTGTACACTTTGAGCTTCTTACACGAGAAGAATCTGAATGGGGTGTACGAGCTGGTAAAGAAGACTATTGGAAGCATGATCCAATTGAGTATGCTCGAGGTGATATTGATTTAGATGTGCCTGAAGAATCATACGTCTTCTATAAAGTGAATCCCGATATAGATATTAATGTAGACTATGGATATATTGAAAACCTGGAAGACAAAGAAATGACACTGCAGTTCATATCATCTAACAAAACAACTATGTTTGAGAAGAAATATGGACATAAGCTTAATACTACAGAGGTTTCATATGTATGTGTGCCTAGCAAGTATCGCTATAAGAATAAATCTGCAGAAGATCTTGTAGGTTACCTAGTTGTAGTTCAAGATGTTACATCTAATGTAGCATGTTATTGTCTTATAGGAGATGTAGCATACAATACAAATGACTGGATATTTGCATCACAGCATGTTGGTGTAGAACTCGGATATTCCGACAGCGTTGTATTTGGAGCTAAGAAAATAAGGTCACATTTTAAGATATATGGAGATTTCATCAATCTTCCGAGGGATTGGAGTGATTTAGATGGATAAATCGAATGCTAGCAGTCAATCAAATACAGCTACAATCAATGGAACAATCTCATCTGCAGGGTCTAATAGTTTCGGTGCAGGTAACACTGTAGGAAACTCAACTACTACATACAACTCATATTTGAATGGTATGTATATAACAAGTGCAGCAGATGTCAATTGGGACTATCTTGACTATTATGTAGCTACACTTGATAGGTACTCACCGGAAGTGAATTATGATCAGCTGAAGAAGAATAATCTAGGTGGAGTAATCATAGAGGCAGGATATTTGTACAACGCTGCTCATGTAGAACAGTATTATAGGAACCCTAAGATACATGAACAATGCATGGCCGCGTCTAAAGCAGATGTCCCATTTGGTTTATATTGTGATTGCAAAGCTAGATCAGTTGAAGAGGCGAAGAAAGAGCTGTATCAGCTTTCATTCTGTATACGGAAGTATCCTCCAGTGTTAGGTATGTGGGTTCATTTTCAACTTGTTAAGTCAAAATCAATTAATGATAGCATTGTAGACTACTACAAGAATTATCTCATACTTCTGGGTCTTAAAGGTATGATAGGAATACTTGCAACCGAAAAGGAGCTTGAGACTATAAGTTATAAAGATAAACATGAAAAGGATTGGGAACTATGGTTGAATAAACATGTGAATTCGGTTAATGAGATCGAAACACTTCTTGATCCTTCATTTTTCAGTGTATAGGAGAGTTGACATATGATAGCGAATTGTGGGTCTAATGAGTACGGAGGTGGATACGGAGGAGCAGCAGGTGATCAGACAGGAAATGAGTATGTTGTTAAGAATTGGTATTCGTTTCCTTGGAATTGTGTACTCAGATATCCTAATCTGCAAACTGCAATTGTGATTGCTCAGATGTCACGCGATGCTGCTAATAACGATCACATAGGATACGATATGGGGCAGAGAGGAACATTTTATACACAGCTCAGAGCAGCAAATTGGAATCCATCTGCGATATCAACTAATTGTGAAGCAGACTGTTCATCAAGTACATGTGCATGTATCATTGCAGCAGGTCACAAGACAGGGGATGCTCGTCTTCAAGGGCTGAGTAGTAGCTTAACAACTTCTAGTATGAGATCAAGTCTTCAATCTGTTGGATTCATGTTACTTACAGATTCAAGATATTTATCTTCCGACAGTTATTTGCTTCCAGGAGATGTACTTTTACATGACGGAAGTCACGTAGCAGTTAATTTAGATTCTGGTCCGAATTCAGGTGAGTCTGTTATTGTATCTGATGGATCTGCACTACCTGGAGGAATCGGAGGCGGAGATCTCTATGCTACCGAGAATGATGAAGATGACGCTATCATGCGTGAGGTAGCATATTTATCAGGATCTACTCCTACCGTAAATAAGACGAATATACGACTATCTGTAATAAATTACACGAGCTCATTACAAGCTATTTTCAAAGGAAAAGTAGGTACCGGTGGCGGGTCTTATGATAGTTCAAAACTAGAAGGTAACTATAGAGTAATATTTGATTACCTCGTAGGCAAAGGTCTAAATGCTGCAGCAGCTTGTGGAATACTTGCAAACATCAAAGGAGAGTCTGGAGGTAATCCAAGCCTTGTAGGTACTGCAGATGCATATGGATCTATCGGAATATGTCAATGGACATTCGGTCGTAAGACAGCCTTGCTCAATTTTCTTGGAGGTAATTGGAGAGGTAATTTATCAGGACAGCTTGATTTCTTATGGCAGGAACTTAATAGTTCTTATAAGAATTCAGTACTTGTACCTCTACAGAATGAACCAAACATAGAAGCAGGAGCTCGTGATGCAGCATTTGTATTCGTAAGCAAGTTCGAGATACCTCAGAGATACTACAACGGAAGAGACATATACATGGAGCGTGTTGAATGGGCATCTGAATTTTGGTCACAAGTAGTTATACAGCAGTCGACTACAGCTAACAATTCTGGAGGCCCTAAATTAACAAGATCTGCAGGTAGAATAACTTTCAATGGACATCAAGAAACTTGGTATTCTCAGAAAGTTCTTCCTGGAGGAGGTCTAAATATACCTGGACGCCATGTAGCGTCTGATGGTACTATTAGAGATAAAGATGATTATATTGTTGTTGCATCTGATTCTTTGCCGAAAGGTAGTACAATACTAACATCTCTTGGAATGGGCAAGGTTTATGATACAGGTGTTGGCAATAATTATACCATCGACATCTATACCAACTGGTGACTCTTTGAATCGTTATGTTATGTAAGGAGGAATGTGTATGAATAGAAAGAATTTCATGATACCAATTTTCATTGCTGCTGCAATTGTATTCATTATAGGTGTCTGTTTAAACATCTACTTAGAATTTGATAATTCTTTAAGATCTTCTGTAGAGCAGTTTGATTCAGATTCAGAATTCGTTGAAGAACAATCAAAACAGACATCAGAAGGGTATCTAACAGTATTTGATCATGCAGGCGTTACTCATTTTCAATATGAAGGGGAGATAATTATTGAAAATGATGGTTCAAACGGCGAACCTATCAATATTCAAATATACATCCCTAATGAGGATCCTTCGTATCAACTAGAGGAGCAGATATATGAATAATCAATTTTCAGTTATTAAAGGTTGTAGCAAATATATCGTATTTAGATGTGGTAGAGTATTCAATCGAAAATCTAAGAGATTTCTATCAGGTATGAAACTTTCTGGAAAGTATAATAGTGGATATGTTGTGTATGCTCTTCATGCTGATGATGGAACAGTGCGAAACATATCATTGAGACATCTTCTTGCAGAATCATTTATTGAAGAATATGTACCTGGATGTGAAATACATGTGATTGATAAACACAAACCAATCTGCGCAGATAATATTGAAATTTCTAAAGATATTTATGGAAATACAATAAGAACAAGATGTAGAGTCCATTGTATGGAATCCGGAAAATCGTATAATAGTTTATCAGAACTATCAAGAGAACTATGCGGAGATTCTCATTTGAAGGGGACACTATCATCTCACATACATTGCGGTAGACCTTATAGAGGGAACCATTATATTCTTTTTACCTTAATCTTTTATAAAGTAAGAGGTGATATATAAGCATGATAGTGTATGGATATGCAAAACAATATCAGTATACAGGAGATGGTACTCTTATCATAAAGACTCGTATTCCTGCGATACATGGTCCTCTCAATAAATCTGAATATAAGGGCCAGAAGATTAGGCGGTATACGGAAGATAACGATCTACCCTGGTATCCGTCATTGATCTTGCCGCATCTGCCAAATGCTGATGAAGTAGTTGCTCTGTTATCTATAAATGAAGCGTCTAGCTCTGGATTTTTGATCATAGGTCTAACAGGTGGATATGGTACGAATCCAAATACTGATGTAGAAGGGTTAGGTGATTTATCACATGGCTAATACAACATCTTGGCAATGGTCAAATGGAAAGATATTTGACATTGCTAGAAATCAAGTAGCTGTAATGGAGGACAATGTTTCTGTAGTAAGCAGAACACGTCTTCTTATACTATCAGAACCTACATCGATGTATAATGATCCTGATTTCGGTGTGGGACTTGCAAGACACCTTTGGCACTACAATACTGACAACGAAAAAGCTATCATCAAAGATAGAATCAAAGAGCAGCTGAGAATAAACGAACCATATTCCATCTCAGATCAAACACAGTTCGCAGACGGTTTGCTATTTACAGGTGGTACAGAACCTGATTTCTCCGCTCAAGAATACAACCGATTGAAGATGACTGTCGCAGTAAAAACAACATACAATGACACAGCAGAGGTGGTGATCAACAATGAGTAACAATAACGTCAATGTAGAAGACGGTATCCATAAAGGTATTGTCAATTATACATCTAGAGATTATGAATCTCTTTTAGAGGATTTTAAAGCAGCCGTTCCGTCTTTGACAGAGTTGTGGAAGCCGGAAGCGGAAGCTGATCCGGGCATGGTGCTTGCAAAGTATATTGCATCTGTATCAGAAGTTCTAGGTGTCAATACCGATTGGTTAGCGAATGAGGTATTTGCTCCATCTGTATCACAAAGAAAGAATGCAGAGAAGATATTCAGTTTGATTGGATACGAACTTGGATGGTACAGAAGTGCTAGAACCGAAGTTACATTCACGAACGCATCTGCAGATCCAATTACACTTGATTTCGGATTCAACGGATCAAACTTCGCTACACTGAATGCATACACAGATGTCACCAGTCAATCTCGTGTAATCACATACAACATTCTTCCACTTACGAATAAGTATGGTGCTACGGATACGAGAAGCAGACGAGAGATAACTACAACAGATATCAATGTATTTGCAGATACCGATGAGGTACATCTAGATCCGGGTGAGTCCGTCACACGTGTTGCGATTGAGGGTGAGCTCAGAAGTTATACTGTATCTGTACAACAGGTAAAGGATAACAACTACATTGTAAAACTTCCTTCACAGCATATTGATACTACAGCGATTTGGATCAAAGCTCGAACATCTTTGAATTCTGATAGTTTCCTTGAAACTCAGTGGGTTCAATGTGCCAATCCAGCTGAATTTATTACACCGGAGCCTAGATTTGCAGTAACATATGATTCATATTCTAATGCACAGGTTCAGGTTTCTAACTATCTGAATCAGCTTGAAGACTATAGTTCTAACTATCTCACTATTTATTGGATTGATTCATCAGGAGTCATTGGATGCGTAGGTGAAAATGTACTTTCAAATTATCTTTCAGCTAAGCAGAATGGTACAGATATTTCATCTAATCCTGAAATACTTACAATCTCTAATCTATCTAATACAGTAGAACTTCCTCATACAAATGTAGTAACAGGTGCAAGTCCTGAAACTGCAAAGGAGGCATATTATAGTTCTAGAAACTATATCAATACATTTGATAGTCTTGTTACGCTTCCTGATTATCAGAGATTTTTAGTTCGTGAGCCTGGAGTAGATACAGGATACGTCATTGACTGTCAAAAAGCTCTTGACATTAACTTAGCAATCTATAATGATGAGAATCTTACAGATGAAGAAAAAGCAAAGAAATACATCACTAAGTATGATTTTCCTGAAGGTGATACATCTTTTGACTGGAAGAATATTCTACAGCTCGGATTTGACCCTACAGATCCTCAGAAATGGGTGTTTGCAGCTAATTTCAAAACAAGCACAGCGATGTGTTTTGCAATACACAATGACTTCCAGAACAGTAGCTGGGGACAAGGTCAAACTTCTAATGCTCAATTTAATAAGAAATCACTGTTTACACAATATAAACCACCTGCACAGTTTATCACAAATGTGATAAGAGATTATCGACCTCTTCAGGCACTGAATGTGGAGATACAATTCGGGTGGTTGAGAATCTTTAATTTCTACATAACTGCACAGGTGTATACAAAGAAACCCGTAACAAAAGATGTTGGAAATAATATTATTGCAAAGGTGAAGGAAGCTCTAGCGTTGTATTTTGCACCTGCTAATAGAGAGATTGGAGTACTTCCAACTTATCAGGAAATTGTAGAGACAGCGGTGAACGCAGATACTCGTATCAGATGGGTAGATCTAGGAAGTCCTGGAACACAGAATTATGGAATCATCTGGACAGATTGTGACATTCGTTGTTTTAACGCTATAAGCTTCGCTCGTTTTGTTGACCCTGGGTCAGCGTCCTTAAATATACGCATACACCCAGAATGTTTAGTAAAATAAAGGAGGTTAATGGTGTGAAAAATATGTCGTATAAAGTATATTGTAGTGCAGCACCTTATGAATGGAATTTTTCTACGCAGCTTACAGATATGATAGATGGTCAGATAGATCAAGGTGCTGATGAGTATGGAGATGACGTATACTATGGTGAAATTCGTGAGGCTACGCTTGTCAACATCATCGTCGAACATGTAGAGATGATTATTGAGGATCTTTATGAAGAGGATGAATATGACGAAATTCTGTCAGAGCAGGAGCAAAAGCTGTATCGCAGAGGTAAGAGAAGATTCTTAGCCGCATGTAAAAATTATGTCAAAGATAAGTTACCTGAACGGTTAGGATTTTGACCATCTATTGTTGTACATGCATATTCAGAACTATCTATGAAAAACACAAATATATCATGCGTGTATTTGAATGTACACAATGCCATAAAAAGATGTATGCAGTTAAAGGGTCAGCTGTTAAAACTTCAAAAGGTCATGTAAAGACGATGTTTTGTCCATATTGTCATTGTGATCAAAATTTTATACAGATTGATACTAAATGATATCCGAATAGGTGAGGTCTTATAGATCTCACCTATCGCTATGGTTGAATCGTTATTATATACACAAAGGAGGATATGTATATGGCAGTTGAGTTTAGAACACTTACTATGAACAAATGTCCATATTGTGGGTGTACTACAGTGGTGAAAGAAGAGATAGGCCTTAGGGGCAGTGGAGATTTTGATGAAAATGACAAAGGTCGAAAAGAGCATAGATGGTTCAAATGCGGATGTCATGTTTATACATGTTATGAACATACCATGCCGGAAAACATCTGGCAATGGGAAACGAAAGCAGAAGGACGATGTGGAAAAATCATAAAAGCTAAAGATCAACTAATGGATTTTATGAAGAATCAACCTAGATTTCCTAAAGAAGTCTATTCAGCTGTCTGTGGCGCACTAAATAATATTGATATATCGAAAGTAGATAGAAGAGATTTCTAAGGAAGTAGGTGATATCATGGAGAAATTCAAACAGGTTGCAAGGTATACCATTCTTACATTCTTTGTAGGGGTATCTGTTATCAATCTGTTCAACATGGTAAAGCATGTTGATTCTTTACTTGAGGAGAAATAACATATGAAAGCTAACACTGTTGTTGAATTTGATGAAAGGCTGCTTAATGCAACATTCAATGATGCATATGATCGTGTTGTGATACCATATGATCATAAAGATTTAGTTGTTAAGCTATATGATCAATTTTCTGCAGAATTCTATGATGGGAACATGACAGCTACACCTTTTCAAGATGAAGGTGTTATATGGGATTACAACATCAAAAAAGATACTCCTAATAGAGTAGTCCAGTGGGAACGATTAGATGACGACAACTTGCTTGTAACATGTTCTGTATGGTCAGAAGATGATGAATATCCATCTATCACATTATATGAAGGTACAGATTTTCCTATTGTTAGTCATAAGATTGAAGTACCTAGGTTCTGGTTTAAGTTTCGACTGTCAGATAGATGCATTTCGGATCTTCAAGCATATTTAGCTTCAGAAGAACCTGCAGATGTGATCAAGAATATTCTCACTCCTAGGGTTCAACGAGATGTCATGCAGAAATCTATTTATGAGAACAAATTTGAACTTGAATGTGTAAATATTCTTATGTTTGTCTTCTGGTATGCAAACAGAGCTCCAGAACGTGTTGAACATGATGCATCTAAGGACGAGCATAGATCTAAGCGTGAGATCAAAGAGATCAAAAACCATCATGGAAGGATCAATAGAAGTGTACCGCTTGTCAAGAAAGTATTTGTTCTCAAATGTACTGAATCTGATATTCAGAAGATCAAAAGAAGTGCTCCTGATCATAAAGTACATGTTCGGGGTCATTATCGAAGATATAAGAATGGTCGTATAATCTATATCAATCCATTTACAAAGTATAACGATAAGCCTGACACACATTCAAAAACATACATTGTTTAGTAGAAGGAGGTATGAAGGAGTGACTAAACGTGATCTTGAATACTATTTGACTATGCATAAGCAGATGTGGTTAGATATGGCAAAACATATCGCTCATGATCAGCACACTATTGACATTTATCGATATAAGCTTTCATGGTGTTCTCGTAGACACTTAGCACCACTTCATAGGTGCTTTGCTTGTCAATGTGCTTTCCAAATAAAGTGGGGTGCCGGAGATGTTGAAGATGATGAAATGTATTTTCAAAACATGTGCACTTATTGCCCGCTTCGTTGGCCAGGAGATGGCGACGAGAATCATCAATTCTTCTGTGAGTATAGTTATGAACGGAGCCACATGAATAAGGGACTTTGGATGCGGGCTGATAATCAGCATAACTTAGAAATAGATGCTATGATTGAAGGTAAATCGTTTACCGATAAATTCTGGAAGAAACAGTGCAAGCTTTGCTATAAAGTTGCTATGCTGCCTGTAGATAAAGATGTAGTTAAATTAATCACAGAATCGTTATAATATGTGAAGATATCAATAGTTCAAAAGAATAGTTTTAGGAGGTTATCTACATGTTAACACGAAAAGCAGTTATTGACGAGCTTAGAAAATCAAACAGATTATTAGATGTAAAATGCATCTTGTACGATATTATAGAGCGTATTGAGGGATGTGGTAATGTAGATCTCCCAATTCGTCCATGTATTGATGATAATAAGTTGATCACATATGTTAAGAGCAAGGATGTTTATTCAGAATCTCGTCATCTATTTGAAATGTTATCATCTCTATCAATTCCAGATGATTCTAAAGAGAGCTGTGTTGGTTCATGCATGTATAGAGATGAGTATTCTAATTTGTCTTTATACGTCAGTGATCACGCTGATATGCTTTTGCATAATTACGCAGTGGAAGTATCTCACAGAATGGGCGGTGAAATGAATGATGAAATCAGAGTGTGGTGTGTATTAAGTAATTTGCTTGATAATATGTACTCCGATGAATGGGATGTTCCCGCGGGGTGGTGTAGAAAGGAGTAAATTATGACAAGTTGTGGACTAGCTGAATGGGGAAATGCAGTGTACGATCTTCCAATCATTCCAGATGACATGAAGTTACTTCCAGAAGACTACGTCTTTGATCCGGATAAATCTGTATCATGGAATAAGCTTCAAGTAACTGAGCACAATCTTGAATACCAAAATAGATGTGAACAGCTCAAATCTATTAGAAGTGCTAAGATTGATGAGTGGAAAACCGCTGTAATGTCGTATATTCAATCAAATTCAATTTATCCAATAACAAGCTCTCAAGCTCAGATAATTTATGCAAAAGCATATCAAGATGGTCATGCTTATGGATTACATGATGTGATGATCAACGTAGATGAGCTTATTGAATTTTTAAATGAATTGATGAGGTGATATAATGATACCAATAGATAAGGAATCGTTGGATCAGATGTCAGAACATGAACTTGTCGAACTTAGAAAAGAAGTTTATGCAAGATTAGATTCGATAGCAGAAAATAAACGAAGGAAGGCAGAGATCCGAAAAAATTATAAACTTCTTCCGTTTGAACGCCTATACAGCCTAGATTATCATAAAATTTACTTAGATGTTTCTAACAGATTTCGTAAGTTTGATATGATAACAGCAGATGCATTTTATGAGATAGTTAATTTGAATAAACATAGCGAGCCTCTTACGTATGATAATATCTACACTTGTCCAATGTGTGGACAACTAACTTTACAGGTATGCAAAAAAGAGGGTAGCATGTATTGCATCGAATGTACAGACTGTGAGTTTGAATCACCAAAACGATACAGAGGATATTCACCATATGAAACATGGGAACTGTTTCATGAATATCTAATAAAACACAAGTATCTTGATAAGTCAGTAGAATTTCCAAGATAGTGAGGTAAAAAGTATGATCAGAATATATACATCGTCTTCCGTACTAGATTCAGATGAATCTGATACATTATGTCGAAGAGTCATTGAAGAATCAAAAGATCCTACACATGTAATAACATTTCCAGAATGTACGTATCATAATCCTACACATCCTTATGAACTTATCAATTCTTTCAAATCTTATGTATACAAAATGATGAAGACGAATCAAGAGATGAAGACAAATCAGGATCTGTGGGTGGTTACGTATTCCACTCTTGTATGTGATATCATAAGATTATGTGCAAAAGAGCTGAATTTAAGTGATGCTGTAGAGATATATGACTTCACTAAAGATGAGCGTATTGTACGAGTAACATCTGTTGATGCAAATGGAAGAATGTACAATACTGTAAAAGGGTTGTTTGATGCAGAGGAACAGATTCTGTTGAAATTAATATAAGGAGGCTATTCATATGCAGTCAATGAAAGGGTTATCAAAAACAGATGCAATCAATATTATTGAAACGGTTGCTCAGATGAATGCGGACAATTCGGAAAGAACAACTTCCGTAGGTTCATTATTCTCGTTCAAAGATGCCGGATCAGATGTTTATCATCATGTGATAATACTCAATTGCGAGGACGACATATTATGATCATTATTTCACAAGATCGAATGAGTGTATGTAATACATTTGATTTCATGATACGACATACAGATCATGATCCAGGCGTATACGAAGTTGTAAATAAACTAGACGGGACTGTTTACGGTACATATCGTATGCATACATGTAAACAGATCATACATGATATATTTGAGAGATCAGCAACATACGGAGTTAATTGTTCGTACAGATTTCCTGATTACGATATATAGAACCTTCCATATCATAGATACCTCAGGAGGTGTTTATGAAAGTGGATATTCTATCTCATCAGATAATTGAATACATACAAAGTAGACCAGAAGACATGATCCAGATGAAAGATATACTTCAAGGTCTCCGAGAAACGTTTCCGAAATGTGATTTCAAATTTCACGTGTGTAAAGGGAAACATAGATTATCAGCTACTTGTAATTTTTGCACATATTGGTTTGATATATTAGACGATGACTACAGAGAAATCAAATATCTTACATATGAATATTTGAGGTAGCATCGTTATAGTATACATAAGGGCCTGTACTGGTATCGACGGGGGTAAGAACGATAAGATTTCGCTCGAGTGATGACGTTATCATTAAACTTAAAATTAAACGCTAATAGAAAAGTAGCAATGGCGGCCTAAGTTGTCGCACCAAAACACAGTGAGTTTACGCAAGCAGGTTTAGTAACTGTTGAGGTTCAAAATAAAACCGGTTCTATCGGTTCTTCGTATACACAGCTAAGTTAGGAACGAAGTGGTGGGCTGGCGAGAATCAGCTGTGTCTGATCTATAAGCCAAACAGCGTAAAGAATCTTATTAAGTATTACAATCGGACAGCGGTTCAACTCCGCTCAGGTCCACTTTAAGGCATCTTATACTGAGATGCCTTATTTATTATTACATAGTGAAAGGAGATGATCTGTTGAACTTCAAAGATATTTCCGTACCTGAAGTCTATAAGAGGGAATCAATGGATTTCCGATTCTTCTTAAAGTGGATACAAGTTTGTCTATCAGTAATCAAATTCGACATAGAAAACTTCATGGATCTGTATGACCCTTTAAGATGTCCAAAAGAGCTGCTTTGGATGCTAGCCGATACAATGGGATTCAAATACGATGACAGACTCCCATATGCATATAATCGACTTGTACTTATGTACTTCATGTCAATGATACGAAATAAAGGATCAAGAGATGGTGTAACACTAGCAGCGGAGGTCAATCTTGCTCAATTTAATATACTTGAATATGGCAAAGAAAAAGATACACTATATGATCGGTTAGAGGATACATCTATTCCTGTCAACTCTGTATACGTAACACCTCATGTAGACGAAGGATATATTGATGTAGTTTATTTCTCCGATAGAAAACCTATTGATGCTTGTATTGAGTATGTTAGACCTTTAGGGATGTATTGCTTTCAGCATGCAGGGGTTAGATTTGATGCTCGTACACGTGTTTCAGTAGATGCACGTCTAACTGATATGGAGAATGTAGGAATGTCAATCGGACCTACACATATTGGTCATTATCGTCGTGAGGATTATGCTAGAATGCAGAAAACTGCAAATAATAACCCTGATCCTGAGCATACTCGTCAGCCTGTATACTATAGAAATTCAACAGTTGAAGGTGAGCCTGACAAATCTATCAACCCCGGATATAGATCATTATATTCATTGCAGCTATGTAATAATAATCATATAACAGCATCATTATTTACAGAGCCTATATTTTCTATAGGATATGGACCTGAAGATGTAGGAGTTACGTATCCTGATGATTATCTGGTACCTCCATACGTAGATAGGCCAAATGGTAGAGCACAGAGACCTGACTACATGGCTTGGAACTTACGTCTCAATAGAAATCTTGAAAAAGAAATCACAGAAGATGTATATTCTATTGAAGATAATAAGTCTGAATCTATTATGAAACCAAGACCTGCAGTTAATCCTCCAATGCTCAAAGTTGGTGACGCAATGTCATTAAATAATCAAAATACGCAATATATGATGACATCCGAAGATGGTGAAAGTATTGAAATAAAGGATTCTGAAGATCTATGATAATGAAGAGAGGTGATATGAGTATCATCTCTCTTTCTGTGATCAGAACCTTTCATAAATACTAGAAGGAGGTTGATTATATGGCGTATGATAGACCAGTGATGGGTCAAGGAACTTGGAAGCCTTTAACCTCAGACGATCAAATAAGAGATGACGTAGGATTCACAAATCCGAATTTGCATCAACGTTGTGATCCAAGTCAACCTGAGGGTGAATTACTCCCTCGAGAGTATACTGAATTTATCAACAGCGTTGAAGGGTATAGATTAACCGAATCTTTTGTATATGAGGATGAAGAAAATCCTAATGAAATTCCATAGGAGGTGACATATGGATAATAGAATAGTTGTACCAAGTCGACATATCTCTATGAATCATAATGTCACCATTGTTGTACGAGATGCAGCTACTATGAAGCCAGTTACAGCTCATGTAGGGCATAATGCAGCAACTAACGGATTGCTTGAAGGCATTGGGCATTACCTTGCCGGTGATGGTATTCTTAATCAGGGCTGGCACATGTTAAGCAGTTATGTGCCTAAATATATCTCATTAGGTACTATGGGATTGATCAATCAAGAAGAAGATGAATTTGGGTTACCTGCTGGTATAGGTGTAGTTGATGGAGATGAACTCACACGATTTGAAGATTATATGCTTCAAACTCCTGGATACGGAGCTGATGGATATGATGGAAACTTGAATAATGGTCGAGAATATTTAGGATTAGGACCTGTATTCGCAGAAAGATCTGATACTTCACATACTATTAACTGCGAGCTTATCTCAAATACATTTCCTAGAGCTCAGATATCATATAGGGAGATTGTTCCAGAAGTTGAATCCGAATTTCCTGAAACAATTGATGTCATCTTCTCTGCTATGATCTCTGTTGGAGCATTATCTCAGTTTAGAGAGGAAGGTAAAGACTATGTATTTATAACCGAAGCTGGTTTATGGTCTAGACAAGATTGGGTATCTGGAGGAGATAATGGATTGCTTGCAGGTTATAGAATTGCCCCTACTGATAGGGTGAACTGGGGCATGAATCCTGATTCTATAACAGATGCAGCTATTGCAGATTATGAATCAAAGCATGGTGAGATTACAGGAAATAAACAGCAGGTAGTAGCTGATTACAATCGTGATCTGCTTAAAAGATCAATTATTCGAGTAAACAGCAATCAAGTTGTTCAAGTAATATGGAAAATACAGCTTGGTGGCCTTGAGCAGCTGATTGGTGTAGAAGACATATATGGAACTAGTGGAGAGTTTGATAAGTTATATTGGTACAAGTGGGGATGAAGAGAGTCAATAGGAGGATATTATTATGAAGAGAGTCGTTAGGTCATCAATTGACACAGATCAGAAAATGAGGTTTGTAAAAAGCGTTAAAGTTAAAGTAGATGAACTTCTAACAGCATTAAATGCTGCAGCTCATTATACAAATGGAGAAATTGATGACATTGTAGGAAAAGATTTTTACGATAGATTACTTGATGCTCAAGAAAATCTAGATGACATTATTCAGTAAGGAGAGTAAATATGAATGAATCATTGTCAAAAATTCTATTTACACCTGCAGCTCTTCTAGATTTTCTGTCAAGCATTGATGAATTGAAAGATGTAGATGTAGGCATAACAGAATCACCTGAAGGTGATATACAAGTTCAGATAGGTGATTCTATCTATAATGTAGACACTTCTCAAGCAACTGAGGTAGAAGTTGATGAGGAAGTAGTTGATCAAGTGGATGAAGCAAATGATGAAGCTTATGATGAACTTGATGCAGATGCACAAGATGAAGTTGAGGGTGGAATCATAAAAGAAGCTCTCAAAACATTACTTGTAGGTGGACTTGTTCGCATGGGTGCAAAAGTATTAAAAGAGTGAGGTGATAGATAGTATGAAACCAACAAAGGTAGAATCCGATGTTACGATAAAAAATCCTCAGAAGTCATCTATCATCGGAACATTCAAAGGTAAATGTGCTGATAGTATTGAAAACAATAACTCGATGCTACTTGACAAAGATTTGTGGAGAAACTTGATTAATTCAGATGACTACAAATCTTATAAAGAGAAGGGGATGTACATCGGATTTTTAGGACATCCAGAAGACCCAGGTTGTCAAGATTTCAAAAATGCTTGTATCATATTAAGAGACATTGAACTTGATGAAGATACAGGTGAGGTATTTGGTACATTTGATCTGATTGATACTCCTGTAGGACGAATTGTTAAAGCATTCATAGACGCAGGTGTTCAATTTGGTATATCTGTTAGAGGTGTAGGAGATGTTGCTGCAGATGGATATGTAGATCCAGATACATTTGTGTTCCGTGGATTTGATCTTGTATCATTTCCAGCATATGATGATGCAGTTCCGAAATTTACAGCGCTTGCAGCTTCAACAGATCCTGCAAACGTGAAGAAATGCAATGCTGTTGTTACTTCGTTGAATGACAACCTGTCAAAAATAACATCTTCTAGTGCTCTTGATGTTGTAAAGGCACAGCTTAATCCAAAGAGTGTTCAATATAAGAACATTGAAGCTCGTCAGGTTGAATTGTCAGGATCTACTGTACAAGCGTCAGAAGTGTTACAGCAGAAGCTAGAAGCAATGACGCACCTGTATTTAGAAGCTGTTGCAGCTAACAGAGAATTAAGATCACAGAATAAGATCCTTGCGTCTAAGGTAGAAGCTGCAGATAAAGTCAATCTCAGGCTTAGAAGAATCAATTCTACTACTCGGAGAATCATGTCTGAGCAGTTGACACGTGTAACAGCATCTTCTCAAAGGGCATTTGCTAAAAATCGTCAGATTGTGAATGCAAATATACAACTTAAACATAATCTTGAGAGTTCTAACACACAGAACCTTAATTATGTACAGAAGGTAGAAACCAGAGATGATAGAATTCGTAAAAAAGATGAAGTCATCGCTTCCTTGAAACAAGATCTGAGCAAAACTGTTGCTGAGAACAAAAAGTTGAAAGGTAAGCCTTCAAACTTTGATGCAAAGGTGAAGTCACTTGAACAACGGATTCAAGCATCAGAACAAGTTATCGCAGAGTATCAAGATGCTTATGCATACTTGTATGCGACAGCAATCGGCGCTCCTCTTGAAAATATATCCGTTACAGCATCAACATCTGTAGATGAACTCAAGTCTATCATTAGCGGAGGCACTTCCACTGCTAATATTCCCGCACGACCTGATGTAACTCCTGTTACAATCATGGATGGAGATTCAGATGATGATATTGTAGCACTTTAACATGTAAAAAATAAAAATTAAATATAGGAGAGATGTAGAAATGATTAAGAGAACAACTCGTACCATATCTCCGCAGAACCGTCAGCAAAGACGTACAATTGCAGCTAGCACAGGTATTTCTGCTGCTAGACCTGTAACGGCTAATGCTCGTACTCGTTCTGCAAGACGTTCTATTGCAGCTAACATTCAACTTACTCCTGAACAGCAAAGATTTGCTAATCAGCTGAGAATGAACATGCGCAGAGGCGCATCTGTTATGGCTGCTACCAATACATCAAACATCATGGCAAGACCGGATTTCCTGGAACTGCTTCCGATGTTTGTACAGAAACTGATCATTACAGATGTTATGGGATCCGTAGCAATGAGATCTCGTCAGCAGCTGGTTCCGTATTTCAAATTTATCGCTGAAAATACAAAAGGCGAGACACCGGCAGGAACCGTATTATCAAGCCCATTCGTAAACCGTCAGGGTCAGGATCCGAACTTCACAGGTCGTGTAGTTAAGAACGAGCTGATCGGTGAAGGTGAATATGACGCAATGTTCGCAGCATATACTCCGATCCTTCCAGGTTCTGTAACAGCTTATAAGATCGAAAATGGTACAACTACTCCGCTTACAGATGACGGATCAGGAAATCTGTTAGATGCATCTGGTGCTGCTCAAGGTACTATCGACTATTCTAACGGATCCGTTGTACTTACAACTCCTCCGACAGCTGGAGATGGAAACAGCGTAAAACTTACTTATCAGTACGACAACGAGACAGTAGGTCCTGACGCATCAGGTCATTACGGCGCTAAGATGGCGAAGGGTTACCTGCAGTTAGATGAATTCAATCTTGTAGCTGAAGCATACGAGATCGCTTGCTACTGGAGCATCTATTCTGCATTTGCAGCTCAGCAGGAATATGGTAGCAACATCGGAGATATCGCTAAAGAAGCAGCAATTTCTGAACTGACAGCTGAGATCAACACAAGAGGTTTCGATGTGCTGAAGAATGCAGCATCTTACAAACCTCAGTACAACTTCGATGTATCACCGGTAGTAAACAGCTCTGTAGTACCGAGCGATTACCTGAACATGTTCAAGCTGAAACTTGAGCAGGCATCTGCTTCCGTATATCAGAGAACAAGACTTTCTCGTCCGAACAGACTGATCGTCGGATCTAACGTAGCTGCTTATATCAGCATGATCGATGGATTCCAGGCAGACAACGTAGAAGATACCGTAGGTCCTTACAAATACGGTCGTCTTGATGACAAAGAGGTTTACGTTGCACCGGATTACGATCCGAACCAGTGGGTAATGTGTGCAAAATCTAACGATATTCGTAGAAACAGTGCACTTTTCGGAGAGTATATGCCTATTATGAACACAGACCCGATTACACTTGCAAATGCTTCCGTGCAACAGGGTGCTGCTACCATGATGGCAATGAAGGTAACCGTACCCGAGACGGTAGTTTCTGGAAAGATAATCGGAGTATTCTAAATCCGATCAACAATTTAAGTCAATTTCGCAATTATTATCACAGTTCACTTAGTCAGCCCTGATTAATTTCAGGGCTGATTTTTTTTGTGAATCGTTAATATGTGTGAGGAGGTAGTACTGATGGCTACATATTCACCACGAAAATGTAAAAGATGTGGGAAATTATTTACACCTACATCTAATAGACAGCAGTATTGTAATAACATAATTGATATCACATGTGCTGTGTGCGGTAAAGTTTTTCAAGCGAAATGTTCTAGTTTCGTAAGTAAAACATGCTCATTTGAATGCTCACAGAAATATGTTTCTATTAGAAGATCTGAAAATTCTAAGAAAATGATTCGTACATGTAAATGGTGTGGGAAACCATTTCATCCTAGAGACTCAAGAGCAATATACTGTTATGATCAGCATTACCAAACTTGTGCGGTATGCGGAAAACAGTTTAAGATTGACCCTCGAAAGGATCCATATGTTAAAACATGCTCAGATGAATGTAGATACATATTAGCTCAAAGAAATACAGATATTGAATCACGTACTCAACACCAAAAAGAATCCTTCATGCGTAAATACGGCGTTACTAATGCTATGCATATTCCAGGATCTGTTGATAAAATCAAAGAAACAAATCGTGAGAGATATGGTAGTGATTGGTACACACAGACAGATGAATATAGATCCAGATCTAAGGAAACTTGCAGAGAACATTATGGTACAGATTATGCTCTACAGTCAGAAGAAGTCAAGTCCAAATCTAGAGAAACTTGGATGAGAATTTACGGAACCGATAATCCTTCAAAATCAGATAAAATAAAAAGAAAGATAAAACAAGCTTTCAATGATACTTATGGAGTGGATAATTTCAGTCAAACTCGAATAAAGAATCTAGATGCGTGGACTGAATTCAAAGATGATCCAATTACATACATTGAATCACACTTTGACGAACGACCATCTGTGCATGATTTAACGGAAGAGTTTGGATGCTGCGTTGCATCAATTTATAACATACTTACACCTATAAATGGTCTAGATCATGTAAAGCGATCAAAATCATTGGTAGAAAACGATATGTTAGCGTTCATAAATTCTATTTATTCTGGAGATATAATACAGAGTTGTAGAAGTAAAATACATCCTTATGAAATAGATATATTTATACCGGATATATCTATTGGATTTGAGTGTGATCCAACTGCTACGCATAATTCCTCTATATCAGACCCTTGGGGAGCAGATCCGAAGAGTCCATCCTATCATAAGATGAAAACAGATATGTGTGAGGAGAAAGGAATATTTTTGTTTCACATATTTGGATATGAGTGGACCCATAAACGGGAGATTATTGAATCTATGATAAAGAATATTCTTGGTAAATGCGATCAGAAGATCTATGCTAGGAAGTGTGTCGTCAAAGAAGTTGATTCAAATACAGCTACCAAGTTTTTGAATGCTAATCATCGTCAAGGTGCTGCAGGAGCATCTGTTAGATTAGGTCTTTACTATCAAGGAGAGCTCGTATCTCTTATGACATTTGGTAAGATGAGAAATACTATTGGTACATCTAAGAATGAGGATCTTTCTGATTGTTGGGAACTTGTGAGATTCTGCTCTAAGCTCAATACATCTGTTGTAGGTGGAGCTTCTAAACTGTTCAAATATTTTGTTCGTGAATACAATCCTGCGAGAATAAGGTCATTTTCTGATAGAGCTCATACTCGTGGTACTCTTTACCAGAAGCTCGGATTTACAGAGTTGAGAAGGTCTGATCCTGGATATGTTTGGGTGGATCTTTATACAGACAGAGCTTACAATCGTTATAATACACAGAAACAAAATATCAGGAAATTTTTGCATGATGATACCATTGATCTTTCAAAATCTGAGAAGCAGATAATGGAAGAACATGATTTTGTACAGGTATTTGATTGCGGAACTATCACATGGGAATATGTGTGAGGAGGATAGTTTATGAAGAAATTAGAGAAGATTCTGGGAGAGATGAGAGAAAGTTCTATTATGGTTGCAACATCTAAAGAGCATTATACTCATCCTCAAGATG
>ENA-ORTS01000016-ORTS01000016.1-human-gut-metagenome-genome-assembly--contig:-NODE-16-length-152471-cov-10.142557_pt1 | contig 152471 bp, 118 predicted proteins | sample MGYA00241911_ERZ509186 | MGnify/ENA primary metagenome ERZ509186 (study PRJEB26280, sample SAMEA2338852) | human gut metagenome | biome: human gut; feature: human-associated habitat; material...
ACTTAAGCCGACACCTCACGGCACGAGCTGACGACAACCATGCAGCACCTTCACAAAGGTCCGAAGACTTGCATGTTTCCACGCAATTCCTTTGCAATTTAAGCCCGGGTAAGGTTCCTCGCGTATCATCGAATTAAACCACATGTTCCTCCGCTTGTGCGGGCCCCCGTCAATTCCTTTGAGTTTCACCGTTGCCGGCGTACTCCCCAGGTGGGATACTTAACGCTTTCGCTAAGCCGCTGACAGTATATCGCCAACAGCGAGTATCCATCGTTTACCGTGTGGACTACCAGGGTATCTAATCCTGTTTGATACCCACACTTTCGAGCATCAGCGTCAGTTGCAGTCCAGTGAGCTGCCTTCGCAATCGGAGTTCTTCGTGATATCTAAGCATTTCACCGCTACACCACGAATTCCGCACACCTCAACCGCACTCAAGGACGCCAGTATCAACTGCAATTTTAAGGTTGAGCCCCAAACTTTCACAGCTGACTTAACGACCCGTCTGCGCTCCCTTTAAACCCAATAAATCCGGATAACGCTCGCATCCTCCGTATTACCGCGGCTGCTGGCACGGAGTTAGCCGATGCTTATTCATAAGGTACATACAAGCTCCCACACGTGGGAGGTTTTATTCCCTTATAAAAGAAGTTTACAATCCGTAGGACCTTCATCCTTCACGCTACTTGGCTGGTTCAGACTCTCGTCCATTGACCAATATTCCTCACTGCTGCCTCCCGTAGGAGTTTGGACCGTGTCTCAGTTCCAATGTGGGGGACCTTCCTCTCAGAACCCCTATCCATCGTCGGCTAGGTGGGCCGTTACCCCGCCTACTACCTAATGGAACGCATCCCCATCGTACACCGATAAATCTTTAATGATGCTATCATGCAATCTCATCATACCATCAGGTATTAATCTTTCTTTCGAAAGGCTATCCCTGAGTGTACGGAAGGTTGGATACGCGTTACTCACCCGTGCGCCGGTCGCCATCAATTGAAGCAAGCTTCAATCATGCTGCCCCTCGACTTGCATGTGTTAAGCCTGTAGCTAGCGTTCATCCTGAGCCAGGATCAAACTCTTCATTGTAAAATATTTTTACTACCCTTTCGGGTATGTTTTGTCTCTGTTCAGGAAACCGATTTTTTCATTTTCCTTGTTTCCAAGGGTTATTGACGGTTGTCTTCCGTTCATCCCATATATACATTATATATAGGACTACTTCTTGTACTACATCCTAGTCTGTTTATCTAAAGTCTTTCAAAGAACTATCTTTTCTCAAGCTCCCGTTTCAGCGGGAAAGCGTTTGCAAAGGTAAGGCGTTTTTTCGTAACCTCCAAATTTTTTCAAAGTTTTTTTTGAAAAAATTTTTCAGAAGGTTTCAAGAAGGCGTGCGGCTTACCCTTTCTCGCTCCCTTGCACATCCGCAAGGTAAGATACTCGGTGCAGCATCGGCACTCTCTTCCGTGGCCTCAGCTTTACTCAGTCTGTCATATTCAGCGGCTCTCCCTCTCGAAAGCGGTTGCAAAGGTACAGACTTTTTCCTTTCATGCAACTTTTATGGCACACTTTTTTGCAATATTTTTTCAGAGTTTTATCTAACTCGCTGATTTTCTTTATGCTATAAAGCATAATTTTTATTGCAATACGAAAACGGATGTGAAATACCCTACATTATATAATTCGTGCGTACGCGTACGTGTGCGCGTACAGAGCCGGAAATAGTTTTACGAAAAACAGGGGAAAACAGCTGCAAAGCCTGAAACTGCGCACGGAATACGGAAAAAGGAACGGGATTTTTGCACGGACAAGGAGGAACTTTTTACGTTTCCGTTACGAAAAACCTACGGCTCCGCAACGGAAAACGTACGGTTCGCACGGCGAAAACATACGTTTCGCCAAAGAAAAACATAAAAACAAAAGAAACATCTTGAAATCATACGCCTAGTGTTTTTCAAAATTGAAGCGCTTGGCAGAAAAACGAAACGACATACACTTCATAACAACGATGATTGAAAGTGCATATAAATTGTCTGCGAACAAGCAAAAAATATATTTGTATAGATACGACACCCCAACTATTATTCTTAATCAACTGGCTATCATACATATACATATATTATCGGAAATAAGTCTGTAGAGACCATTTGTCGCAGACATGAATTTTTTCTTTCTATATTTGCAATCCAGAAACTACTCCACAAAATAGTAGACAAACAAACTTTGCAAAATAATAAAGAAAACAAGTTATCGTATGCACAAAATTGGAAAAGCGCTCCTGCTATTATGCAGCCTCACATCTGCCGGTGAAATAGCCGCACAAACCGTCAGTGGAAAATTAATTGATGAAAACAAACAACCCCTCCCCTACGCCAACGTGGTTCTTCTGACACTCCCCGACTCGACCTTCGTCACGGGAACCGTCACGGCTAAAGACGGAACATTCAGCCTGAATACTACCACACCGAATCAGCTTGTACGTATTTCTTCCATCGGATATAACACCATATACAAACCCGTCCAGCCTGCCAACTTAGGGGTAATACAGCTGACATCAGACACACAACAGTTAGGGGAAGTAGTAATAAAAGCCGATTTGCCGAAGACACGTGTAAAAGGGGATGCCATGGTGACTACTGTGGCAGGCAGTATCCTTGAAAACGCAGGGACAGGAAATGACCTGTTAAACAAGATACCCGGCGTATCGGCTAATGAGGAGGATATTAAAGTATTTGGTGCCGGAACTCCTGAAATTTACATTAACGGCCGTAAAGTAAGGGATAAATCCGAACTCGATCAGCTTGCTTCCGACAACATCAAGAGCGTGGAAGTAGTGAACAATCCCGGCTCGCGCTATGATGCGACGGTCAATGCGGTTATCCGTATTCAGACCAAAAAGCCGCAAGGTGAAGGATTCGGTTTCAACAACCGTTTTTATACAGGCTACGGTTACGGATGGAATGTGCTGGACCAGTATAACTTCAATTATCGAAAAGGAGACTTTGACCTTTCGGGTATGCTGTATGGCAAGAAAGGATACACGGAAGACCACAAGACCATCACACAGAAAACGCTGTTGGATAAGACATGGATACAGGATTCATATCTCTGCACACAATATGACATGAAGGATATTTCGGCCATGCTGTCGTTGAACTATCAATTTAATGAGAACCATTCACTGGGTGTGCGCTATGATTATGACCGGACACCTGAACGTCATGAAACGGTAGATCCGATGAATACCCTGGTGTATCAGGATGATGCTCTTTATGAGGAGAGCCACACTACGGGCTGGAGAAATACACAGGATACCAGACATACTCTCAATGCCTATTATAACGGACGCATAGGAGACTGGAACATCGACGTCAATGCGGACGGTTTCTGGTCGGATACGAAGAATCCACAGGAGATGCTCGAGCAGTTCACTCCAGCGGGAGGTTCCTTAGAGAAACAGACTGTCACCGCCAAGAATCTGACAGACAATACCCTTTATGCAACCAAACTGGTATTCGGACATCCATTATGGGGAGGAAACCTCTCTTTTGGCGGAGAATACACCTATACGAACCGGGATAATTCGTACATGAATGTGGAAGGAATCCTGGATAACAATAACAGCAGCATCAAAGAAAACTCCACTTCGGCATTTCTGGAATATGCCCGCAGCTTCGGCAAGCTACAGGCACAGTTAGGTGTGCGCTATGAGCATCTGTCTTCCGACTATTACGAGGATGGCAAGTATATGGACGAGCAGAGCAGGACATACGACAACGTATTCCCGTCCGTATCCTTGAATCTTCCTATTGGTAAAGTACAGACCCAATTTACCTACACCGGCAGTATCTACCGCCCTTCATACTGGATGCTGAGAAGTGACATCATGTACGGAAACCGATATACCTATGAAGGAGGTAACCCGCTGCTGAGACCGTCAGTGATAAACCGTCTTACGCTGAATGTGTCGTACAAGTGGATATACCTCAATTCACGATACATACACGGCAAAGATGCCATTACACAGTTAAGCAGGGCATATTCGGAAGATGATCCGACCGTTTCGTTATATTCCTTCTACAACATGTATAACAGTGACAAGCTATATACCACTCTGACATTGTCTCCCACCATCGGATTATGGTCTCCCCAGTTCAATTTTCTTCTGCTCCAACAATGGTATAAAGTGGAAACATCCAATGGAACAGAAAACTTCAATAATCCGATATTGAACTTCGCCTGGAACAACAATTTCAAGTTGCCTCTTGGTATCAGTCTCGATGTAGATTTAGGTTTTGACACTCCGGGTGACAACGAAAATACAAAGGTTGAAGAATGGTGCTGGTTTACCAACATCAGTCTTTACAAGAGTTTCCTTAAAGACCGTCTTTCGGTTCAGCTGAAAGCCTATGATCTTTTCAACTCATATCAGGCAAAATCAACCGTTTATAGTGGTAACCGTCTGATGACAGGAAAGATGGAAGCCCGCAGAAATATTGGCATCACTTTACGCTATAAGTTCAATGCTACCAAGAGCAAGTACAAGGGAACAGGAGCAGGCGACAGCCAGAAGAACCGTATGTAAGTTTTATATCAGTTCCAGGAATGAATGTCATAAAAGGTACGACTGAAGAATATAATGTTTTATAACCTGAACGCCCTATTGAAAACCAATTTTTAAACAGAATACACCATGAAAAGACTGAAAGGATACCTACTGATTTTACTTTTGAATTTAGTCTGCTTTATAAGCCTGTCGGCACAAACCGATGCCGAACGGAAGTTTCTGGCCTCTACCGACTCGCTGAACACACTGCTCTCTGATGCATATACCGGAAAGGACTATCCGGCTGCCGAAGCCCTCTGCCAGAAGATTATCGACTTATACGACGCACACGCGACGCAACTGGCCGAAGGCTATGCTTACTTCAAATACTCCAGCTACTATAACATGGCCAGTGTCCAGGCAATACAAGGGAAAAAACAAGAAGCCGCCAACAACCTGCTCAAAGCACTAGACAGCGGAAAGATTGAAGTAAGCTACAACAGGATAACCAACGACAAAGACCTGAAAGACATTCTGGACGCACCTGAACTACAACCCGCCCTGAAACGTCTGAAAGAAACCACCGATTACCTTTATATCCTGCAGAATGCGCCGGAATACACTCGCACGCAGTCAGTCGACAGCCTGCCCCAGATTGTCTATGCGCAGGCCGACGAACCCGACCTGAAGCGTGTCCGTGACTATTTCCGACTAGATAGCGTAGCCGTGGTGGGCGATGAATTGGCTACTATCAAACGTATCCTGACTTATATCCACGACAAGATACGTCACGACGGGCAGAACGGCAATCCGAAGGGTGGAAATAACTCTATCAATTTTGCTGAAGCCTGCAAGGACGGCAGCCGTGGTTTGAACTGCCGCGGGTTGGCTACGGTACTGAACGAGTGCTACCTGTCGATGGGCATTCCGTCGCGCGTCATTACCTGTATGCCGAAGACGTATATCAACGACTGCCACGTCATCAACGCCGTCTATTCGTCCACTCTCGGCAAATGGCTTTGGATAGACCCCACGAACAATGCTTGGGTGACGGACGAGCTGGGCAACCTGCTGAGCGTACAGGAAGTGCGTGCACGCCTCAGAAACGGCCAGCCGGTCCGGATGAACGAAGAAGCCAACTGGAACAATGAAAAGAAGACCACGACGGAAGACTATCTGTACGAGTACATGGCCAAAAATCTGTTCTACCTGGAAAGCTGGACACGCTATGGGTTCAACACAGAAAGCGACCGGGAGAACCTCATCAACTACATCTTCCTGCAACCTACTGGCTGCGACAGCGAGGAACGGAATCCGAGGAACTATTCCGTCAACGACGACCGATACTTCTGGCAGGCTCCTCAGTAAGCGAAAAACTGATTGATGAGAATGCAGAGAGAAAGACCACGAATAATGTAGACCGTGAAACCGGTATAACCATGTATACTTGTACAATCATTATAAAAATCACACTCTAATTACATTTTAAAGGACAGCCTCGCAAGAGGTTGTCCTTTATTTGTTATTCTGGAAAACTGCATGTATAGAAAAACAGACTATCGAAAAAGTCTTTCATCAAGAACTTATCAGCTCTTAAAACATAAAAAATACAAATTGTAGAGATACACTATTCCGCTTCTATTTTTAAAGGGCAATAAATCAGCCGTATATGGATTTTATCAGGAATAGACCTGTAGAGACCGTTTTTCGCATACATGAGATTCTTCTTTCTATATTTGCAATCCAGAAACTACTCCACAAAATAGTAGACAAACAGACTTTGCAAAATAATAAAGAAAACAAGTTATCGTATGCACAAAATTGGAAAAGCGCTCCTGCTATTATGCAGCCTCACATCTGCCGGTGAAATAGCCGCACAGACCGTCAGTGGAAAATTAATCGATGAAAACAAACAACCTCTCCCCTACGCCAACGTGGTCCTTCTGACACTCCCCGACTCGACCTTCGTCACGGGAACCGTCACAGCTGAAGACGGTACATTCAGCCTGAATACCACCACACCGAATCAGCTTGTACGTATTTCTTCCATCGGATATAACACTGTATACAAACCCGTCCAACCTGCCAACTTAGGGATAATACAGCTGACATCAGACACACAACAGTTAGGGGAAGTAGTGGTTAAGGCTGATTTGCCCAAGATGCAACTCAAAGGCGATGCCATGATTACCACCGTTACGGGTAGCGTACTTGAAAAGGCTGGAACAGGTGAAGATTTACTGAACAAGATTCCAGGCGTTTCTGCGGAAGATGAAGAAGTAAACGTATTTGGCTCGGGCACTGCCGAGATTTACATCAACGGACGTAAGGTGCGCGACAATTCGGAGATTGACCAGTTATCATCCGAACAAATCAAGCGCGTGGAGGTTGTGAAGAATCCCGGAGCAAGATACGATGCGTCCGTGAAAGCCGTCATTCGCATCATTACAAAGAAAGCAGCAGGTGAAGGATTCGGATTTAATAACCGTTTCGTAACCCGCCACCGAAGAACGTACGGGTGGACTACTTTTGACCAGTTTAATTTCAATTACCGGAAAGGAGGTTTCGACCTGTCGGGAACATTGTTCGGAGGTAGATTCCGCAACGGAAATAACCAGCAGATTGGCATGAAGACTTATCTCGACAAACTGTGGGAACAGAAAATGGATGCTTCTTACGGAAAGAACTCCAATAGTAATGTCCAAGGCGTTCTTTCACTAAACTACCAGTTCAATGAGAAACATTCCATGGGTATAAGATATGATTTAGACAGAAACTTCAATACTTATACTGACTGGCGTACCAATACTAATATCTATGCTGACGAGAACTTGTTTGAAACAAATAAAAGTACAATGGTTGGAGAATACCCTTATACACGCCATAGCCTGAACTATTACTACAACGGACAGATTGGTGACTGGAATATAGACTTCAATGCTGATGGAATGTGGAATGTGAAGGAAGAAAGTATGCACACAAAAGAAATAACCAATACAGATACCGAGATGAATGTAAATACTTTTAACAAGAACGACGGAACACTATATGCTGCAAAACTCATTGTATCATATCCATTATGGCAAGGCAATCTGTCATTCGGCAATGAATATTCACATACAAACAGAACCAACATATACATAAATAATGAAGGAATCCTGAATAATGACGACAGCAGAATAAAAGAAAATTCCACTTCAACTTTCATCGATTATACACATTCGTTTGGCAATGTTGATATGCAAGCCGGTATAAGATACGAGAATGTAAGATTCAACTATTATGAACAAGGAAAATATGTTGACGAACAAAGCCGTACATTCAACAATGTGTTCCCTTCATTAAATATAAACTTTCCTATAGGAAAAACACAAGTTCAGCTGAGTTACAGCAGTGGGATTACACGCCCTTCATACGATATGCTTAGAAGCAACATATATTATAGCAACAAATACACCTATCAGACAGGGAATCCATTTCTTAAACCAGTAATCAACCAAAACCTTGCATTATCTGTATCATATAAATGGTTAAACTTTAATTTAACCTATAATCGAACAAAAGATGATATCATACAAGTTTGTGAACCTTATTCGGACGCAGACCCTACCATATCATTGCTGAACATAGTAAATGCGAAACCTTATGATAATATAACATCGGCAATCACTTTATCGCCAACAATAGGCTCCTGGAATCCTCAACTTACTGCACAAGTCTATAAGCAGTGGTTTAAGATAGATGGTCATGATGGTGAACTTACACTCAGTAAGCCAAGATTTGTCATTGTATGGCGTAACAGCTTTACCCTTCCTGTAGGTTTCCAGTTTAATGTGAATGCTACATACAATACTAAAGGACATTCACAGAACATGTACATGGGTATCAACTCTCTGGATGTGTCTATGGGGCTCTATAAAAGTTTCTTCAAAGACAAATTGAGTTTTCAGCTCCAAGCTTCAAACCTCTTAGAAATGGATGATATGGATTGTACTATATATAGCGGTATAAAGACTACTACAGATTATATCACCAATTTCAGAAGAATCTCACTGACCATGCGCTACAAGTTCAATGCTACCAAGAGCAAGTACAAAGGTACCGGAGCCGGTGAAAGCCAAAAGAACCGTATGTAACAAATAAGACTATAGAAATGAGAAGAATTAGCACTTTATTCATATTGGTCTGCGCCCTTATTTCGGTAAGGATATCGGCTCAGACCGTAAGCGGAAAACTGATTGACGAGCACAGCCAGCCATTACCTTATGCCAATGTGGTGCTGCTATCATTGCCGGATTCGGCGTTTGTGAGTGGAACCATCAGCGGTGAAGACGGAACTTTCACACTGGAGGGCACATCGGAAAACCAGATAGTGAAAATATCATCCATCGGATATAAGACCGTTTTTAAGCCAGTATCTCCGGCAAATATCGGTATCGTGCAGCTCGTATCGGATGCCCAACAATTGGATGAAGTGGTGGTAAAAGGTAATCTTCCTGTGACACGTATCAAGGGAGATGCTATGGTAACTGGAGTGGCCGGTACTGCTTTGGAAAAAGCCGGAACTGCGGAACAGATGCTTGACAAGATTCCTAATGTCACCTCGAAGGACGGCGAAATCAATGTGTTCGGTCGTGGTACTCCTGAGATTTATGTCAATGGCCGGAAACTACTTGACAACTCTGAATTGGACAGACTTTCGGCAGAGAATATAAAATCTGTGGAAGTGGTCAATAATCCGGGAGCAAGATACGGAGCGGAAGTAACCTCCGTAATACGCATCATCACCAAGAAAACGGAAGGCGAAGGATTCGGCTTTGATAACCGTGCCATGTTCCAGTACAATAGAGACTGGAGCGCATTGGAACAGCTGAACTTCAATTACCGAAAGAATGGCTGGGATTTGTCCGGTATGCTGTATGGCTCAAGAATGTACGGATGGATAAGAAAAGAACTGGTTCAGGATACTTATTTGCAGGAACACTGGCAGCAGAAATCCACTACATTCAACGATTGGACTTCCAAAAACTTTAACGCCCGGTTAGCCGTAAACTATACCTTCAATGAGCATTCGGCTTTAGGAATACGCTACGATTATCACAAGACTCCTTATTCAAATGCCTTGATGGGAACCAATACGGATGTGTATCGTGACGGTGCTTTGTCGGAAAAGACATACAGCCCAAATATCATAGACAACGGTTCCGAATATCATCAGGTAAATGCTTATTATAACGGCAGAATCAAGGACTGGAGCATAGACCTGAACTTGGACGGGTATTGGGATAAAAGCGACAAGGAAAGCTATCTCGATGAAAAGACAGAATTGGCTGACGGCAGCGAGAACAGCCGTTATGTATCTATCTTCAATGATATAGACAATACACTTTATGCTGCCCGACTGATTCTATCCCGAACGTTGTGGGGCGGTGAACTGTCGTTTGGGGGTGAATATACGTATACCAATCGCAGGAACATCAACCTGAATCCGGAAGGTATCGTCTCGGATGATGACAGCCGGATTCGTGAGAACATGGGTGCGGCTTTTGTGGAATACAGCCGAAAGTTTGGCCGCGTACAGGCTTTGGCGGGATTAAGATACGAGTATAATGCTTCCGATTATTTTGAGAAAGATATCCGTGTGGATGAGCAAAGCAAAGACTTCAGTAATCTGTTCCCTACGCTTTCCATCGCATTCCCGATCAACCGTGTCAATTTTCAGTTAGCTTATCGCACCGATATAGCCAGACCCTCCTATTGGGATTTGAGAAGCAGCATGTTGCTGATAAACAAATATACTTATGAAACCGGAAATCCGTTGCTGGACCCGAAGTTTACGCATAACCTTACCTTGGGAGCTACTTACAGATGGTTACAGCTGTCTGTCGGATATAACCGTGTGAAGAATGATATTCTCAACGTAACCAGTCTGTATGACGAGAATGATCCTACCATCATGCTAATGTCACTTGCCAATGCGGAAGCATACGACAAGATTTTTGCCGGTGTGACGCTTTCTCCTACCATCGGTATTTGGAAACCCCAATGGCGGTTCCAGCTAAACAAACAATGGTTCGACGTACAGACTCCTCAAGGCAACCTCAGCCTGGGCAATCCTATGGGTACGATTATATGGAACAACAACCTGAGTCTGCCTTTGGGCTTCATGCTGGATGCGGATTTCATGTACACAAGCAAAGGAAACATGAAGAACGGCCGGTTCCTGAAGCCGGCATGGAGAATGGATATGGCCTTACAGAAGAGTCTTCTCAATGACAAGCTGAATATCCGTCTGGATGCAACAAATCTGTTCAACAGCTATAAGCGTGATTTCATCATGTATGTAAGCGATATGCAGACCATGCACATGACGGAAGAACCTAATAACTGCACGGTCCGACTGACCATGCACTACAAGTTCAATGCAACCAAGAGCAAGTACAAGGGTACCGGAGCCGGTGAAAGCCAAAAGAACCGTATGTAACAAGAAATCGCTATATTTGTAGGACGAAAAAGTGATATCACCTTATCAACAGCCACATGAAACACAAAATAAAACCCATTCTCTATATAGCAGGCATCTTGCTGCTGTTTGCTACTTGCACAAGGCAACCGCACGCAAGTGCTCTGCTACAACAAACGGACTCTTTGCTGCATCATCACCAACCAGATTCTGCCTTGCAACTGCTATTTAATATCAAGGATGAAACGTCTCTTCCTGAAGCGGAACGGATGAAACTGGTATGGAACAAGGCGATGGCCCACTACCAGATGGAAATGTCTTTGTTAGAAGATTCCCTGCTCTATCAGGCTATTGCCTACTACCGCCAACAGCCAACAGATACCGCACGATTGCTGGATACTTACCTGCTCGAAGGCATGTACCTGAGGTGGAAAGAAGCAAACGATGAGGCCATCACGGTGTTCGACAAAGGCATTGCTCTGGCCATCTCCCGAAAAGACACCACCAACATGTTAGTGCTGCAGCGCAAGAAACTGGAAGTGCTATACAAGCAAAGCCGTTTTTTAGAGTGTAAAGCGATGATTGAAGACATGCTTCGCATTGCTCACAAACTACCGGTGAAGGAGCATTACCAGATGGTGTATTCACTGGCCCTCGTATCGCAGTTGGGAGGAGATACATCGAACATTGATTGCCCGGAGAAAGGGTTTCAGTTGGCATTAGAGGCCGGTGATACCTTATTCGCCCATCATATTCTGCGAAACCATGGCTGTATGCTGGTAGGAGCACACAGATACAGGGAAGCCATCGCCCAATTCCAACGGCTTATCCGTCTCAATCCCGATTTCCTTCCGTATGCTGTCCAGTTAAGCCTAGCAGAGATTTATATAAACTTAGGAAAGAATGATTCGGCGTTCTATTATTTGGATAAAGCTGCCCAAAGCATGGACAAAGAGCAAAAGCAGAAAAAAGACCAAATCATGTTATCATTCAAATCCTTATATTATCAGATGCAGTCCGCATTAAATGAAAGAATGGGCCTTCCATATAGCGGACAGGTATTCAGACGGTATTGCGACTCCATCACAGAAGACCTCAAAGACAAGCACAACACGGCATTGCGACAGCAGGAAACCAGAGCCCAGCTGCAACAACGGAACTACGAACTCATCATCAGCCGCCAGCAAATGGAACTCCGCATTGCAGTAGTTGTATCCTTGCTGTTAGGAGTGATTCTGGCACTTATCGTCCTCTACCAGCAGAACCTGAAGAAGAAGGAACGCACCATTCACCGCCTTTCCAGCGAACTGCAAAAATACAGTAAGCAGTTAAAGGACAACGAAGTATTGATAGCACAAAACAATGAAAGTATCCAGGAACTGCAAATGCAACTCTCTACCCAGAAAGCCAGTGAACAGGAAGCACAATTGTCGCTCATCCGGCAACTGGAAGAACAGAACCGGCAATTGAGTATTGCCAACCAAGATTTGCAACACCAAATTGAAGCGCACTGGAAACAATTGAAGAGTGCTCCGCTTAAAACACCGCACCTTCAGGAACTCACCACCGAAATGCTGCGACTCAAAGAAAGAGAAGAGACACTGACCGGACAACTGATTTCCACCCATCCGTTAGTGGCTGAACTACGGACCAAACCACGCTTTCTGCAACCCGAGGATTTTGTCCGGATTGCCACCTTGGTCAACAAAATCTATCCGCATTTCACCGAACGGCTTACGGAAGCTTTCCCCAACCTGACCGAGCTGGACCAGCAGCTTTGCTGCCTCATCAAACTAGGCTTCAGTGTGTCGCAAATAGCGGTATTCATGGCCGTATCCCCCACCTCCGTATCGCAGCAAAAATCAAGGATGAAGAAACGCATCCTGCAACAAAAAACGGACAGCTTTACCGAAGGAGAAACGCTGGATTTATGGCTTCACAGATTCTAAAAAAGGCCCTCTGTATATATACATACAAAAAGGAAACAACATAAATCACACTTTTTCAAGTATTTACAAAACAAAGGCTGTATATATGGATTTATTTTAAAGTAAGCAAGAATGCGCTAACTTTGCCAAAAGTATAATTATAGCGTGAAAAAATAAACTCCAGAGAAAAGATGAATCGTTTGAAAAAGACATACGAAAAACGAAATGCGACCCAGCCAAAAGTGAATCACAAAAGCCATATCCAGCACATTCAGACGCTGACCAACGAAATGGAACAATTGAGGGAAAGAGAACACAGACTGGCCGAACGACTCATCTCTGAACAGCCGCTCATCAATGAATTGCGCCACAGCCCGCGCTTCATTAAAGAAGCAGACAAAAGTTGCCTGGCTGCTTTGGTAGACGACGTGTACAATAACTTTACTTCACGCCTCACCACCCGTTTCCCGAATCTGACGGAAATGGAGATCCAATATTGTATCCTTATCAAACTTCATTTTACGGTATCGCAGATTGCCGTACTTTCGGCCATCTCTCCTACTTCAGTCTACCAGCAGAAATCACGGATGAAGAAGCGCATCCAAGCACTGGAGCCCGAACTCTTCACGGATGGGGAAACACTGGACGAGTGGCTGAACAAATGGTAAAAGGAGGTTTTTCACGCTATATCCCCTCCTTCTGAAAGATTTGTGTTATCTTTGAACGGATAAAATCTGTAATCTTTCATACCGTTTATTATTATGATACAACAAACTACTTTCACACTCCGGGCACGTGCGCGTGGCTTTCACCTCGTGACCGACGAAGTGCTCAGTCACCTGCCTGCCTTACCCAAGACCGGACTACTCAATCTTTTTATCCAACATACCAGCGCCGGACTGTCGGTCAACGAAAACTGTGACCCTGATGTACGCAGCGATATGGAAAAGATATTCAACAACCTGGTGCGCGAACGCGAATCCTGGTACGACCATACTTTGGAAGGCTGGGACGACATGCCCGCCCATGCCAAATCCTCACTGGTGGGCGCCAGCCTGTCTATCCCCATCACCGACGGACGACTGAACTTAGGCACATGGCAGGGAATCTACCTCTGTGAATTCCGCAACCACGGAGGAGGACGGCGCATCGTGGCTACCATCCTCGGAGAATAACTCAGGGGACAGGCTGTGGCATGGAGAGGCTGAGACTGTCAGCGAAACATTTTCCAGCTTCTCCGGTCAACACCACGCGCGACAAGTCGACTCCTTCTGCAGCCGTTTCCGAAATCACTCCCTTGGCCGCCATCCTGCGGGCTACCAGCCGGAAGTGTCCTTCCTGATTTTCTTTCAACCGTCCATTAGCTTCGAACGAACTGCGATAATGCTTCGGCTTTGGGATAATAGAAGCCAAGTAAATGCATTCTTCCAGCGTCAGTTGCGACGGACGCTTGCCAAAATAAAACTCTGATGCCTCTAACAGCCCATACACTCCCGGTCCCCATTCGGCGATATTGAGATACACCTCAAACATACGTTCCTTCGAGGTAAGCCGGTTCTGTTCTATCAGCCAGACAATCAATGCTTCTTCCAGTTTCCGTGCGATATTTTTCCGACGATTCAGAAACACGTTCTTGACCAGCTGCATGGAAATTGTACTTCCTCCGCGCGCAAAGCGACGTGTTTTCAAGTCGTAAACCATCGCTTCACGAATAGCATCGGGAAGAAATCCCTGATGGTAAAAGAACCCTCCATCCTCACTCTGCAATACGGCCATGCGCATCAGCTGCGGCACACTATCGAGAGGAAGGAAATGATTCCACGACGGCCCCACCGGAAAAGTGCGTACGGGCATTTCATCCTCATAGGCCGTATACTCAAACTCTTCTGACATCTTGCCAAGATTGGTTGTTCCATAACCCAGTATCCGGAAATGTTGCGGACGCAGGTCGGAATAAAACTTCAGGCTGTCAGGACAGGCCAAATCGGCATCCAGTTCGAAATCGTATGCCAGCTCTCCTTCCACCCGAATCCCTTCCAAGTTCTCAAAAAGTCCATGCGGAAGGGAGTTGAAAAGCTCCTTAGCCGAAAACAGGGGTTGATGTATGGAAGCCACGAAGTGGCTGGGCGATTCTAATCGCAGGTAAGGATGAAACTGTAGGTCATTGAAACGTATCGTACTGCAACTGTCCAGTTCCAGAGCATGCGACTCCACATTCAATTGAAAATCGAGTTTACCACGATCCAAATTAATACGTTCCGGCGACAAGCGACGATGGAATACTTTCAATCCGTCTACTTCTGTCTGACCAAGTAAGATTACTTTTTCGTCTTCTTTCTGCTGCGTGAAACTTAACCACAACCTGTCGAAGGCCACTTCTGCTCCCAAACGGCGGTGAATGTAAGGCACAGTCAGTTCAGGTGCCTGAATGCTGACCGACACACGGCGCTCACCGGCATTGATTTCTCCTTCCGTTTCCCAATGCTGCGTGTGTCCTTCTTCTACAAAAGTAAGTTGGCTGCGGAACTGGTGATTCTCAATATTGAACTCCGGCACATACAAACTGACGGAATCGCTGTCCTTCCGTTCGCGTACATGCAGGCGAGTGAGACGTCCTTCAGAAGGCAATAAACGGAACACTCCATTCAGCAAGGTCTGCACACGCTTGTCATACCCCACCTTTTCGGAGGCCCGTTCCGTTTCTTTTTCTCCATTCGCACTGTTTCGGAACAAGAAATCATAATTGGCCTGCTGGTTCTCTTTGACAAAATCCACGGTCAATCCGTCCAACGCCACGTCCATCACCTCCACATTTCCTTTCAGCAATTGCCAGAACCCCAAGTTAAACGTGGCCGACCGGAGCGTCAGTAATGTATCCCTTTTCTCGGGAACAACTGACAGCCCGTTCAAGAAAAGACGTCCGGTCCCTTCAAAGCGTAAATCATCATAATTCACTTCCAATCCGTAGCGCTGCTCCAGTTTGGCTATCCGCCTTTCTGCCATCCGGTTTAAAATATGATTACGAAAAATCCATAACCCACCAGCCAGTAACAGTAATAACAGCAGCAAGCCTGCACCTGTATAAATTAGTATTCGTCTCATAACGTTTTTACTCCACTGTTACAAAGGTAGCAATTTTTCAACTAAAAATATCATATTTTTTCGCCCGCATAATCCGCATTTTCACACAAATAACCTCAAAAACAAAACAATTAGAAAGAATCAGAGCGTACCTGTATTTGTAATAAAACATAAACAGTGCTATTTTTGTAAAAAATGAGAGAGAGAATCCTAATATCTGAAGCAAAAACAAAAGGCGAGCCCATTCCTCTATATAATTGAGGAATATTCCCTGCGCCCGCATATTCATTTACTCGCATCGGGGGAATAAGCGTATAAAATGAAAACACTATGAAACAACTTGTCAAACTATTCAGCATCGTATTTTGTGCCATGGCTATGTACGCCTGCGGTAATGATGACGAACCAGGAAAAAGCGCATTACAAGACCAGTTCATTGACGTAGACAACAGTGAATATACCGAAGGAAGCCTTCCTGTAGGAGAAACCTCCATGCTTCAAGCGGCGACTTTTGATGAAGCCGCACTTCCAGGAGGAACATCTTATCTTACATTAAACTCTTATGAAGAACTGGATTATGTTAACATTGGTGTACAAGGAGAGTCTGGATATCTGAAGGTGAAACTAGATGCTCCCTCTACAGCACAAGGACGAGCTACAACAACAGGAATCTATACTTATACTGTACTTGTGTTACTCAGTCAGAACCTGAGTAGCAGTTTCACTCTTGAATTTACTACAGTCAACAAACAAGGCGAAGTTTCTACAAAATTTACCAGCAAAACCAACTACATAGAAGCTGGGACAGGAGATTTACAAGTGAACCTGCGCTTCAGCAATGAAAAAGACGTAGACCTATATGTAGTAGAGCCTAACGGAAATGTCATTTATTACGGACAGCCTTTCCCATATTATTCAGATGAATATCAGATTATTAACGACTGGCTGGAAAGTGATGATTATGAACATGAACCTGATATTGAGAGAGGAGAAATCGGATTGGACATTGACTCTAATGCAGGTTGTTATATTGATGGAACAAACAGTGAAAACATCTTCTTCAAAACAGATTGCATGCAAAAAGGAACATATCAGGTATGGGTAAATATGTTTGCAAACTGTGATCCCTCTATTGCCACAAACTATACCGTCAGAGTTACTTATAAAGGTATAGCTGTTACTCCTAAATCAGGAAACAATCCGACATCCGGAGTCTTTCCTGCAGGAACTCCCGACAACGAAATCGATGATGAACTGACAGGAGCTACCAAAATAATGGAATTCACTATCAATGAAGGTATAGAACCGGGAAGAAGTGCTACTGTAACAGCCAAGAAACATCTGCTGAAAAAAGAATTCAACATGCTATTTGCAAACTGACACCTTGTCTTTATAAAGACAGCCTATAGATCTCTCTTTTACTAATTTCATTCCGTACATTCCGGCAACTGTTTCTTCACTCAACACAGGTCGCCGGAATAGTACGGAATGTTTTTTATCCACAAGAATCGGGTACTGTTTCATGGATATTCCAAAAGAAATCGTATCTTTACACCATAATCATTTTTTATTAACTAAAAACTTTAGAATTATGGCTAGTAGAAGATCATTGAAAAAAACAGTCAATTATATTACAGAACTGGCAGCAGGACTCTGCCTGGTAGAATCGGCAAACGCAAATGCAGAAAAACGGGAAGCTTACAGCGAGGTATTCCTGCAGATTATTAACCTGCGTAATGATATCATCAGCCGCATCAGCCACACAGAACCGGGCAGCGTGAAACTGTTCTACAAGAAACTGAGAGCTGACTTCAATGCTGAAGTAGACAACGTATTCAAGAAACTGGAAGAACTGTCGAAATAACAGCACATGAAACAAGCTATCTGCCGGTTTATCTACCACAAACTGCTGGGCTGGAAAGCAGAAGTAAATGTACCCGATTTTAAGAAGTGCATCATCTGTGCAGCTCCGCATACCACCAACTGGGACTTGTTCATCGGAAAATTGTTTATCACGGCCATAGGGCGTGAATCGGGTTTTCTGATGAAAAAGGAATGGTTCTTCTTCCCATTAGGAATCATATTCCGGAAAATGGGAGGTATCCCCGTACATCGTGACAAGCGTACTTCCATGGTAGACCAACTGGTGCAACGCATTGAAAAAAGTGACACATTCCATCTGGCCATTACACCGGAAGGAACACGTTCGGCCAATCCCGACTGGAAAAAGGGATTCTATTACATTGCCCTGGGAGCAAAAATTCCAATTGTACTGATTGGAATAGATTATGAAAAGAAGTGCATTACAGCAGGAAAATACCTCTTGCCCACGGGTGACATTGAAAAAGACATGAAGGAAATCAAGTTATATTTCAAAGATTTCAAAGGGAAACACCCTGAGAAATTTACCATAGGAAATATTGACTGAAATGGATCAAAAAAACGTCCTTGCGTTTCGTTACGAACGCAAGGACGTTTTCTTTTAAACGCAAGTACATTTTACTTCAAACGCAAAGGCGTTTGAAAAGAAACGCCTTGACATTCTGAGAAAGAGAATATCAAGGCGCTTTTATAGAATTTCAAATCACTGATTTACAGCAGCGAAGAAATATACTCCTTCATTTCAGGAACTGCACGACGTGCTTCCTGATACAGCTTATACTGTGCCAGCGTACGCACATAGTTGTGTTCAGCGTATTTTATCTGATAATATGTATCCCCGTTAATATAGTCAGCCAGGAAGCGCACGGCCTGCATGTATGGGAATAACATCACAGCGTATGGCAACATCTCTATTTCCAGCGGAGTAAGGAAGCTCTTAGCCGATTCAATGTATCCTTTGGCAAAGGCACGGAAAATATCCATGTTGAAATGAATCTTGTTCAAATCAGGTTCATCTTCAGGAGCCGTATTTCCGGCAGAACGAAGGAAATCACCGAAATCAGAGAATACGAAACTTGGCATGGTTGTATCCAAATCGATTACACACAGCACCTTTCCGTCTTTATCAAACAACATGTTAGATACCTTCGTATCACAATGGCAGATACGTTTCGGCAGTTTCCCTTCCCGATACAAACGTTCAGCCGCACACATTTCTTCCGCATCTTTTTCAATTTCATCTACAAGCGACTGCACTTTCTCCATGCGCCCTGCCGCATTCTGCGCCACAGCCTCACGCAACTGCTGCATGCGGAATTCCATGTTATGAAAATCAGGGATGGTTTCACCCAGTTTCTCGGGAAGGTCGGCCAGCATGGCTTCAAACTCACCAAACTTCACACCCACCAGATAAGAAGATTCAGGAGTTACTGCTTCCAGTGTCTGCGACTCAGGAATGAACACGCACACACGCCAGTAACGTTCTCCATCAAAATAATATGTCTTTCCTTCGGCAGTCGGTACAAAACGAAGTACCTTGCGATCTATATCCGTTTCATGAGCCTTTTCCAGTTTCTCACGAATATGACGGGTCACACACTCAATATTATGCTGAAGAAGTGCTACATCCTTAAATACCTGATGATTGACACACTGCAATATATAGTCGCAAGCCTGCGGATCTGCAGTCTGAACTTTATAAGTCTGATTAATCAAACCGGCTGTCAAAGGAATTATTTCTTTCACCTCTCCAACCTCCGGGAATTGTGCAATAATTTCATTAAGTGATTTCATGGTTACCAAATAAATTAGGTTTACTATATTATTTAATTAGAATCTATACTTATTCGAAATACCTTTTAAAATATTCTGATTTTTCTCCACTGCAAATATAGGGAAGTTTTTACGGATTACCTTCATCTAATTGTAATATTTTCTGCAAAATCTTTGCAGTATAATAAAAAGTTTATAGATTTGCGCCCGTTAATAAAAACTAGACTCTATGAAAGCCACCATGAAAACACTCTCAGCAATTCTGATTTGCTGTTTTATTTCTACCATACAAATGTATGGAGAAAATATTCAACGCCCTGAAAGTGAAAACTACGTAAAGGGAGTAGAAGCCCTCAATGAAGGAAATCCTGAGGCTGCCTATACCTATTTAAATGCAGAAATTAATGAACATCCAGACAACGGATATGCACATTGCTACATGGCACTAATCTGCAATTTCTGCAATGATACCAAGCTGGCATTGCAGGCATTGAACTCCAGTCTGGAACTTATTCCGGAAGCCGATACAGAATACCGTTCGTTTGCACACTATTCCAGAGGAGTGCTGCTTACTAACCTGAAAATGTGGGAACGTGCCGAAGCAGACCTGAATGAAGCGATTCGTCTGAATCCGGAAGATGTAGAAAACTACAAATCGCGCGCGCAACTCTACTTTGAAACAGAACGTTATGAAGAGTCTCTTAATGATCTGACACGCGCACTCAAGCTCGACAGCAAAGCTGATGTAAACGATTTGGTGCTGCAACTTATGGCGGTAGCTCCTACTTCAGAATTCATGGAACGTATCACTGCTACTTACCAGCAACTGGACCAAGTGACTATCCATTGACAAATTCATAAACTTACATTATACTTGAAAGCCATCTCACTCTTTGGGATGGCTTTTTCATTTGCAGGGATAAGAATGATTTTCTATTTTTGCAAAAACAATCAATTTACTAACATTTTATCAATAAAAACAGAATGAATCAAACAAAAGGGCATCCAAAAGGACTTTATTTACTCTTCGTAACTGAAATGTGGGAACGGTTCAGTTACTACGGCATGCGTGCACTGTTCATGCTTTACATGGTACAGGCGTTGCTTTTCGACAAGGAAATGGCTTCACAAGTGTATGGCAGTTACACGGGGCTGGTGTATCTTACTCCGCTCATCGGCGGATACATTGCCGACCGCTACTGGGGTAACCGACGGTCCATCGTAGTTGGCGCACTGACCATGGCACTCGGTCAGTTCCTGCTGTTCCTCAGTGCCTGCTATTTTCAGGAAGTGGCATTGGCCAAATACCTGATGTTTTGCGGACTGGGACTGCTGATTTTAGGAAACGGTTTTTTCAAACCCAATATCTCGACCATGGTAGGACGGCTCTATACACCCGATGACAACCGGAAAGACTCTGCCTTCACCATCTTCTATATGGGTGTAAACGTAGGCTCTACCCTCGCCCCGCTGGTATGTGGACTCGTAGGGAATACCGGCCATCCGGAGGACTTCAAATGGGGATTCTTAGCTGCCTGCATCGGCATGATATTAGGAGCAACTGTTTTTCAGATTTTCAAGAACAAATACATCTGCGACCCTGATGGCAATCCGGTAGGTGTTGCCCCACAAAGAAGCGCATCAACCGCACAGCAATCAGAAACTTCTTCACAGAAATCCACTTCGCGCACCCTTCTGATGATCGGAAGCACCCTTCTGCTTACCTTGCTTTTCTCCATCAATTGGAATGCAGACAGCGCGCACCTGTTTGCCGACGCCGACTGGATTGGTTCACTGATTTACGCCACTACCATCGTCATGCCGGTGATTATCATTACCGACCACTCACTGAACCGACACGAGAAACTGCGTATCGGAGTGATTTACATCATTGCATTTTTCGTTATCTTCTTCTGGGCTGCCTACGAACAGGCCGGTGCTTCACTCACCTTCTTTGCCGACGAACAGACAGACCGCCACATCGGGGGATGGGAAATGCCTGCTGCCTACTTCCAATCGTTCAATCCTATTATGATTGTGACACTGGCTCCTATCTTTGCGGCAGTATGGTCATTCTTGGGTAAAAGAGGCATTGAACCAAGTTCTCCCCGCAAGCAAGCCATCGGACTGGGACTGTTAGCGTTAGGTTATCTGTTTATTGCCTTCGGAGTGAAAGACATTGAGCCGGGTGTGAAAGTCAGCATGGTATGGCTCACCGGTCTTTACCTGATTCACACCATGGGCGAACTCTGTCTGGCACCTATCGGACTTTCGCTGGTCTACAAACTGTCGCCTGCCCGTTTTTCTTCATTGCTGATGGGCGTATGGTACCTGAGTACCTCGGCTGCCAACAAGTTTGCCGGTCTGCTGAGCGGTTACTATCCGGAACATGGGGTAAGCAAAAGTTTCATGGGCTATCCCATTGAAAATTTGTTCGACTTCTTTATGCTTTTCGTGTTCATGAGCGGAGCAGCTGCCGTTATCCTTTTCCTGCTCTCAGGAAAATTAAAGAAAATGATGGAAGTATAAAGAACTTCCTTCACATACCCATAAAAAACGCGGGCCTCTCTGTCGAAAGGTCCGCGTTTCTTTTATAATAAGTTCTTACTTTGAAGAAACTGATTATTTCATCAGTTCTGCAAGTTTTGCTTCCAAGTCCTCACCACGCAAGTCACGAGCTACGATTGTACCGTCTTTTGAAACCAACAAAGTAGCCGGGATGGCACGTACACCATACAAAGCTGCACCTTCACACTGCCAGCCTTTCAGGTCGGACATCTGCGGCCAAGTGATGTTCAAATCTTTGATTGCCTTTTTCCAGCTTTCCACATCGTTATCCAAAGATACACCTACAATGCCGAAGCCTTTTGCCTTATACTTCGCATAAGCAGCTACTACATTCGGCATTTCCATACGGCAAGGTCCACACCAGCTGGCCCAGAAATCAATCAGTGTATAGTTGTTGGCAGCGATGAAGTCAGACAATTTCACCGGTTTGCCTTCCGGCGTATTCAGCGTAAAATCGATAAATTTCTTTCCTACTGCTGTCTTAGCCACTGTCTCTACATGTTCCTTCAAAGCCTTTACATCTTCATTATTAGCAAAAGCAGCCGGAACTTTTTCCAGCAAAGGCTGTACTTTTTCTACTTCAAAAGAAGAACCGAACATGGTCAGCAAGTGTACCCCTGCGGCACTAGCAATATTCTCAGACACGAGCTGATAAATACGGTCCATACCTTCTGTCTCTTTCTTGTCAAGTACTTCCATCAGTGAATCACGCTGTACTTCAGTCAACAAAGTATCACCTTTAATTTTCTGATACATGTCGTTCATCTCCTTACCAATCTTCTGGTATTCATCCATGAACTTCTGATAAGTATCGTTGTTCGGTGTTCCTGAAATGCGGCTTTCCATCGGGCTCAGATTTACCTGAATGTTTCCTTTTTCTACAAACACCATGGCAGCCATACGGGCATCTCCCTTCATGTAAGTTACAAAACGAGATACAGCCACAGAATCGGGAGTTCCCTTAAATTCAAAAGTTCCGTTTTTTACGACTACAGAATCAAGTGCTTCAAAACCTTCTTCTGTCTGTTTCTGCAAGAATACGGTATCGCCATCGGCCACACCTTCGGCTGTACCTTTAATGATATAGCCAGCTTTTTCCTGACAAGCAGCCAAAGACATCAGTCCGGCTGCTGCAAATAATACAATTTTTTTCATCTTATACGTTTATTCCGATTTTTGTTGAAAATAACGGGGCAAAGATAATCGTTTCAAGGGAAACAGCCCTATTTTTTATAAAAGAAAAAGTACACAGCAAAGCAGATAAGCTCCGCGACACACTTCATCCGACAGTCCGGCATAATCTGTCAGTCCACTAAACTCCAGCGAAGAAAAGAAAAGCGTGATGAAAAGAAGTACGACAAAGTACGTAGCCCGGTTCTTGTAAAGATAAGCCATTCCTTCTACTACATCCGAATCGTCCAGATAGGAATCGGAAGCAAAACCATACACGATAGAAGGCAGAGCTACCCCTAACGAACACACTCCCCAAAATCCATCGGCCAACGGAGAATCTGACAATGTACCGATGGCACTGCGCACCGTATTCCAAGGACCAAAAGCCAGCAAGACACACAATCCGACGTACACTAAAAAAGTGACAGTTGCCAATCCGATTCCCCGTTTCTCCTTTCGGGAGAATTTCCGGGTGCCCGACACCATCCTGTGACAGGCATCACCCAATCCGGAATGGAGAAATAGGCCTCCCCCAAAGAAAAGACACACCACGGCTTGAAATACGGGAGAAAGAATATAATCATCTAAAAGCGTACGCAAGAGCCACCGCAGTCCTTCGTCACTCAAAAGACTGCGTACACCTTCCCACTCATAAATACTGCCGGTCCATGACAACAAAGCAGCCAGCAAAAACAGCAGCAGGAAGCAAGTGGCCGGGTGCAGATTGAATTTATTCTTCATCAGGTTCCAGATTGTCGATATCAAGTATGCGCAACTCAAACGCACGTGTTACCAGGCGACAGGCATTGACTCCAGTCCGTTCATCAGAGCGGAACAACCGGTTTACAAGTTCATTCTGCCTTTTCTCAATCGATTTTACACCGAAAGGCATACCTTTAAGGTTGGTTATCATTTCTTTGGTATAGCCCAGAGCCAGGTGACGAAGCAGACGTTCGTCGTACTCGTCAATGTCATAATCGATAATTGCTTCCTGACGACGCTGTTCCACTTCCACCGTCTGCATGAAACGAGCCACAATCTTTTCCAGTATCGGCTCATTAAATACCATCTTCTTTCCATCCATGACGGCCTGTACATCGGTCGCAGTCAACAGTTCACCAGTTTTCAAAATGATGCCTACTGCTCCAGCCCGAAGCGCATCCACCCAGAGTTTCTCGTTTAGAATCTCTCCGGTGAAGATAAGCACCTTCAGCTCCGGACGTTCTCGGTGAAGACGGGCACAAATCTCCACTCCGATAGTGGTAGAACCTCCCAACCCCAAGTCAAGCAATACCATATCGGGCGTACATGTCTCCATCAGTTTCCAAAACTCTTCCTCGGTCATGGCCGTACCGATAACCTCCGCATTCGGTATTTCGTGACGGAAAATTTCTTCCGTTCCCTTTAATTCCAGTTTGACATCTTCTACTATGACAACCTTAAACTTCTCCATTTTGTCTTGATTTTATGTTCATTCTAATTCGTTATTTCTTTTGTCTGAGCGGCAAGGTGAACCACACACTGAATCCCTTTCCTCCTTCTCCCTCCCATGAACTGGCATTGATGCGGCAACCTCTTCGCCCGCCATACTCGTCATGGTCACGGATAACCTGCTTGCACACCAAGTATTCTGTACCTGTCAACCGCTGTCCGTCACCTGAAGGACACATACGCTCTCTGTCGGGATAAAACAAAGCGTTCAGTTCCTCCTGCGAATAAGTCCGTCGCATATCAATGAAATCCATACGTACAAAGCCGTCTTCTGCTTTTGCTTCCAAGCGTAAGGTTCCGGAAGTCTCATAACGCACCGCCTCATCAATCAGATTTTCAAGGAGAAAGAGCAACAAAACCCGGTCACCCGTTACCCAAAGCGAAGGTACATCCATCTGCCATTCCAGCGTAAAGTTACGCTTGCGCATCACCTTACGCAAATATTTCTCCGCGCCCTCTGCCAGCTCGGCTACCCCCACTTCCGTACGACGGAAAGTAACCTCCTCCAGCTGCCGTGAAGCACACGAGCTGAGAAGCGTAAATATATCCTTGTAATACCCCACCAGTTCCGACATATTCTCTAACAACTCCGTCCGTTGTGCGGCCGTAACCTCACCGTTTAATTTATCGGCCACTTGCTTGATTCGGCTCGGATAATAGATTGTTTCATGCTTGATGGTAGAAAGGCAGTTGTCGAGCACCATATTCTGCACATGTAATTGATTCTCCTCAAAGAGTGAACGACGGGCCTCATCCTGAGCCAGTTCAATATCATGAAACTTCCGGTTCACCTGTACAATGGCATTATACAAAATAACCGCCAGATAGTTACATACCATTTCAACTAACAAACGGTCTTCTTCCCGACTATAGGCACGTGCCAGCTTCAAAGCCAATACTCCCACGCAATGTTTGTCGCCTCCTGTTTCTACCCACAAAGGCAAGAAGCTCCATTTCATGACACCGCTCCACTGCATCTGTCCCGAATCGTAACACCGCTGGAGACGTTCATGCAATTCTTCTTCATTCTCTTCCGCGGTAAAACATGCCGTTTTCAAGTGAGTGGTTTCCTCGTCATACACAGCCAATGCCAGATTCTCCAGCAACAGCATCTCATTCAACTCGTTAAACATGCTACGGACAATCCGGTCCAATACCTCGTCACCCAGTCCTTCCGTACAAGAAGCAGCTGAAAAGATGGTACGGTTTACCACAAACACCTGCTCCATGTTGTAACGATAATGCAAACGATGGCGAAGATAAAGCGCATAATAGGCTACCAGGCATCCGCAAACCAGCAACACGAACAAAGACAAGGCAATACGCTTGTTGCTGGCCGAACGCTGCATCTGTAAGCAATATTCCTCCAAAGAATTATCCTTGCTCAAACGTTTGTAAAGAGCCGCGTAAGCCGCATTGTTATAGCGGTATTTCCGAAAATCCTTTACAGCCAACGAAGCCACAGCCGCTTCATTACGCACATCCAGCAAAATAAAATAATCCGTATCGAACGACTGGGCCAGCCAAGTCAACTCAGCCCCCTCTCCTTCACTCTCCAGTCGAAGCAACGGACCGCTTTTTCCCGAATAACGAAGATAATGGGCGTTCATATAATACAATACACTGTCGGCTAACATCAATGCTGTGGAATATTCTCCGTTCACATTGCACTCATATACCCAGTTGGCATAATCATTGGCAATGGCCAGCAAACTGTCATACGGAGCCACCTTTTCATTGCTGACCGTATGCGAGACAGACTCCGGTTGGGAAGAACAGGCCATTCCCAGCAACAGGCACAAACCTATCCACAAAAGTCCAACCATTCGTCGCGCTCCTTTGGGCAAACGGAAAGAGAAACGACTGCCTTTTCCTGGCGTACTTTGTATGTCGAACCGGCAAACCGCAAACAAGCTGTTCGTTTTCCGATACTTCTCAATAATTCCCTTGCAGTTCATCAGCCCGAAACCATGACCTTTCTGACGTTGCAGCTCTGCCGCATCCGTGGCAGTATCCATACCAATGGCCCCCGAATCGTACACTTTCTCTCCCAAGATACGCATACGGTCCTTTTCCGAAAGACCCGGTCCGTTATCTTCCACTGCAATCTCCACATAGTCGGGAGTTTCTTCTGCGGAAAGACTCACTTTTCCACCTTCCTGCGTATATTTACGGGCATTTTCCACCAATGTATTCATCATAAAGAGCGTCAATGCCTTATCGGCTTTTACACAAGCCGTCGTTTCTCCTACGGTCAGCGTCTGTTTTTTCAATTCAAAAGAACGACGTCCCTTGGCAATCATCGCAAACAACTCCTGCAACTCAAAGTTTTCAATGTTCAGGCTTAGTGTACCCTGCCGCATCTTAATCCATAAAGCCAGGATGTCATTGTATTCATTTATTTTTGTCACCAGCTCATCGATATAGCCTAACTTCCCCTGCTGTATAGTTTCTGTATTTGCAGCCGGAAGTGTACGGAGTTTTCGTACCTCGTTTACCATACGGTCAATATAGGGTACGATTCCCGTCACAATCGACAAACACGCCTTTTTCACTTCATTCTGACGTTTGTTCTCCATCAGGTGAAGTTCGTGGACGTACTGTTCCTTTTCCAGTCTCTGCTGTTCCTCACCTAACGAAACCAAGTTCATGCCATGTTCCAGTGTCCAGGCCAGGTAAGGCAATAACAATCGGATAAGTGTCTGCTCCTCCTTTCGCACAGGAACTGCAAACCACATCCACAGTTTTCCCACAATCACCTCCCTGTCGGGTAGCTGAAGATCATACACTAACGGAGTACCCTCATGTAATTCCACATTTTCTTCCTCCCCCTCTTCCTCATCGCAGAATGTAATGCACACATCACGCACACCAAACAATTCTGCCAGTTCTGGTTTCATCACTTTTACTACCGCATCGGCCACCTCTTCCCTGCTGGTTGCCGAAACAGGTACCGCTCCCGTAATCTGCTGACAAAGCCCTAAAATGCGCTTGAGTTCCGTGAGATACATCGTATTCTTCACCCTCCAGGAACGGTTCAGCCAGATAAATAATACGACTAATACCAAGAAACCTGCCACCACAAGCCACAGCAGCACATTCAACTGTCCGGTTTCCTTTTCCAATGCCAGAAAACGACTTTCCAATTCCTTATCCTGCCGGGTATAGTCCAAAATATCCAGATACACATTGCGATTATAATCCGATTCTGCCTTGCATCCCATGGCAGAATACGTACGGCTCAACTGTTCCCGTAACCGGGCTATCCATTCGGGCACCGTATTGATACCCTCGTCATTAATCCATTTCAATTCGATGGAAGTGCCGTCTCCTGGTAGATATGCCTGCAAACGGTCGAGTGAATCCTTGCAATGGTAATATTTCTCGTGATGCAGATTGACATAATTCAAGGCCTTCTTCAGATTAACCAATGCCTTTTCAGGCTGTCCCGTATAATTATAGAACGTCGCAATGGTACGATAAGTACCCGATATCTGATACCAGTCACCATAGCGTTTGAATAAACTCAACGCATCCCTGGCAAAGACCAGCGGCAGACTGTCCACCGGCAAGTTGTCGGGATTGACCAGGCGAAGCATTCCCGCCCTTTTCTCACTCAGCAACAAACGATTACTACGGAACACTAGCAGTTCGGCCATCGCTTGAAGCGCATTAGCCTCGAAATAGGTATATCCCCTGAACTGAGCTACTTGCAGACACTGTACCAGATACCCAAACTCTCCGATAGTCACTTCTTCACGTGTAGGCGCCTCGTACATACCCCCCGATCCACGCATATAAGCATAGTACAGCCATTGCGCCGTATCATTTTTCAAAGCCTCTTCCGGCACAGCATTGATAGCCTGCATAGACTCTTTGTCCTGCTGCAAATAATAATAATAAATTCCTGATACGATATAAAACTCCGAAAGTGCATAATTCAACCGCCCTTCCAGCCCACTCTTTTCAAGCGAAAACCGATCCTCATTGAGACGCCGGATACGTTGTAATGCACTGTTATGATAATCATAGAACTCCTTGTTCATGGAAGTACGCTGACAGATTTTCATCATCCCGACATCGGCCACCAGACGCTCAATCTCGTTATTACTGGTTTCTGTAGCCTTTTGAAATAAACGTGCTGCATGCTCAAAGTCCATTCGCATGAATGCACAGAAACCCATATTGTTCAATGCCTCTGCCCTGCCCGATGCATATCCTTCGGACAACCTCCAAGCTTCTGTAGCAGCTTTAGAAGATAAAGAAAGATCCTTATAACGTGCCTCATACGCCACACGGTTCAATGAATCGACCTGTGCGTACACCCTCTGATGTACCGGACGTTTGCACGAAAGCCACAGCATGCCGCACACAGCACACACCATACATACTAGTCCAATCTTCTGAAATCCCTTCATAAACACGTTCGTACAAGTCCACACAAATGTACGAAGTTCCCCTTTAATAAGCACCTCGCCGTGTGATAAAAAAACAAAAGAGAGATTATAGCGTGCATCTTAACTGCACCGGCTATAACCTCTCTCCCTCAGACATGAGTCCGTCTTGAAACTATTTATTTTTTTGACTCTTCCAGAGATACTTTTCTAAATTCTTTCAAAACTTTTTCTAACTCCAAGGATGCCTTACGGGCACGAGTTCCTGCAGCTTTGTTACCTTTTTCTGCCTGCAATTCAGCATCTGCAACCAAAGCGGCATTCAATTCTTTGATTTTTGCAATTAATTCGTTCATAATTCTGACTACATTTAAATTAAACGTATTCAAAGTAAATACAATTCCCTCAATGTGATAACTTTACCCTCTCTTTTTTTGCATCTTTTAATACAAAAAACTGCAGATAATGCAATTAGACAAGCTTTAGCTTCAGATTTATAACAAACCGTGTCTCTGACGTTACTCGGAAGCGATTATCCAACCGTTCATTCACAAGCCACACGATACGGTCGCCATCACACACCACCCACTGGCGTTCTTTTTCAAAACGAGAGAACTTTTTGTCACGCAAATAATTACGAACAGATTTAAAGCCTTTCATCCCAAACGGAATAAACTTGTCGCCCGACTGCCACTTGCGTAAAGTCAGCTCACCTTGTACTTTCTCTGCATCCACATAAGCTTCTTTATTATTATGAGGAACAGAAAAAGGAGGATTTACCTCCATCCGTTCCAGACATAACTCAGGCTGAGGTTCCACTTCCCCCGACGGACGGCGTATCAACCGATTACGATTTATTAATAAAGTCCACTCACGGCTATAAAACATCCGACCTGATTCTCCATGCAATGCACGGAACACATCATTCACTTGTGCCGCATTGAACCCCAAGGGGTATAGCAGTTCAAAAAGCAGATTCTGTGCACCCGGCTCCCTGCACAAAGCAGGAATATCAATAGTTTCCCCATCAGGCATCACCCGTTGCCTGGCCGCTTGTATAGCCTCCTGATACACTTGCGCCACATCAGCCAACCTACGTGCGGTTTCCGCAATCGTGTCACTCACAGACGGATTGATGGTTTCCAGCATCGGAATCACATTCAGACGAAGCTTGTTGCGCACAAACTCATCCTGCAAGTTGGTGCTGTCTGTTACATAATCCTGTCCCAACGAAGAAAGATAGTCCAAAATCTCCACACGACTCACACACAGCAACGGGCGCACCACATCTCCATTCACCGGACGGATACCCTGCAAACCGTTGATGCCTGTTCCCCGCACCAGGTTGAGCAGAAACGTTTCCACACTATCATCACGGTGGTGAGCCACCGCCACCACCTTCGCTCCGCATTCCTGGCGCAATTTTGCGAACCAGTCATAACGTAACTCACGGGCTGCCATCTCTACCGACACATTATGAGAAGCAGCATAAGCGTTTGTATCAAAATGAATCACGTGTAAAGGCACTCCCAACCTTTCAGCTAATGCCCGCACAAAACGCTCATCACGCACCGACTCTTCTCCCCGGAGATGAAAGTTACAATGAGCCGCCTCGCATACATAGCCCAAACGCAGAAGCACCCGCAACAGAGCCACCGAGTCGGCCCCACCGCTCAATGCCACCAGCACTTTGTCGCTGAAGCCAAACAAGTGCTTTTCTTCTATAAACTGACTGACTTTCTTTATAAACATAGTACAAACTTAGAGATAAAAATGAAAAAGCTCCATACAGACACTGTAATTTAAAAACATTCTAAATAGTTTGCAGAAAAAGATGCAATGCCCTATCTTTGCATCGAATTAAAACAGTGAATAAAACATGAAACTCTCTGAATTGAAAACTGGCGAAAAAGGCGTCATCATCAAAGTCCTCGGACACGGAGGATTCCGCCGTCGCATCATTGAAATGGGGTTCATTAAGGGAAAAACAGTGGAAGTGGTACTCAATGCACCGCTCAAAGACCCCATCAAATACAAAATAATGGGTTACGAAGTATCCCTCCGCCGACAGGAAGCTGATATGATTGAAATCGTCAGCGAAGAAGAAGCACGACGTACAGCCGCCACAGATACTTACCATGAACCTATTTCGCAGGGTATCCCCGTAAGTGATGAGGTTATGAAAAACATTGCTCAGGGAAAACGACGTACCATCAATGTGGCATTGGTGGGAAATCCGAACTGCGGAAAAACCTCACTTTTCAACGTCGCTTCAGGTGGACACGAACACGTGGGTAACTACAGCGGTGTGACCGTAGATGCCAAAGAGGGTTTCTTTGATTTTCAAGGTTATCACTTCCGCCTGGTGGACTTACCAGGCACTTACTCCCTTTCGGCCTACAGCCCGGAAGAACTCTATGTACGTAAACACATCATCGAGGAAACACCCGATGTGATTATCAACGTGGTGGATGCAGGCAACCTGGAACGTAATCTCTACCTCACGACCCAGCTTATTGATATGAACGTGCGCATGGTAGTGGCACTGAACATGTACGATGCCCTGCAGCACAGCGGCAACAAACTGAACTATCACAAGCTGAGCGAACTGTTGGGAGTACCCATGGTGCCGACAGTAAGCCGTACGGGCGAAGGCATTGACAACCTGTTCCACGTTATTATCGGTCTGTATGAGGGAGCCGACTTCATGGGACAGAAAGAAGAAATCAAGAACGAAATTCTCCGCGACTTCCGCGAATGGCACGATGCCTATGTGCCCGGACATAAGTATGAAGGGGCAGGCGAAGAAGACAACTTTACTGCCAAAGGTTTTATCCGCCACATCCACATCAACCACGGACCGGAAATTGAACGGAGCATCGACAACGTAAAGAGGGAAATCAGTAAAAACGAAAATATCCGTCACAAATACTCTACCCGCTTTCTGGCCATCAAGTTACTGGAGAATGACAAGGATATAGAGACACGCGTCATCGCTCCCCTCCCCAACGGAGCAGAAATCCTGGCTATCAGAGACAACGAAGCGGCACGTCTGCGTGAGCTGGGCAATGACGACAGCGAACAATGCATTGCCGATGCCAAATATGGCTTTATCTCAGGAGCCTTGAAGGAAACCTTCACCCAAAATAATCATGACACGGAAGCGTTTACACGAGTAGTAGACAGCATCGTGACCAACCGTTTCTGGGGATTCCCCATTTTCTTCATCTTCCTGTATATCATGTTCGAAGGAACCTTTGTACTGGGAGAATACCCGCAACAAGCCATCGAATGGTTCGTGGGACTTATTGCACAGGGAGCAGAAACCTTCCTGAGTCCGGGCCCGCTGAAAGACCTGATTATTGACGGAATCATTGGTGGTGTAGGAGGCGTGATTGTCTTCCTGCCCAATATCCTGCTGCTCTACTTTTTTATTTCCTTTATGGAAGATTCCGGCTACATGGCACGTGCAGCCTTTATCATGGATAAAATCATGCATAAAATGGGACTTCACGGAAAATCGTTCATCCCGCTCATCATGGGATTCGGATGTAACGTACCTGCCATCATGTCATCGCGTATCATCGAGAGCCGCAAGGCACGACTGGTCACCATGTTAGTGAACCCGCTCATGTCGTGCAGTGCCCGCCTTCCCATCTACCTGGTCATGATCGGCGCATTCTTCCCCGGCAAAGCCAGTCTGATTCTGTTGTCCATCTATGCCATCGGCATCCTGCTGGCCGTACTCATGGCCCGCATCTTCACCAAGTTCCTGGTGAAAGGCGATGACAGCCCATTCGTGATGGAACTTCCTCCCTACCGTATGCCAACCGCCAAAGTAGTGCTGCGCCACACATGGGAGAAAGGAAAGCAATACCTCAAAAAGATGGGTGGAATCATCATGGTAGCCTCCATTATCATCTGGTTTTTGGGATACTATCCTAACCACGAAGCATACGAAACCACTGCCGAGCAACAGGAGAACTCCTATATCGGCCAGTTAGGAAAAGCCATTGAACCAGCCATCGAGCCGTTGGGATTCGACTGGAAGATGGGTATCGGCATTCTGTCGGGAATCGGAGCCAAAGAACTTGTGGTAAGCACCTTGGGAGTACTCTACACCAACGAAGACGATGTGGATTCCGTCGATCTTTCCGAACGCATCCCCATCACACCACTCGTAGCCTACGGATACATGTTGTTCGTACTGATTTACTTCCCGTGCATTGCAACCTTAGCTGCCATCAAGCAGGAATCCGGTGGATGGAAATGGGCTATCTTTGCTGCAACCTACACCACCGTACTGGCATGGATTGTATCATTCGGAGTCTATCAGATAGGAAGTTTATTCATCTAATAATTTTTACCATTATGGATATTCAAGACATTCTCGTATATATCATTGTAGCCTGCTGCCTTCTCTGGGCTGGCAGGCACCTTTTCCGTACCCTTATCCACCGAAAAGGAAATTCAAACGGATGTGGATGCGGATGTAGCGGATGCAACGGGTGTCCTTCACACAAAAAATAGAACCACATTTTTTTGTAAAAATATAAGACTATGAAAAGATTAAATGTAATAGTGCTGACCGGAGTACTGATGATAAGCAGCACCTCGTGTGTCACCAAGAAAAAATTCCTTCTTGCAGAGAACGGAAGAATAGAAGCTCTTTCCAGAGGCGATAAGCTGCAAGGACAATTAAATGAATGCCATAACGAAATGGACAAAATGCGTGGACAGATTGCCCAATTGCAGCAAGATACAAGCCGAAAAGGGACCTCAATCCGACATTACCAGCAACTGCTGTCGAGCAACATGAATGAGCAGGAAAAACTGAATACGTTGCTCGGTGAAAAGCTAAAAGAACTGGATGAACGCGAAAAAACCATTCAAGAACTGCAAAGCATGATAGACCAGCAAAATGCCCAGGTGCAAAATCTGCTCAACAGTGTAAAGGATGCCTTGCTTGGCTTCAGCAGTGACGAACTGACCGTACGCGAACAGAACGGCAAGGTCTATGTGGCCATGTCTGATAAACTGTTGTTTCAATCCGGAAGTGCCAAACTGGACAAGCGTGGCGAAGAAGCCTTGGGTAAACTGGCCGAGGTACTGAACAAACAGACTGAAATTGACGTATGCATTGAAGGACACACCGACAACAAACCGATTCATACCGCACAATTCAAAGACAACTGGGACCTGAGCGTAATCCGAGCTACTTCTGTAGTACGTATCCTGATTGAAAAATACAAGGTCAATCCACTGCAGATACAACCTAGCGGACGTGGAGAATTCATGCCAGTGGCCGACAATGAAACAGCAGAAGGACGCGCTAAGAACCGCCGCACGGAGATTATCATGTCGCCAAAACTGGACAAACTGTTCCAGATGCTGAAAAAATAAGAATAAACCATCTTTATTCATTGTATTTACTTAACGCAAAACGTAAGTACATAGAAAGAAATACTCGCTCGCATATTTTATGTTTCCCCCGTGCAAACCGTATGTTTCCCGAAGCGAAAACGTAGGGTTTCTTTGCTGAAAACATACGGTTTCGCCTCGGGAAACATAATAAACGACAAGAGGTTTCCTGCTTATCTCCAAAGTATTTATCAGATTACTTCAAAACTGTCAATACGTTAACCCTACAATTACCTGGCAAAAAGCCATAACCATGTACATCCATATTCCATTCTACTTCCGCAGCAATACATTGGCCGGCACATCCGTACGAATGTTTACTCCATCTGCATCCAACTGAATGAAAGGACGGTTCCAAGCTTCTCCTTTCTGACGTACCACGAAAATAAGCGTCAGCTAATCCTTAATATGGAATACAGCATATCCTTAATGCGGTGCAATCCTTCCGTCATGAAAGCAGCATCATATGTAGCCCTATTCCATACAAATGCAGTTGACATACTATGATTAACTTCGCTTCCATACTCATTCAATGATACCTGTGACCGCGTCGAATCCATAATTGGCCAGTTTTTTCAACGCCCACTGACAGATGAACATTTATCTGTCCGCTATCGAAGCCACTTTTGCCCAAGGAGCCTTTCTAATCAACTCCTGAGTTTCTTTCTTCCCCTCCTGTGTGGTCAGATAGCGGGGATGTCCTTGCGGAAGCTTCAAGTCTAACCGCCCGGTTTGTGCATGTACCGCCCCTATAACTACAGACAGGCACAGCAAAAGAATCAGTCTTTTCATATCTTCTAGTTTTTTATTTTCACATATACTAATACGAACGGACACGTAAAAATACTCAAAAGTCTACAGAAGTTTTTTACTTTCGTCGTCCGCTGAAATGTTAAAAACGAAAGAGGACGAAAAAAAAGAAGGAAACATGCTCTAAAACATGGGTTTTTATTAGTGTAATTTTACACTTATCCGTAATATTGCATTCGAATTAGTGTTACTAATACACTTTGAAAAACAAATGAAATAGAACCAGTTTTTGATAACCGAGAAATCAATACACAAATAATTAAAATAATACTATTATGAATTGGAATTCAACTGAATTTATTTGGCTCGACTGGTTGGTTCTCGCCGTTGGAGTCATGGCTATTGTATGGGCTGTTTACCGTGCAATAAAGAAAGATCAGGAAAAAATGAAAGGTGCCGACAGTCAGGACTACCTTTTCGGAAAAGGGGAACCTTGGTACATTATCGGTGCTGCCATCTTCGCAGCAAACATCGGTTCTGAGCATCTTGTAGGATTGGCCGGTACAGGTGCAAAAGACGGTGTAGGTATGGCACACTGGGAAATGCAGGGTTGGATGATCCTGATTCTTGGTTGGCTGTTCGTTCCGTTTTATCAGCTATTAAACAACAAAATGGGCAAGATTATCACCATGCCTGACTTCCTGAAATTCCGCTACACACAACGTACTGGTTCATGGTTATCTATCATTACACTGATTGCCTACGTATTGACAAAAGTATCTGTTACTGCATTTACCGGTGGTATCTTCTTTGAATATTTACTTGGACTTCCATTCTGGTGGGGAGCACTTGGCCTTATCTTCATTACGGCTATCTTCACTGTATTTGGCGGTATGAAAGGTGTAATGACACTTTCTGCCATCCAGACCCCTATTCTTATCATCGGTTCATTCCTGGTTTTGTTCCTGGGCTTGAATATGCTTGGCGATGGCAGTATCTCAGAAGGATGGTCACAAATGATGGCTGTTTGTAACGCCGCACACGACGGTTTCGGAACAACTCACATGTTCCACACTGACCCAGCTGACCCGATGTATCCGCAATTCCCGGGTTATGTGGTATTCCTCGGAGCATCTATCATCGGTTTCTGGTACTGGTGTACAGACCAGCACATCGTACAGCGTGTGCTCGGACAGACTAAAGGAGAAGACAACCGCAAAGTTATGGCACGCGCACGCCGCGGTACAATCGCAGCCGGTTACTTCAAATTGTTGCCTGTTTTCATGTTCCTGATTCCGGGTATGGTGGCATTCGCACTCTCACAGAAGACTGGCAGTAACATCGTAATGGACATCACCAACACACATGACACAGACGGTGCTTTTGCCATGATGGTAAAGAACATCTTGCCTGCAGGCGTGAAAGGTATCGTAACCATCGGTTTCATCTGCGCTCTCGTAGCTTCTTTGGCTGCATTCTTTAACAGCTGCGCGACATTGTTTACAGAAGACTTCTACAAACCTATGAAAAAAGGTATGAGCGAAAGCCACTACGTAATGGTAGGACGTGTAGCTACAGTCGTTGTCGTACTGTTGGGATTGGCATGGATGCCTATCATGATGAACATGGGTAACCTGTATTCTTATCTTCAAGATATTCAATCTTTGATTGCTCCTGCCATGGTAGCCGTATTTACACTGGGTATCTTCTCTAAGCGTATCACACCGAAAGCTGGTGAATGGGGACTTATCGGAGGATTCCTCATCGGTATGCTGCGCTTGCTGACTAACGTAATCACCGACTCTGGTAAAGCGGTAATGGACGGAGCGTTCTGGGAATGCACTTCTTGGTTCTGGCAGACTAACTGGCTTATCTTCGAGGTATGGTTGCTGGTATTCATCGTTATCATGATGTACGTAGTATCCATGTTTACTGCCAAACCGACATCTGAACAAATTGCAGCTATCACTTTCACTGGCGACTACAAGAAAGCTATTCGCGAAAGCTGGAATATGTGGGATGTAATTGCCACATTGGGCGTTGTAGTTCTCTGCGCATTGTTCTATGCATACTTCTGGTAATCCATAAAAACTAACTTATAAATGAAGAGGATATGTAAAAAAGCTGCATATCCTCTTCATTGTTTTATAGAAACTACTGAAAAACACTCATTCTATGTTGAAAAACATCTGAAAAAAAGAACAAGCAATCGTTTTAAGTGTTACTTTTACACCATAGATAAAAAACATCAACAATTTCATATGAAAAGCATGAACAAATCTTTTTTAGGGGCAAGTATCATCCTTGCAGTATTGAGCGGTTGTGCTTCCAAGCAAGCCCAGCAACCGGAACTGACATTATCAGGCTTGAACCCTGCTAATTTTGAGGTTTCAGCAGAAAATACCAAACCTATCAAACTTTACACTCTGAAGAACAATCAGGGAATGGAAGTTTGTGTAACCAATTTCGGAGGACGAATCGTATCAATCATGGTTCCCGACAAAAATGGAAAGATGACAGATGTGGTTCTTGGCTTTGACAGCATAGCTGACTATCAGAATATTCCAAGTGACTTCGGAGCTTCCATCGGCCGTTATGCCAACCGAATCAACAAAGGAAAAATTACTATTGACGGACAGGAAATCCAGCTTCCTACCAATAACTTCGGTCACTGTCTGCACGGTGGTCCTACCGGATGGCAGTATCAGGTATACGAAGCCAACCAAGCCAATGACAGCACCATCGTGCTGACCATGAAATCACCTGATGGAGACAATAACTTCCCGGGAAATGTGACTGCCAACGTGACTTACTCACTGACAGCTGACAATGCCATCGACATCAAATATGATGCTACTACAGATAAGACAACAGTCATCAACATGACTAACCACTCTTATTTCAACTTGAATGGTGATCCGTCTAAACCGGCTACAGATCATCTGCTTTACGTAGCTTCCGACAGTATTACTCCGGTAGACAGCACCTTCATGACAACAGGTGAAATGATGGCAGTAAAAGATACTCCGTTCGACTTCAACACACCGAAGGCCATTAGCGAAGGAGTGACCGATTTCTCTAACGAACAAGTGAAATTCGGTAACGGATTTGACCATAACTGGGTATTGAAAACCAAAGGTGACATCAATCAGGTGGCAGCCAAACTGACCAGCCCGACCACAGGTATCAGCCTGGAAGTGTATACAGACGAACCGGGTATTCAAGTGTATACCGGAAACTTCCTGGACGGAACAGTGAAGGGAAAGAAAGGCATCGCATACCCGCAACGTGCATCTGTATGTCTGGAAACACAGCACTATCCTGACAGTCCCAACAAACCCCAATGGCCTTCTGTTATTCTGGCTCCGGGACAAACTTACCACAGCCACTGTATCTTCAAGTTTACAGTAGAAAAATAACAAAGACCAAAAGAAACCAAGTTGTAAAGAACCAAAAGTCACGAACTTCATGACCACATATTATAATCATAATCCCAAATTTTATGTCGGAATCGACTGTATTATCTTCGGATTCGACAAAGGCGAACTGAATCTATTGCTGCTCAAAAGAAACTTCGAACCTGCAATGGGACAATGGTCGCTGATGGGAGGCTTCATTCAGGAAAACGAAAGTGCTGATGATGCAGCCAAACGCGTACTAAGTGAACTGACCGGACTGGAAAATGTATACATGGACCAGATTGGCGCATTCGGAGCTGTAGACCGCGATCCGGGCGAACGAGTTATTTCACTGGCTTATTATGCCTTAATCAATATCAATGAATATGACCGTGAACTGGTGCAACAGCACAATGCTTTCTGGGTAAACATCAATGAATTGCCCGACCTGATTTTTGACCACAATGAAATGGTCGAGAAAGCTCGTGCCATCATGAAGCAAAAAGCCTCAAGGGCACCTATAGGCTTCAACCTCTTGCCAGAACTGTTCACCCTGACGCAGCTTCAAAGTTTGTACGAAGCGATTTACGGTGAACCGATGGACAAACGAAATTTCCGCAAGCGTATTGCCGAAATGGGATTTATAGAGAAAACAGATAAAATTGATAAAACAGGATCACGAAGAGGAGCCTCTCTTTACAAATTCAACGACAAGGCTTATCAGAAAGATCCAAAATTCAAACTTTAAGAATATGTTAGAAGCACTGAAAGAAGAAGTGTTTCATGCCAACCTGGATTTGGTGAAACACGGACTGGTTATTTTCACGTGGGGAAACGTATCAGCCATCGACCGTGAAAGCGGACTGGTGGTTATCAAACCCAGTGGAGTGTCTTACGATGAAATGAAAGCAGAAGACATGGTAGTAGTCGACCTGGAAGGAAACGTGGTAGAAGGAAACTTACGTCCCTCAAGCGACACACCGACTCACCTTGTATTGTACAAAGCTTTTCCTGAAATCGGAGGTGTGGTACATACACATTCTACCTACGCTACCGCATGGGCACAAGCAGGCTGCGATATTCCGAACATCGGAACGACTCACGCCGACTATTTCCACGAAGCCATCCCCTGCACTGCCGACATGACAGAAGAAGAAGTGAAGGGAGCTTACGAAATGGAAACTGGAAACGTAATCGTGAAACGTTTTGAAGGCATGAATCCAGTACATACTCCGGGCGTACTCGTAAAGAACCATGGTCCTTTCTCATGGGGTAAGGATGCCCACGATGCCGTTCACAATGCCGTAGTTATGGAACAGGTAGCCAAAATGGCCAGCATTGCTTATGCTGTCAACCCACACCTGACCATGAATCAGCTGCTGGTAGAAAAACACTTCAGCCGCAAGCACGGTCCGAACGCTTATTACGGACAGAAAAAATAACATAAAAAAATATCCAACCAAATAAAAACATAAAATCACTATGAACGCATTTGATCAATATGAAGTATGGTTCGTAACCGGAGCTCAGCTCCTTTACGGAGGCGATGCAGTTATCGCAGTAGACGCACACAGCAACGAAATGGTAGCAGGTTTGAATGCCAGCGGCAAATTGCCTGTAAAAGTAGTATATAAAGGAACTGCCAACTCTTCTAAAGAAGTAGAAGCAGTGTTCAAAGCAGCCAACAACGAAGAAAAATGTATCGGTGTCATCACTTGGATGCATACTTTCTCTCCTGCTAAAATGTGGATTCACGGCTTGCAGCAGTTGAAGAAACCGTTGCTCCACCTGCACACTCAGTTCAACAAGGAAATTCCTTGGGATACCATGGACATGGACTTCATGAACCTGAACCAGTCTGCTCACGGCGACCGTGAATTTGGTCACATCTGCGCTCGTATGCGCGTACGCCGCAAAGTAGTAGTTGGCTATTGGAAAGATGAAAACACATTGTCTAAGATTGCTGTATGGATGCGCGTATGTGCTGCATGGGCAGATTCTCAGGATATGCTGATTCTACGTTTCGGCGACCAGATGAACAACGTAGCCGTTACAGATGGTGATAAAGTAGAAGCTGAACAACGCATGGGTTACCACGTAGACTACTGTCCGGTAAGCGAACTGATGAGCTATCACAAAGAAGTAAAAGACGAAGAGGTAGAAGCTCTTGTAAAAACTTACTTCAATGAATACGACCACGATGCAGCACTGGAAGACAAAGCTTCTGAAGCATACCAGAAAGTATGGAACGCAGCTAAAGCTGAATTGGCTCTGCGTGCTATCCTGAAAGCTAAAGGTGCAAAAGGTTTCACTACTAACTTCGACGACCTGGGTCAGACTGACGGAAGCTACTTCGACCAGATTCCGGGATTGGCTTCACAACGCCTGATGGCAGAAGGATATGGTTTCGGTGCAGAAGGTGACTGGAAATCAGCTGCTTTGTATCGTACAGTATGGGTTATGAACCAGGGATTGCCTAACGGATGTTCTTTCCTGGAAGACTACACACTGAACTTCGACGGTGAAAACAGCTCTATCCTTCAGGCTCACATGTTGGAAGTTTGTCCAATGATTGCAGCTAAGAAACCTCGTCTGGAAGTACACTTCCTCGGTATCGGTGTACGTAAGAGCCAGACTGCACGTCTTGTCTTCACTTCTAAGGTAGGTACAGGATGCACTGCTACTGTAGTAGACATGGGCAACCGCTTCCGTCTGATTGTAAACGACGTAGAATGTATCGAACCGAAACCACTGCCGAAATTGCCGGTTGCTTCTGCACTTTGGAAACCGATGCCTAACTTCGAAATCGGTGCAGGTGCATGGATTTTGGCTGGTGGTACTCACCACTCTTGCTTCTCATACGACCTGACTGCAGAATACTGGGAAGACTATGCTGAAATTGCGGGTATCGAAATGGTACATATCAACAAAGATACTACTATCGACAGCTTCAAGAAAGAACTTCGCATGAACGAAGTATACTACATGCTGAACAAAGCTCTTTGCTAATACTTAATCAAGTATATCTTAAAAGTGCTGGACAGAAGATTTCTTTCTGGCAGCACTTTTATTTTTTAATATTGCCTTATTTTTCACTTTAACTAATCGATTTTAATATGAAAGATGCAAAGTCAACCATTGAGGCAGGTAAAGCCATTTTGGGTATTGAATTCGGTTCTACCCGAATCAAAGCTGTCCTGATTGACCAGGAAAATAAACCTATTGCTCAGGGAAGTCACACCTGGGAAAACCAGCTGGTAGATGGTCTTTGGACCTACAGCATTGAAGCTATCTGGGCTGGTGTGCAGGACTGCTATGCTGATCTTCGCGCAAACGTAAAAAGCCAGTACGGCATCGAAATAGAAAACTTGGCAGCAATCGGTATCAGTGCCATGATGCACGGTTACATGGCTTTCAACGATAAAGAAGAAATCCTCGTACCGTTCCGTACATGGAGAAATACCAACACCGGAAAAGCAGCTGCCGAACTATCTGAACTCTTTGTCTACAACATTCCGTTGAGATGGAGTATCTCTCACCTCTATCAGGCTATCCTGAACAAGGAAGAACACGTGAAGGACATCACTTTCTTCACTACATTGGCAGGTTACGTACACTGGCAGATTACCGGCGAAAAAGTTCTGGGTATCGGTGATGCTTCAGGTATGCTTCCTATCGACCCTGAAACAAAGAACTACTCTGCCGAAATGATTGAAAAGTTCGACAAGTTAGTAGCTCCTTACGGATACAGCTGGAAACTGACAGACATTTTGCCGAAAGTATTGCTAGCAGGAGAAAATGCTGGTTGCCTGACCGAAGAAGGTGCCAAGAAACTCGACATATCAGGCCATCTGAAGGCAGGTGTACCTGTTTGTCCACCGGAAGGTGATGCAGGAACAGGTATGGTGGCTACCAATGCTGTAAAACAGCGCACGGGTAATGTATCGGCTGGAACTTCTTCTTTCTCTATGATCGTACTGGAAAAAGACCTGTCAAAACCATACGAAATGATTGACATGGTAACTACTCCTGACGGAAGCCTGGTAGCCATGGTACACTGCAACAACTGTACTTCCGACCTGAATGCATGGGTAAACCTGTTCAAGGAATACCAGGAACTGATGGGTATACCGGTAGATATGGACGAAATTTTCGGCAAGCTGTACAACCACGCACTGACAGGTGATGCAGACTGCGGCGGACTGATTTCGTATAACTATTTCTCAGGCGAACCTGTAACCGGCCTGACAGAAGGACGTCCGTTATTCGTACGTACAGCAAGCGATAAATTCAATCTGGCCAACTTTATGCGTGCACACTTGTATGCATCAGTAGGCGTACTTAAGATTGGAAATGACATTCTCTTCAACGAAGAAAAAATCAAAGTAGACCGCATCACAGGTCACGGAGGTCTGTTCCGTACCAAAGGTGTAGGTCAGAGAGTTCTTGCAGCAGCCATCAACTCACCGATTTCTGTGATGGAAACCGCAGGAGAAGGTGGTGCATGGGGTATTGCCCTGTTAGGTTCTTATCTGGTAAACAATGACAAGAAGCAGTCATTGGCTGACTTCCTCGACGAAAAAGTGTTTGCCGGAAATGCTGGCGTAGAGGTATCTCCTACCGCAGAAGACGTAGCCGGATTCAATGCTTATATTGAAAATTACAAGGCTTGTCTGCCGGTAGAAGAGGCTGCGGTAAAATACAAGAAGTAAAAAAATGTAAAATAAATAAGTTACTTCCACTTTGTAATTTACATATAAATGTCATACCTTTGCTCATAAATTCAGAAGACGGGCCATTGGTTCAGTGCCTGTATTTATGAGCATATAAACCAAATTTTTTCAATATGAATAGCAAACAAGTAATGAATCACGCTGCTGACAATATTCGTATTTTAGCTGCTTCGATGGTTGAAAAAGCCAAATCTGGCCACCCGGGAGGTGCAATGGGTGGAGCCGATTTCATCAATGTCTTGTATGCAGAGTATCTGCAGTATGACCCTCAGAACCCGAAATGGGAAGGTCGCGACCGCTTCTTCCTGGATCCGGGCCACATGTCACCGATGTTGTATTCACAATTGGCTCTTATCGGTAAATTTACATTAGACGAATTAAAACAATTACGTCAGTGGGGCTCTCCTACTCCGGGACATCCTGAAGTGGACGTAATGCGCGGCATTGAGAACACTTCTGGCCCACTGGGACAGGGACATGTATTTGCTGTAGGTGCTGCCATCGCTGCCAAATTCCTTGCAGCTCGTACGGGTAATCCTACTTTCAATAAAGAAACTATCTACGCTTATATCTCTGACGGTGGTATTCAGGAAGAAATTTCTCAGGGTGCAGGCCGTATTGCCGGTCACCTGGGTCTGGACAACCTGATCATGTTCTATGACTCAAATGACATCCAGCTTTCTACAGAAACAAAGGATGTTATCTCTGAAGATACAGCCATGAAATACCGTGCATGGGGATGGAATGTCATCGAAATCAACGGTAACGACTGCGAACAAATCCGTACTGCTCTGGATGCTGCAAAAGCAGAAAGCAAACGCCCGACGCTGATTATCGGTAAATGTATCATGGGTAAGGGTGCCCGCAAGGACGATAACTCTTCATACGAACACAATTGTAAGACTCACGGTGCTCCTCTGGGTGGCGATGCTTACAAGAACACCATGATCAACTTGGGTGCTGACCCTGAAAATCCGTTTGTTATCTTCGATGACGTAAAAGAAATTTACGCAAAACGTGAAGAAGAACTGAAGGCTATCGTAGCTGCACGTCATGAAGAAGAAGCTGCATGGGCTGCAGCTAATCCAGAAAAAGCCGCTCAACAGAAAGAATGGTTCAGCGGAGCAGCTCCGAAAGTAGACTGGGCTGGTATCCAGCAGAAAGCAAACGATGCTACTCGTAACGCATCTGCAGCAGTATTAGGCGCATTGGCACAGCAGGTTCCTAACATGATCTGTGCTTCTGCCGACTTGTCTAACTCTGACAAGACTGACGGTTTCTTGAAAAAGACTCATGCATTTGTAAACGGTGACTTCAGCGGTGCCTTCTTCCAGGCAGGAGTAGCCGAACTGACTATGGCTTGCTGCTGTATCGGTATGGCACTGCACGGTGGTGTAATCGCTGCCTGCGGTACATTCTTCGTATTCTCAGACTACATGAAACCGGCTGTACGTATGGCTGCCCTCATGCAGTTGCCAGTGAAGTTTATCTGGACTCACGATGCATTCCGTGTAGGTGAAGACGGTCCTACTCACGAACCAGTAGAACAGGAAGCACAAATCCGCTTGATGGAAAAACTGAAAAACCATCACGGTAAGAACTCTATGCTGGTACTTCGTCCGGCCGATGCAGAAGAAACTACTGTCTGCTGGAAACTGGCTATGGAAAATACCGATACTCCGTCGGCTCTGATTCTGTCTCGCCAGAACATCAACATGTTGCCTGCAGGTACAGACTACTCACAGGCTGCCAAGGGAGCTTACATCGTAGCTGGTTCTGACGAAAACCCGGATGTCATCATGGTAGCTTCTGGTTCTGAAGTATCTACCTTGGTAGCTGGAGCCGAACTGCTTCACAAAGACGGTGTGAAGACTCGTATCGTATCAGTTCCGTCAGAAGGTTTGTTCCGCAGCCAGAGCAAGGAATATCAGGAAAGCATTCTTCCGGCTGGAGCCAAAGTATTTGGTCTGACAGCTGGTCTGCCAGTCAACTTGTTGGGTCTGGTAGGTGCAAACGGCAAGATCTGGGGATTGGAATCATTCGGTTTCTCTGCTCCATACAAAGTGCTGGATGAAAAACTGGGCTTCACTGCTGAAAATGTATATAACCAAGTAAAAGAAATGCTCTGATGAAAACAATAGGACTTGCATCCGACCATGCCGGATTTGAATTGAAACAATACGTGAAAAAATGGCTGGAAGCCAAAGGATGGGAATACAAAGATTTCGGAACTTACACAACCGACAGTTGTGACTATCCCGACTTTGCTCACCCGCTGGCTTTGGCAGTAGAAAACGGAGAATGCTATCCGGGAATTGCCATCTGCGGAAGTGGTGAAGGAATCGGTATCACCCTGAACAAACACCAAGGTATCCGTGCCGCACTTTGCTGGATTCCGGAAATCGCTCATCTGGCCCGTCAGCACAACAATGCCAACGTACTGGTGATGCCGGGACGTTTCATTGATGAAGCAATGGCCGACAAGATCATGACGGAATTCTTTACTACCGATTTTGAAGGCGGACGCCATCAGGCACGCATCGACAAAATTCCCGTTCGATAATCCCCCGCTCCTGCTTCGGAGAGGTTCTATTTAATAGAAATACGTACAAAGCCTGTTTTCCTGAAAAGGGAAACGGGCTTTGTTGTTTTTACGGAAATGTATAATTGTTTCACAAAAAAATAATAAGAAATCCTATTCCTACACCGCAGTTAAAAAAAATACCTATCTTTACACATGCTATCTTTAAGAAATAATGTTTCATACTATAAAAAACTTTGATACGAATCATGAAAAAACTATTGTTCATCTTATTGGCCTGCCTGCCGTTGTTCGGAATGGCCAAGGATAAAAAAGACAACTCCGACCCGAAATATCTGGCTGGAGCTATTACAATGGAGAATGGAAAGGTAACCTTCAATCATGAAATCAAGGCTCCTTCGCTCTCGAAAGAGCAGCTCTACAAACAAATGCTGGACTGGGCCAACAACCGTTTCAAATCTGACGGAAAACTGCAGAGCCGAGTAGTCTACACCAACGAAGAAGAAGGTGACATTGCCGCCTCTGCCGAAGAATACATTGTGTTCTCTTCCTCGGCACTTTCACTGGACCGTACCCGCATCTACTACCAGTATCTAATCAATGTGACTGATGGGGTATGCCACATGACCATGACCCGCATCCGTTACTGGTATGACGAGAACCGCGACGGAGGAGAAAAATATACAGCCGAAGAATGGATTACCGATGACATGGCACTGAACAAGAAGAAAACCAAACTGGCTCCTATCTGCGGAAAGTTCCGTCGTGAGACCATCGACCTGAAGGACCAGCTCTTCCAGTCGGCAACCGATGCACTGGGACAAAAGGTACTGGCTAACGAAACAGCTCCTGCTATAGTTCCGGCAACTCCTCTGACCCCGGCCATGACCCTGACCGGCGAACTGAAGGAAGTGCCTGTAGCACAATTCTCAGACAACTGGAACAGCCAGTTGCAAAACGGACGCATTACCCTGACTGCCAACGATGAAGAAATAGAAATCAAGGCCGAAAACTGGGGAGGTTTTGGTAAATTGTTCAACAAAAATGTGGCTTACCTGCTGATTGCACAAGACCGCATCGCTCTTAGTGCCCTGATGGAACAGTGCAGCGAATATAAGATTTCATTCTATGCACAAGGTGCTTCCCAACCGACAGCAGTTATCGAATGTAAGAAGTCAATGAGCCAGAGAATGACAGCTGAAGACCTGAAATCGCTTAACATTCAAGCAGATAGTAACAAGTCATATACCATGTATACAGGCGAAATCACACGCACTCAGCTGCGTCAGTAATCACATAGAAAAACGTCCTTGCGCTTCAACCGAAACACAAGGACGTTTTGTTTTAAACGCTTTGACATTTTACCTAAAACGCAAGTGCGTTTTAAAAGAGACGCTTAGACGTTCTGTTACAAACGTCCAAGCGTCTCTTTTATGTCTGATTTTCAAGTTTGTTTTTATCCCTGACGAAGCTGGCGATCCATGGCAGCAGCCGCACGGCGTCCGTCACCCATCGCCAAGATTACAGTAGCTCCACCGCGCACGATGTCACCACCGGCATAGATGGTCGGGATAGACGACTGCATGTCATCGTTGACGGCAATAGTTCCCTTGCGTCCTAATTCCAGTCCAGGAATAGAATTCGGCACAATCGGGTTAGGCGATACACCTACACTGACAATGGCCATGCCGATGTCGAGAGTTACTGTAGCTCCCGGAATGGCAACCGGACTACGACGACCGGAAGCATCAGGCTCACCCAGTTCCATTTTCTGCAATACCACCTGTTTTACACGTCCCTTCTCATCGGCAATGTATTCTATCGGATTGTGCAATGTCAGGAATTCCACACCTTCTTCCTTGGCATGCTTCACCTCTTCCAGACGGGCCGGCATTTCTGCTTCTGAACGACGGTAGATAATCATCGCTTTCTCTGCTCCCAGACGACGCGCGGTACGTACAGAATCCATCGCTGTATTTCCACCACCGATTACAGCCACTCGCTTGCCGAATGTCACCGGAGTATCGGCATCTTCGCTGGCTGCATCCATCAGGTTCACACGTGTCAGATATTCATTCGAAGACATGATATTGATGGAGTTCTCGCCCGGAATGTTCATGAAGTTAGGCAGTCCAGCACCCGAAGCAACGAAGATTCCCTTGAAACCTTCACTTTCGAGGTCTTCCACACTGATGGTCTTGCCTATGATGCAGTCCTTCACGAAAGTCACACCCATCTTGGACAGGTTTTCGATTTCCACATCCACAATCTTGTTCGGCAGACGGAATTCCGGAATACCGTATTTCAATACCCCACCAATTTCATGCAGCGCCTCGAACACGGTTACGTCGTACCCCATCTTGGCCATATCGCCTGCAAACGACAATCCAGCAGGTCCTGAACCCACTACTGCAATCTTGATACCATTCTTGGCTGCAATTTCGGGCACTGAAATCTGTCCGCTTTCACGTTCATAATCAGCAGCGAAACGTTCCAGATAACCGATAGCCACCGCTTCGTGTCCCATCTTCAGGTGAATACATTTCGATTCACACTGCTTTTCCTGCGGACAGACACGGCCACATACGGCTGGAAGCGCACTGGTCTTTTTCAGCGTACGCGCTGCTTCCAGGAATTCTCCGCGCTCGATGTTCTTGACAAAGCCCGGAATGTCAATGCCCACCGGACAGCCTTCCATACAAGAAGGATTGGCACAATCCAGGCAACGCTTGGCTTCTGTCAGCGCCTGCTCTTCGCTCAGTCCCAAGTTCACTTCTTCCTTGCGGCTGTGTGAACGGTATTCCGGATCCAGTTCGTTCATCTTCACGCGCGGAATAGCCGTACGCTCTTTCGGCTTCATGCTCTTGCGCAACGCTTCACGCCATTCAGCGTTTCGTCCGGAAGCAGCCTGTTCAGCTTCACAAGTTACAGGTTTGGTATCCAGTTTATGAATTTCTTCACGTTCAATATCCTTGAAAGCTCCCATACGTTTCAGCATCTCGTCGAAGTCCACCTGATGACCGTCGAATTCCGGACCATCCACACATACGAACTTCGTCTTTCCGCCTACGGTGATACGGCAAGCACCACACATGCCCGTACCATCCACCATGATGGTGTTCAGCGACACATCAGTCGGAATATCATATTTCTTGGTCAGAAGGCAGACAAATTTCATCATGATGGCCGGACCAATGGCAAAACACTTGTCCACCTTTTCACGTTTGATGACTGCTTCTACTCCTTCAGTAACCAAACCTTTCTGTCCGTAAGAACCGTCGTCCGTCATGATAATCACTTCGTCCGAGCTCTCACGCATTTCCTTTTCAAGAATAATCAGTTCCTTGGTACGTCCGGCCAGCACGGTAATGACCCGGTTTCCCGCAGCCTTCAATGCCTGCACGATAGGCAACATCGGAGCCACACCTACACCACCTCCGGCACAAACCACCGTTCCGAAATTTTCAATATGAGTAGCCTTTCCCAGCGGACCTACCACATCTGTAATGTAATCACCCACATTCAGTTCGCACAAACGAGTGGACGAAAGTCCGACTTCCTGCACCACCAAAGTAATGGTTCCCTTCACCGGATCGGCTGCTGCAATGGTCAAAGGCATGCGTTCCCCCTTCTCGCCTACACGGACAATGACAAAATGTCCCGCCTTACGCGACTTTGCAATCAAAGGAGCCTCAATCACCAGTTTGAAGACCTTTTCGGAAAAATGTTCCTTCTGAAGAATCTTGTTCATAATTCTATCTGATAAGTTAATTATTTAGTTGTTTGTTTCATGAATAAATTGCCACAAAGTTAAAAGAAATAATGACATAATCAAATAGATTCTGCTCATTCAATAAACTTTTGGTAACCCCTTACAATATCTGACAAATCTGTTACACCCTTCATTATTTTAAGCAATTAGTTAAATATGCATCTTTTTCAATTGAAACAAAAACCACAACATTAGAATATATTATAAATCAGCATTTTACACAATACCTAGAAAAAGAAAAATCGGCATTTTTTACTATTTATTCCGTAAAAATGACTCTCGTACCAAATTAAAGACTATCTTTGTAAGGTTACAATATGACATAAAAGACCATGAATGAACAACTGAATCACATCAGACAACTGATAAATGAAGGACATGCAGACACCGCTATATCTCGCCTGAATGATTGGTTGCAAACGGCTTCCTCGCCTACGGCGGAAGCATATTATCTTTTGGGAAATGCCTATCGGAAAAAAGGTGACTGGCAGGGAGCGCTCAACAATTACCAGGAAGCGATTGCCCTGGACCCGGAAAGTCCGGCAGCCGATGCCCGAAAGATGGTGATGGATATACTTAACTTTTATAATAAAGATATGTTTAATCAATAAGAGATATATACTATGGCTAAGATGAAAGGTGTGGTTATCGTAAATACCGAACGCTGCAAGGGATGCAACTTATGTGTAGTAGCATGCCCGCTGCATGTGTTGTCACTCACCCCGAAAGTAAATCAAAAAGGATATAATTACGTACAGCAGGTAGTGGAAGATACCTGTAACGGATGCTCTTCGTGCGCCATTGTGTGCCCGGACGGTTGTCTGACCGTATACAGAGCGAAAAGTGAAGAATAAAAATGCCCAACAAGCAAAATCGAAAAATTATGGCAGAAGAAGTTGTTCTTATGAAAGGTAACGAGGCCATAGCCCATGCCGCCATCCGTATCGGCGTGGACGGTTACTTCGGTTACCCTATCACCCCCCAATCTGAAGTATTGGAAACGCTTGCCGAGCAGAAGCCATGGGAAACTACCGGAATGGTAGTTCTTCAGGCTGAAAGTGAAGTGGCAGCAATTAATATGGTATACGGAGGCGCCGGCAGTGGAAAAATGGTCATGACTTCATCCTCCAGTCCGGGCGTCAGCTTGAAGCAGGAAGGTATCTCCTACATTGCAGGTGCGGAACTTCCTTGTCTGGTGGTCAACGTGATGCGAGGAGGTCCGGGTCTGGGTACTATTCAGCCCAGTCAGGCCGACTATTTCCAGACTACCAAGGGAGGCGGTCACGGCGACTACCACCTGATTGCACTGGCTCCGGCTTCCGTACAGGAAATGGCTGACTTTGTAGGGCTGGCTTTCGACCTGGCTTTCAAATACCGCAATCCGGCTATGATTCTGGCTGACGGTGTAATCGGTCAGATGATGGAAAAGGTAGTGCTTCCGGAATATCGCCCCAGACGTACGGAAGAAGAGATTCTGGCACAATGCCCATGGGCAACGACCGGCTGCAAGGGACGCAAGCCCAATATCATCACCTCATTGGAACTGGATCCGGCCATCATGGAGCAGCGTAACTTGCACTTGCAGGCTAAATATGCAGAAATCGAAGAAAAAGAAACACGCTACGAGGAACTTGACACAGAAGATGCTGAATACCTGATTGTAGCTTTCGGCTCTTGTGCACGTATCGCACAGAAAGCCATGGAGCATGCACGCGAAGAAGGTATCAAGGTAGGTCTGTTCCGTCCGATTACATTATGGCCGTTCCCGAGCAAGGCCCTGAAAGAAAGAGCTAAACAGGTGAAAGGTATCCTGACCGTGGAACTGAACAGCGGACAGATGATTGAAGATGTCCGTCTGGCCGTAGAATGTAAGGTACCCGTAGAACATTTCGGACGTCTGGGAGGTATCGTACCCGATCCGGATGAAGTAATCGAAGCCATCAAGGAAAAACTGATTCAGAAATAAGCTATGGATACCGATAGAATAAGAGCCGTCTTAAACGTACTGTTTATGATTGGAGCATTGATTTCCGTCATTCTCTACTTCACACTGGGTGAAGACAAGACCGTATTCTTTTATGTGTGCGGTGCCTCTCTTTTCCTGAAGATGATGGAATTCGTGTTTCGTTTCTTTCTACGATAAACTACAGGAGAACTAATTATGACAAAAGAAGATATAATCAAACCTGAAAATCTGGTTTATCAGAAGCCTCGCCTGCTGAACGATAACCCTATGCACTACTGCCCGGGATGCAGTCACGGAGTAGTTCACAAACTGATTGCCGAAGTCATCGACGAAATGGGCATGGCCGAGAAAGCTGTCGGAGTAAGTCCGGTAGGTTGTGCCGTGTTCATGTATAATTATCTGGATATAGACTGCCAGGAAGCCGCACACGGACGTGCACCTGCCCTGGCTACTGCCATCAAGCGCTTATGGCCCGACCGCCTGGTATTTACCTATCAGGGCGACGGTGACCTGGCCTGCATCGGTACGGCCGAAACCATTCACGCCCTGAACCGCGGAGAAAACATCACCATCATTTTCATCAACAATGCCATCTATGGTATGACCGGCGGCCAGATGGCTCCGACCACGCTGGTGGGTATGAAGACTTCTACCTGCCCGTACGGACGTGTTCCGGAAATCCACGGTTACCCGCTGAAGATGACCGAAATTGCCGCTACACTGGAAGGTACCGCTTACGTAACCCGCCAGTCAGTGCAGTCAGTGGCTGCCATCCGCAAGGCTAAGAAAGCCATCCGCAAGGCATTCGAATGTTCCATGCAGAAAAAAGGCTCCAGCCTGGTAGAAATCGTATCTACCTGCAACTCCGGATGGAAAATGACACCCGAAGCCGCCAACAAATGGATGGAAGAACACATGTTCCCCTTCTACCCGCTGGGCGACCTGAAAGATACTACCGAAAATAAATAATTATTTGCACATTATATGAAAGAGGAAATTATCATAGCAGGATTTGGAGGTCAGGGAGTTCTTTCCATGGGAAAAATCCTGGCATATTCCGGCCTGATGGAAAACAAGGAGGTGACTTGGATGCCAGCCTACGGTCCGGAACAGCGCGGAGGTACGGCCAACGTCACTGTCATTGTGAGCGACGAGCGTATCTCATCCCCGATTCTCAGCAAGTATGACACAGCCATCATCCTGAACCAGCCTTCGCTTGCCAAGTTTGAAAGCAAAGTTAAGCCAGGTGGAGTATTGATTTACGACGGATACGGCATCATCAACCCTCCTACACGCAAGGACATCCATGTGTATCGCATTGATGCCATGGACGAAGCCAACGAACGAAAAATGGCTAAGACCTTCAACATGATTGTATTGGGAGGATTGCTGAAAATCCGTCCCATCGTATCTATCGAAAGTGTGGTGAAAGCTCTGCGCAAGACTTTGCCTGAACGTCACCATCACCTGATTCCGATGAACGAAGAAGCCATACATATCGGTATGGACATCATCAAGGAAGTCTGATTTCTTACCGGAAGCGTACTTCTATATCACAGGCTGCCAGCGCATTTACAGAAAGAAATGCGGTTGGCAGCCTGCTTCTTTTTCCGGAGTTTCACTTCTGACATCTCCAATACTACTTTTTGAAAGCCACAATCTCCCGTTTTCGCATTTTTATTGTATCTTTGCCCCATTATGAAGAAGCTATTTTTTACAACCCTATTCATACTGGTGTGCACCGCCCTCTCGGCACAGAACACCATTTCCCAATACGGACAAGGAATGTCGGCCACCGGAATGGACGGCAACAGATATGACCGAAACGGTAATCCGATTGATACAACCGCAGTGATTGATGCCAGCACCGTACCGGTGGGACTGAATGCCTGGAAAATCGACACACGCTTTGGAGAAATGACTCCCGTTCCGGTCGATACCCTACAACATGGTTTTCAGAACTCCAATGATACGGGAGGGCCTACGGGACATTATACCTACTTAGGTAACTTGGGAGCACCGCGTATCTCACACGTATTCTTTGAACGGAAAGAAAGCAGCCAGTTTTTCTTCACCGATCCGTACGATTTCACCGTACGAAAGCCCAGTGATGTGGTGTATACCAATACCAAATCACCTTTCACCAACCTGACCTACTTCAAGCAGGGAGACGGACGCTACGGAGAAGAACGTTTTAAGGCTTATTTTGCCGTGAATGTGAACAAACGTATGGGCTTCGGATTCGACATCGACTACACTTACGGACGAGGAAAATACGACAGCCAGTCTACGGCACTATTCAACGGTAACCTCTTTGCCTACTACCACGGCGACCAGTACGACATGCACTTCAGCTTTATCAATGAAAACCTGAAGGTGGCCGAAAACGGAGGTATCACAGACGACCGCTACATCACCAACCCGCTGGAGATGGCCGAGGGAAACCGGACCTACGAAACGTATTCTATCCCGACCAATCTGTCGAATATCTGGAACAACAATACCGGATATCATGCCTTCCTGACTCACCGATACAATTTAGGATTCTATCGCGATGAAACAACAGAGAACGATACGATTACTAAAGAGGTATTCGTACCAGTAACCAGCTTCATTCATACCGTCAACGTAGATATCAACCGCAGAAAATACGTGTCTTATGACGTAGACCAGAATGAAGAATACTTTGAACATAACTACCTGGGCAAGGATTCACTGGACATCACCAAGAACTTCTCTATCAAGAACACCGTCGGCATTGCCCTGCGGGAAGGATTCAACAAATGGGCCAAAGCCGGACTGACCGTTTTTGCCAGTTTTGAGCATCGTAACTTTACGCTGACTGATACCATTACCGGCACTCCGGGACGACGCATCCCGACAACTCACAAGGAGAATGTCTTGTCCATCGGAGGTCAGCTTATCAAGTCACAGGGAAAGACACTGCACTACAATGTGTTGGGTGAGATAGCCATGATTGGAGAAGATGCTGGACAATTCAGCGTAAAAGGACAAGGTGACCTGAACTTCCGCCTGTTCAACGACACAGTGCGTCTGGAAGCCAATGCCTATATCAAAAACCTGAATCCTACGTTCTACTACCGCCATTTCCACTCTAAACATTACTGGTGGGACAATGAGCTGAGCAAAATCATGCGTACACGCATTGAAGGAAAGCTGAGTATCGACCGCTGGCGGACACAGTTGAAGGCGGGAGTAGAAAATATCACAAACTATACGTATCTGGACAATGCTTCGGTGAAATATACCAACGCCAACGATGTAGTCAGCTACAAGAACGACATGGCCGTACGCCAGCATTCCGGAAACATCCAAGTGTTCAGTGCCAGCCTGCGTCAGGACTTCAAGTTGGGCATCCTTCATTTAGACAATGAAATCACCTACCAGAAGACCAGCAACGAGACCGTGCTTCCCTTGCCGGAACTTGTACTCTATCACGACCTGTACATCCGGTTCGGACTGGCCAAGAAGGTGTTGAGCATTGAAATGGGAGCCGATATGCGTTACTTTACACAATATTATGCTCCCGACTATGCTCCGGCTATCGGACAGTTCTACCTGCAAAATCCGGACACACGTTATAAAGTCGGAGGCTACCCTCTCATCAACGGATACATCAACCTGCACCTGAAACGTACGCGTATCTTCGTACAGATGTATAATCTGCTACAGCGTACGGGAGAAAAGAGCTACTTCCTGGCTCCGCACTATCCGCTTAACCCGCGTATCCTGAAAGTAGGACTCTCATGGAACTTCTTTGATTAATTCTCTGCCTATGAAGAGAAACCAAATTCTATACCTGGCAGGCGGATTGATTATTCTTGTCGCCATACTCCGGCTCTGTTCGCATCATGAAGAAGAACCGAAGTTCACACCGCGCGATTATCCGGAAATCATCGAGTCAGGTATCCTCCGTGCAGTAACGGAATACAATACCATCAGCTATCATGCCGACAAGGACAGTCTGTCCGGCTTTGACTACGAACTGCTGAATGTCTTTGCACAAGCCAAGAACCTACGGCTGGAAGTCACTCCGGAAATGAGTTTTGAGGAACGGTTGAAAGGCCTCAACAAAGGAAAATACGACCTGATTGCTACGGAAACAACCGTAACTACCCGTTCCAAAGACTCCCTTCTTTTCAGCCACACTCTGCTGCTCAGCAAGCAGGTACTAGTACAGCGCAAACCGGAAAAAGGGAAAGACAGTCTGTACATACACAACCAACTGGAGTTAGGACACAAAACCCTGCATGTGGTCAAAGGCTCTCCTGCCCTGCTGCGCCTGCACAATCTTATAAGCGAGATAGCTGACACCATCTATATTCAGGAGATAGAACAATACGGTCCTGAACAACTCATGGCCATGGTTTCCGGAGGTGACATTGACTATGCCGTGTGCGACGAGAATATTGCCAAGGCAAACATGCACCTATATCCAAACCTGGATATTGATACAGACATCAGTTTCACCCAATTCTACGCATGGGGAGTAGCCAAACATTCTCCCATCCTGCTCGACAGCCTGAACCAATGGCTCGATGCATACATGAAAAGCGAAGACTATCAGAAATTATATAAGAAATATTTTCATTAAAACCACTCATCTATGATCAAACTAGATAAAGTAAACTGGGGATTCATCGGATGCGGTGAAGTCACCGAAAAGAAAAGCGGACCCGCTTTTAACATGATAGAAGGCTCACGGGTGGTTGCCGTCATGAGCCGCGACGAAGAAAAAGCCAAATCCTACGCCATACGCCATCAGATACCCCGATGGTACACCGACGCACAAGAGTTGATTGGAGACGAAGATGTGAATGCCATTTACATCGCTACTCCTCCTTCTTCGCATGCCACATTTGCCATCATGGCGATGAAGGCCGGCAAACCAGTATACATCGAGAAGCCGATGGCTGCCAGCTATGAAGACTGCGCACGTATCAACCGCATTTCGAAAGAGACCGGAGTGCCTTGCTTCGTAGCCTATTACCGCCGCTACCTGCCCTACTTTCAAAAAGTCCGTCAGTTAGTGGAAGAAGGCGAAATCGGCAACGTTATCAACGTGCAGATTCGTTTCGCACAACCCCCGCGTGCACTCGATTACAACAGCAAGAACCTGCCGTGGCGTGTGCAACCCGATATTGCAGGTGGAGGTTATTTCTACGACCTGGCTCCCCACCAGCTCGATTTATTGCAGGACATGTTCGGATGCATCCTGGAAGCAGAAGGATACAAATGTAACCGTGGCGGACTGTATGAAGCAGAAGATACAATCAGTGCCTGCTTCAAGTTTGACTCCGGCCTGCCCGGCTCAGGTTCATGGTGCTTCGTAGCCCACGACTCCGCCAAGGAAGACCGTATTGAAATTATCGGAGACAAAGGTATGATCTGCTTTTCCGTCTTCACCTACGACCCGATAGCCCTGCATACGGAACGTGGACGTGAAGAAATCCTGCCTCCTAACCCTCCTCATGTACAGCTTCCGCTGATTAAAGCTGTAGTAGAGCATCTGCAAGGAAAGGCAGTCTGCACTTGCGACGGGGTCAGTGCCACTCCTACCAACTGGGTAATGGACCGCATTCTGAACAAACTTTAACTAATACACGATGGGGTGAAGCCACTCTCTTTGTTGACCATACTGTCTATACTCCTTTTCTATCCGACGCACACCATGGCTCAGGTAGAGAAGAAAGACAGTGTGTCAATCAACGAACCGGCCCCTGTGGCTTCTCCCCGACTGTCATTAAGCAGTCTGACCGACGGTATTGTCCGTTCCATCAAGTACACTGGAGAAGAAATCAAGAAGGCTGGGGCCAAACTGAACACCATAGACACCACTTACATCTCTCCCAACAAATATAATCTGGCCTTCATGCTGGAGCAAAGTTCCTGGTATGAACATTACCGGTTGGGCAGCAATGACGGACAAAGTCTGAATTTTGCCCCGAACATCAATACTAAGTTAGGAGTCTATTTCGGCTGGAGATGGATCTTTTTAGGACTTTCTTTTGACATCAAAGACCTTATCGGCAAAGGGAAGGAAAAAGCTCCCCGAAAAGAAATTGTATTCAATCTATACAGCGCTAAATTTGGTGTAGACTTGTATTACCGGAAAACAGGCAGCGACTTCAAGCTGTCTTCCTATGAAAAGTTTAACCTGAGCCAAAGCTATACGAACACACAGTTCAACGGTTTTCAAAGCAACATCAAAGGACTGAATGCCTATTGGATTTTCAACCACAAGCGCTTTTCTTATCCTGCGGCCTATAGCCAGTCGACCAACCAACAGAAAAGCTGCGGCTCCCTGCTGGCCGGATTTTCCTATTCCCAGCATAACATTTCCTTCGACCATACCCAATTGCCCGAGGAAATGCAACAGCAGCTCAGTTCCTCCCTGAAATTTCATAGCCTGCGCTATACCGACTACAACCTTAGTGTTGGCTACGGTTACAACTGGGTATTCGCTAAGAATTGTCTGCTGAATGTTTCTCTTCTTCCCGCCATAGCCTATAAAAAAGCACGTATCAATGACCAGCCCACCCAAAGCGGAACCGACTGGGCACAATGGATAAAAGACATCAACTTTGATCTGATTACACGTGCCGGCATCACCTGGAACAACAGCAAATACTATGTAGGAGCGTCTCTCGTACTCCACACGTATGACTACCGGAAACCCTCCTTCTCTATGACCAACTCTTTCGGAAGCTTACGTATCTACATGGGATTCAACTTCTGGAAAAAGAAAGAATACCGTGAGAAAAAAGAATAAAAAAAGGGAGCTGCCCCAGTGAATAAAAGCAACTCCCGTATTTAAAAAAAACAAACACAATGAACTTCTAGAAGTGAACGCCCAGCGTAAGCAGCAACTGATGACGTTCATTAGTCACTTTCGTAGCCTGCAAAGCCGCATCACTGAATGCATAGAAATCAGACTTATATACATCATATTTATAAGCTAAGTCAGTGTAGAACCACTTGCATCTGTAACCTAAGCCCACAGTTACCGTATTACGGGCTAAATCATTAGCATATTCTGTATCTGTACGCATATCATTTGCATTCAACGACTTGTATGCACCATCCTTATAAACCGATGTAGAATAATTGTAACCCGCTCTTACGCTAAACGCAGAAGATATACGAGTTTCCATTCCCAAACGCAGTGTATGTTGCCCTTTCAGCGTAGATTTGGTATACTCATTCTGATTCTCCATCGGAGTTCCATCATTATAATACAAGCGAGAAGAGCCGAAATTGGCGTACTCATATTCCGCACCTAAAGCCATGATACCTCCTAAAGTCGTTCCTGCACTGACATTGAATTTCCATGGAGTAACCAAACGATAGTCCTGCACAGATTCTCCGGCATAGTCTATAGTTCTTTCATTCGCCTTAAACTGCTTATTATCCTCCTCATTTTCATATTTATAATTCAGTTCTGAATAAATTTCAGAAGAATAGATATCTGTCAATGAGTACCAGGTAGGCGTATGAATGGCAAAACCGAAACGGAACGGAGATTCTTCTATGGGTCGGAAAATAGCTCCAAGTTTCAAATTAATCCCCGATCCTTCCGTACGATACAGATTCCGCAACTCATAGAAACCGGAATGACTACCATCATACAAGTCTTCTGTATAATAGGTGCTACGCGTATAATCCACATCGTTCACACCCAATGTAATTCCGAAATACATCCGGTCTTCCACATTAAATGCAACGTTAAAATCATACTGGTTAATGCCGCCTTCTTCCCGACTGCGGAATCCACTGGAATTTCCATTCCACCCAATCGGTAATTGATAGGTTCCTCCTTTTCCATCGTCAAAAGTACCTACTCCTACCAAACCAGTACGAATACCCATTACGCCTAAATATGGATAGTTGACATTATTATATGGATTAGACAGGTTACCATGACCTTCCATTCCATAATTATAAATATTATCTATTTCATCTATGGAGAAAATGGTTCCTCCCACCATATTGGCCATCTGCTGCGTCTGTGAAAGCCCATTAAGCATTCCTCCAGCCGCAAACATTCTGTTGAAATTACGACTCTTATGGTAATTGAATCCAAAGTTCAGGTAGCGCAGTGTAGTACGATTACCAATCTTTGTGGAATACACAAAACCAATCTGATCAAAGGAAGCCTTATTCCGCTTGTCATTCATCTTCTCCCCTCCAAAGTCACTCTCAGCCTTTGTGCTGTTCATACCAAAGGAAGTAGACAAGTCATGCCCCCTAAACAAACCGATACCAGCAGGATTGGTACCAATAGTAGAAATATCCGCTCCCAAAGCTCCCATGGCTCCTCCCATACCTACAAATCGGGCCGTACCGTTTAACTCATCACCAGCATAGCGAGCCGCATCATACGCATTCTGCGCCATAGCCTGCGCACTGCACATCAATGAGCAGGCCATCGCATACATATATTTCCTTTTCATACTTGATTTCTTTATTTAATGTTCAGACTATCTTCTGTGTGCACCTCCGCCACCACCAGAACTTACACTTCTTGAAGAGCCTCCACTGCGGGTTGTAGTAGAGCGATAGCTACCTCCTCCAAAATTGTTGTAGCTTCTGACAGATGAGTTTGAATTTGTCCGTGAATTGTTTATTCCGTTCATCCGGTTGCCGCTATTCTGGTTCATGCGGTCAAACGCTCCCGTATTACGATAAGAATTAGGACGTGTACTGCTTGGACGAGAATAAGTAGATTCACCAATACCTTGTGAAGGACGCGTATATCTCACACCTGTGTTACGTACCCTTGTAGCATCATCCGGACGTACAGAACGTACCCCATTGGTTCCGCTCACTACACGACCTCCCGTTCTACCGTTTTGGTCCAAACCACTCATCACACGACCTCCAGTTCGGCCTTTATGGTCGAATACAGAGCCCACAGTACCTCTCCGTACCACATTCTCTGCACGGCGGTTATTGTAGGTATAAGAATGACCATGCCATCCTCCTCCCCATCCATACGACGGATAGTACGGATAATGATGATGCCACCCCGGTCCCCAGTAACCGGCCCAGTAGCCTCCCCAATAGCCACCCCAGTAACCGCCATACCAGTATGGAGAATACCAGCTGCTATAATACCATGGAGAAGACCATCCCCAGCCAAAGCTGAATCTCGGCCCGGCTATGCTCCAGTTCCATCTCCAATCCCACCACAACGGATTGCTGTAGGTAGGAAATACATAAGCATAAAGTCCATCATCATACACATTCCAGTCCCATGACGGGAAAGCACCATACACTACATCCCAGTACAACGGACTGCTTACCGGTATGGCATAACGCGGACTCCGGAAACGAACGATACGCATGGCATATTCGTAATCATCCTGCGAACCTTCAAATCCGTTCACCCATTCTCCTCGTTCGCCATACGGTTTTTCCTGAATGTAAAGCGTATCATTCTGCATAGAGAATGTATTTTCACGTGATGTGTACCGACGGTTGTACTCATCTACATCACGCGTATTTCCTGCCACATCTTTCACTACAACCGGAGTGGAAGTAGTCGATGTGGAATACACCGTTGTCCCCTGACTATTCTGCTTCGGGGCCACTACGGTCTCCTTCTTCGTTTCCGTTTTTTTCTTCGGAACGAAGTAAAGGTCGTCGTTACTCTGCGCTGCCAAAATAAATGGCAAGCCAGCCAACATCAACGAAGCAAATACTTTCACCTTCATCATAATTATATCATTTAACGGTTTCACCTTTTTAATCTGATACAAAATTAGAAAGATATTTCTCCCCATCAAGCAGGAAATCCCTATTTCGAGGTAGGGATTTCCCTAAACTTGTCGAATGCTCAATCTTTTTACACTCCCAGGAACGGAACTACCACAAACTCTGCGTCTGGATATTCCCGTTTCAGCAGGTCGCGCATATATTCCTCCGTATCGCGACGGATAATCTCATCATCTTCTTCCGGAAAGAGGTTGTAGACCAGCGTATGCAGACGAATGCCCCGACGCGTCATCGCTTCCAGACTCAGCAACGTGTGGTTAATGCTTCCCAAACGACCGGAAGTGACGAACACCAGCGGGTACTGTTTCTGTGCCACATAGTCGATGGTCAGCAGTTCACGGGTCAGCGGCACCATCAATCCTCCGGCTCCTTCCAGCAACACCGCATCATAGCGTTCACTCAGTGTCTGAGTGGCACGTTCAATCTTGTCAAAATCAATCGGCCGCTTGTCTATCTCCGCTGCCAGGTGCGGAGAACAGGGATAAGAAAAAATCTCCGGCATAGTCAATCGTTCCTTATCTTCCGGCAGCAAGCCGGTACCCATAATCCGGCGGTGCAGCTCGATGTCTTCCGACATGTCCGTATTCCCCGTCTGAATCAGTTTCTCCGTAATGGTACGGATGCCCCGCTCGTTCCAGGTCTTGGCCAGGTAAGCCGTAGCATAACTCTTTCCGATATTGGTATCGATACCGCTGACAAAATATACATTCTTTTTCATACTCGTAACCTTTTTATTTTCTACATATCATATAAATAGGATGAAAGGTCAGGTACACCTTTCCCCGTTCATCCGAAAACTGTTTCGTATAATTCCGGCAGAACTCCTGCAACCTACCGCGTGTCCATGGCTGTGCAGCCGTGCCCGTCACTCCGGTCTCCTTCAAATGCTTCAAAACTTCCAAAGGAGAAGAGAATGATAAGCGCAACTGTTCCTCATGGGCATATACCACTTCATAACGTGCCATCAGCATCTCTTTCAATTCCTCCAGTGACGGATACGACAATCCCGCCGCGGTCAGTGTTGCCACTTCCTCCGTATTGTGAGGACCGAAGGTACTGAAAGCCAGATATCCCCCTTCGTGCAGCAACTTCCGGCATCCTGAAAAGAAACGTGGCAAATCTTCAAACCACTGCACCGCCGAGCACGATACAATCAGGTCCTGCCCCTCCGGAAAAGCTAATGTCTCCGCATCCTTCGCCATGAAATGCACCTTTTCACCCAGCACATCTGCCAGGTAAGGTTCCACTTCCGGACAAAGGTCATTCAGCCACATCTCTTCCGGTGCAGCCTGCTGCAAGTACATCCGCGTGAACATGCCCGTGCCGCAGCCAATTTCCAGCACCCGCTCCTGTATGTCCGAAGGAATGTAACGACCGGTCAGTTCTGCCATTCGGGATGCCACGTAACGCTGCACGTCGGCCTTGTCCAAGTAAGTTCCCACGGCCTTGGCAAAGCGCCGACTAATCAGGGCCTTGTCCATAAGCGACTTTCTCCGTTCAGCAACTCACGGAACAACTCCTCGTCATAGTGTTCCGCATCCACTTCTTCCACGGCCACTCCCTGCCAGGCTTCGCGCTGGTTCTGAGGCGGGAAAATTTTGTCGTTCGTCCCGACAACCGCCTTGTCCCAGGTCCACTCCACAGCCGGACGAGCCTTTACGGCCGTCCATAAAGCAGCCAGCTCCTGGTGCAAATCGTCTACCTCCCGATAAGGGTGATGTGACAGGAATGTCTTCACCTGTGCGGCCGACCCACAAATCCGCCGACGGAAACGAATCAGCACCGGTTCCGAAAAATTCTCCAGCGTTCCCTGAAAGATGGCTTCAGGAATGCCTTTTGTATCGTGAATAGGGAAAGGCGTACCGTTCACTGCCAGCCTCATCCCGTAAGAATACTCTTTTCCGGCCAACGTCTGGCAGGCTACCCATACCCCCATGGACCAGGCCATGACCCGTATCTCCCTGTAGCCCTCCAGCAGACTGTAGTCAAAATCCAAATCCTTATAGTCGAAACACAACAGGCAGTCGCATTCTTCCTGCACGGGTCCGGCAAACAGATTTTCGTCCGAGCCCCATCCGGCAAAGAAGAGCAGCAATGTGGAATTTCCTTCCTTCTTGATAAACCGTTGTTTCATATCTTAATTTCTTTCTGTTTTCATGCTTTCATTTCATGACACAACCGTGCCATCTCATCCTCTTCAATCAGCGAAGTCAGCGAGAAACGCAACCGCGCTGTTCCCTCGGGTACGGTAGGCGGACGCACCGGCAACACATAAAAGCCGTGTTCCTGCATCTGCAAGGCCTTCCAGATGGCCTTCTCATTGGCTCCCACTACCAGGGGAATAATATGACTTTCCGACGGACATTCCACCCCACTCTCACGGATAGCCGTCCGCAGGCTTGCTGAGATTTTGGCCAGATGCTCCCGCCGTGCCTGCATATCTTCCAGGTGCGACAAGACAAAGCGCGTCCATGCCACATTGATAGGCGGCAAGGCCGTGGTGAAAATCAACGTACGCATCCGGTTCACCAGGTAATCGTGCATCACCTTCCGGCACACTACATACGCTCCCACGGAAGCCATTGCCTTGCCGAAGGTACCGCACAAGAAATCGATGTCCTTCAGGCAACCTTGTTCCTCGGCTACCCCCAGTCCTCGCTGGCCCCGTACGGCAATGCCGTGCGCCTCGTCTACATACAGCATCACGTTGGTATAACGACGCTTCAGTCCCACCAGCCGGTCGAGCGAAGCCACGTCACCGTCCATGCTGAACACACTTTCGGTCACTACAATAATCCGGTGATACTCGCCGTGATGTTTGGCCAGCAGATTCTCCAACTGCGCATAGTCCTGATGACGGTAACGGATGCACTTGGCCGCCGACAAGCGGATGCCGTCAATCAGACTCGCATGTACTAATTTGTCGGCTAAAATCAGCGTGTTTGCATCGGTCACCGCCGGAAGAATCCCCGTATTCATGTGATACCCACTGCTGAACACCAGTACACTCTCCGCTCCAAACAACGAAGCCAGTAACGATTCCAGTTCCCGATAGGCCGGGAAGTTACCCGTCAGCAACCGTGAAGACGAGGAAGAAAAGCACAAATCCCTTTCCTTCACCGTCCGCAGAAATTCCTCACGCAACGCCTTGTCCGAAGCCAGTCCTAAGTAATCGTTCGACGACAGGTTCAACATCCTTCGTCCGCCGGCCTCAATCCATTTCCCTTCGCTACAGGTTTCCGGCAACACACGCAGGTTGCCACACGCCTCCAGTTTATCCAGTTCCAGCTGAAAATCTCCGTCCAGTCCGGGTTGTATTTCATTTTCCATAATTCACCTCCTTTGTTTTTATTCCGGCATTTCACCGACAATCTTACACAAACCACTCGTCAGTTTCGTCAGTTCTTCCGGACGAATAATGAAAGGCGGCATGATATAAGCCAGCCGTCCGAACGGACGCACCCAAATACCTTCTTCCACAAACCGGCGCTGCATCCAGCCCATGTCGACCGGCTTCTTGGTTTCAATCACTCCGATGGCACCCAGTACCCTGACATCGGCCACCTGCGGCAGCGAAGCCGCCGGTGCCAGTTCCTCTTTCAGCTGTGCTTCGATACGGCGTACCTTCTCCTGCCAGCCTGACGACAACAACAGACGCACGGAAGCCAGTGCCACGGCACAAGCCAGCGGATTGCCCATAAACGTAGGACCGTGCATGAACGCACGTGGCTCCTTGGAAGAAATACAGTCGGCCACCTTTGCCGAAGCCAATACTGCCGAGAAGGTCATATACCCTCCTGTCAGTGCCTTGCCGATACACATGATATCCGGTTCCACCTGCGCATGTTCCCATGCAAACAATTTCCCCGTACGTCCGAAGCCTGTGGCAATCTCGTCAAAAATCAGGAGCATACCATGCTCCCGGCAGAGGCGTGCCGCCTCCCGCAAATACTGCGGATGATAGAAACGCATGCCTCCGGCACCCTGCACTATCGGCTCTAAAATCAGTCCCGCCAGTTCACCGTGATGCTGCGCGATAACTTCACGCAAGGGTTCGATGTCCTTCTCATCCCATTCCGCATCGAAACGGCACTGCGGAGAAGGTACAAAATAACGCACCGGAAGGGCCGAGCCGAACAGGCTGTGCATGCCCGTTACCGGATCGCACACCGACATGGCGTTCCACGTATCGCCGTGATACCCCGAACGGATAGTCACGAAGTTGTTCTTCTCCGGATGGCCGGCTGCAAACTGATATTGTACCGCCATCTTCAAGGCCACCTCCACGGCTACCGACCCACTGTCGGCATAAAAAATATACTCCATGCTGGGAGGCACGATTTTCAGCAGTTCCTTTCCCAGTTCAATGGCCGGTTCATGGGTCAGTCCCCCGAACATCACGTGCGACATTCGGTGAAGCTGTTCTTCTATTGCCTGGTTCAACACCGGATGATTGTATCCATGCACAGCACACCACCACGACGACATGCCATCAATCAGTTCCGTACCGTCGGCCAGCGTCAAGGTACAACCCTGTGCCCGTTCCACCTTATAAGTGGGCAGTGGGTTTGAAGTTGAAGTATACGGATGCCACAAATGGTTCCGGTCAAATTCGTCAAACAATTTCTCACAATTCATATCCTGCCTCCTTTATACGTTCTTTGTCTCTAGTTACTTTTGACCCAAGGGTAGTCAGCAAATCCCCCACAATGGCCGAATTGATTCCCACATACAGCGCACGGTCCACCGTCTCCTCGCTCAGCTGTGAGCGCCCTCCGGCAAAGCGAAGGAAAGCCGTCGGGTTCACCATGCGGAACATGGCCACCGTACGCAGCACCTCTTCCGCCGTCAGCGGCTTTGCGTGTTCCAGCGGCGTTCCCTTAATGGGCTGCAACAAGTTCAACGGGATGGACTGTACCTCCAGTTCCTGCAAGGTCAGTGCCAGTTCTACCCGCTGGGCCGGCGTTTCTCCCATGCCGATGATGCCTCCGCTGCACACGTCCATGCCTGCTCGGCGAGCCGCCTGCAACGTATCTATCTTCTGGGATTGGGTATGCGTAGAACACAGGTTCGGGAAAAACGACGGCGCCGTTTCCAGGTTGCAATGATAACGGCTCACCCCCGCACGGTACAGCGCCACGAGCTGTTCCTCCGTAGCCAGTCCCAGTGACGCACACAACTTGATACCACTGTGTGCCCGCAGGTATTCAAAATGCGCACACAACTTATCTATTTCTCCCGCCGAAGGCCGGCGTCCGCTGGTCACCAGCGAAAAGCGCGATACCCCCTGGTTTTCATTCATCTGTGCCTGACGCAAACATTCTTCTTCGCTCACCAGTCCGTACTCCTCCACGCCCGTGTGATGATGTGCCGACTGGGCGCACCATTTGCAGTTTTCCGGGCAACGTCCCGACTTGGCGTTGATGATGGAACACATGTCAAACTTCCGCGAAGCGTATGCCTCCGTGATGCGGTGGGCCGTTTCACACAATGCGTCAAAAGGTGCTTCTTCCAACAGCCACAAAGCCTCTTCGGCAGTCAGCACCTGTCCTTTCTTTATTTTCTCTTCGAGTTTCTGTAATTTTTCCATACGTATTTTATAAAAAAAGAAAGGGTGTATCCGTTTCGGCTGTCTCTTTCAAAATCAGCTCGAAACGGGTACACCCCTTCCGGTTATTTATTATCTTATTTATTCCGTCTACAAGCGGCGCAGGCACTTCTTCCCTTTGCGGCACCAGCAGACACCACAATCCTTTCCGGTCTGTCTCGAATAGACTTCCTCCAAGTCCCGGTCCTCCGCTTCCAAAGAGTGCATCCTCTTCTGAGAGGATATTCCATGATGCAGCCTCAGCCTTCTTCCCTTCACACACCGCCGTTTTCTGCTTGCCCAATGAAGCATCTGCAATTCCCCGCCCCACCTGTCCGATGGTAACGTGGCGATGCAGGCTCACGAACGCAGCATATTCCTTCCGGCTCCAACGGCGGAACCGAAGCATGACTTTGCGCGAATAGGAAGCGATACGATGCATCTGTTTTCTCTTTGTTTAAATGTACGGCTGCAAATGTATATAAAAATCTACAGAAAATGCAAGGATTTTGGAGAATCCGGTTTTGATAACCATCAGGCTGAAGTGTTTATTTCAGATGCTTGTCAAGAAATTTCTCCATGGCACGGTAGAAGTCGAACTTATTCTCTTCATTATAGAATCCGTGTCCTTCATTTTCCTTTACCATGTATTCCACTTCCACACCTCGTTTCTTCAAGGCTTCTACCATCTGGTCCGATTCGGCTTTGTTGACGCGCGGGTCGTTTGCACCCTGGGCGATGAACAGCGGAGCCTTGATCTGGTCTACATGGAATACAGGCGAGTATTTTTCCATCATTTCTTTGTCGGTTGCGGGGTCGCCCACCATTTCGTGCATCATGTCGAGCAACGGTTTCCAGTAGGGAGGAATCGTATTCATGAACGAAAGCAAATTGGACACTCCTACGTAATCGACGGCGCAGGCATACAGGTCGGGAGTAAAGGTCACTCCTGCCAGGGTAGCGTAACCTCCATAGCTTGCTCCATAGATGGCCACCCGCTTCGGGTCGGCTATCCCTTTCTTGATCAGCCATTCTACTCCGTCGGTAATGTCATTCTGCATGGTCTGTCCCCATTGCTTGTAGCCCAGTTCGGTAAACTTGCGTCCGTATCCGGTTGAGGCGCGGAAGTTCATCTGCAGTACAGCATAGCCACGGCTAGCTAGGAACTGTACTTCCGGATTGTATCCCCAAGAATCGCGTGCCCACGGTCCTCCATGCGGATTGACCACAACCGGCAGGTTCTTTGCATTTTCCATGGTATAACCTTTCGGCAGAGTCAGGTAACCTTCTATGGTCAGTCCGTCACGGCTGGTATAGGTAATAGGATTCATGGCGCACATTTTCTCTTCTTGAATCCAGGGCGCTATGTCGGCCACCTTGGTGAGTTTGTTTTCCTTCACATTATAGAGGTAGTAGCTTCCGTATGTGCGGTCATTGCCGGCATGGAGCAGGCGGATATTCTCGTCTCTGCTCTGGCTGGTGATACTGACGCTATAGCCCGGAAGCTGAGCTTCCAGTTTCTTACGTATCCCCTCTTCTTCTTTGTCGAAATAGTGGCGGATCATGTCCTTGTGCCCTTCACAGGCTACTACTGTCAGCCGGTTCTTCTTTTCGGAGTAGCTGAAGCCCGAGATGTCGTACTTGTCGTTCATGTACAGGACCTCCTTCTCTTCGCAGGTTTTCGGATCCATCAAAACCAGTGCGGTCTTGTCGCGTCCGACGTTGGTCAGTGCATAGACCATCTTGTTGTCGGGCGTAAAGACGGCAAAACCGACGGTTTCCTTAAAGTTGGTGGTCAATACCGGTTGGAACGGCTGGTCTTCCGTTTCACGGTATAGTATCTGCTTATTGACCCCATCTACTATGGCAATGGCTACACGCAGCTTGCCGTCGTGGTCGGTCATCCATCCCTGTATATTGCCCGGGTTCTCGGCCAGCAGGGTCAATTCTCCTGTGTTCAGGTTCAGGCGATACGGGTCGAATACCTGAGGGTTACGCTTGTTCATGCCGATGATGACCAGTGAATCGATTTTTTCCAGCGGGTCGATAATATTGGTTCTCACTTTCGGAAAATTGGTGTACGATTTCAGGCCAGAACCGTCGATGTCCACGCCATAGAGCTGGTAATTCTCGTCGCCTCCCGTATCCTTAACGAAAAGGATGCGGTTATTGCCGGCCCACATGCTTGCGGCGATGTCACGTTCCGTTTCAGATGTGATGCGGATGGTAGTATCCGATCCGATTTTCTGTACAAAAAGGTTCATGCGGTTCTCGTAGGGAGCCATGAATGAAAAGTAGGTCCCGTCGGGCGATACCTGATAGTCTATCTTTTCCGGGTTCTTGAAAAAGTTTTCCAGCGGAATCTGTGTCTGTGCGCCGGCAGTAAAGCAAATTCCGGCCATGAACAGACCGGCTGCCAGCATGTTTCTTAGATTTTTCATTATGTCTTATTTTTGTTTATATTAATGTACGGCCGCAAATGTATAGAAAAATCTACAGAAAATGCAAGGACTTGGAGAATACGTTTTTTCGGTCTACAAATTCGCTTTTATCTTCTTTTCTATCTCTGCATCTGTTGTCTTTTCCGCATAGCCTTGAAACTTTGCAATTATCGTGCGATCTTTACCTATCAAGTAAAACTGCGGAACTCCGCTACCAGCCTGATAATCATTTATAAGTTTAGCAATTGTATTCTTATCGGCTGTCAGAAAGCTGTATTCTATTCCCTGATTTTTCACATAGGCTTCGCAAGACGACTTCGACCTTCCCCACGTTTCCACAGCCAGCACTTCAAGCTCGTTCACTGCATATTCTTTTTTCAACCTGTTCAAGAAAGGTATCGAAATCTTACATGGTCCGCAGCCTATCCCTGTGAACTGCAACAAGATGACCTTCGACTTTATACCGCTTAAAGAAACCTTCTGACCCTTCATATCAGTAAGCGTCCAGTCTGGAGCTTTTTTACCCGTCATATCCACAGTCGCCTTCTGAGACTTCTCTCCTTTTATACGCCGCACATAATCTGCCGGATAATAATCTTCCGCCACAATTTTTCCCTTTCCTGAAGGATTATACACAAAATCGGAACAAATACCCTCACTGATGCTATGCTGCATCTCCCTGCGATAACGATAAGGCATGTCATTTTCTTTTGAAATCCAGATTTTGTAAATAGATGTCGGATCATATATATACGGATTCTGCGGCATGTAACAAGCTTTACCAAAGAACTCCACCTGATACGGTGTATGGATACTTAATTCCATCAGATAATCTTTCCCCTCATCCTTCAAGCTGAGGACTATGCTATCCTGAGTGTTCAATACATACTCAAGAATGGATTTCATGCAACCAAAAGCTTGCGGCATAATAACTCTGAATGGAAGGGGACTTTTCTGAGTGAAATCATCTATCCTTACTTCTTTTTCTTCTTTCTCTATGTAAGCAAACACAGTTCCGTCATATACCCAAAGTGGTTGTCTGAATTCCTTATCCGAGGCACACAAGAAAGAATACCCCACAGCAGTATCCTGCGGATTCACATGCTCATAAATTTCTGTTGGCACACTGTACACCGGCTCTTTGTCTCCCGGTTCCCATGCCTTTTTCACACAATGATAGGTTACCGATTCTACAGCGTTCATTTTCTCCAGTACATGCGACAGATAGTCCGTCTCTCTATTTTGTCCGTAAATCGGCAGAGCCAATAACATGGAGGAGAATAATATTACAATGATTTTCATGACATTATATTTCTATAAAAAATGAGTCCGCTCTAAAATACGGGATTACATTCCAACTTCTCTCAGAAACATTTAAAACGTAATTGCAACCCATTTTAAAGCGGACTCAAAAACAATTTATTGGAGTTTGAAGGAAACAGGTACGGTAAATTTTACCCTTACGACCTCCCCCCTCTGCATGCCCGGCTTCCACTTAGGCATGGTCTGCAGCACGCGCAAAGCCTCTGCATCCAAATCCGGATCTACAGAACGAGCCACCTTGAATTCGGTAGGAGTTCCGTCTTTTTCCACCACAAACTGCACGATTACCCGTCCCTGCACATTATTCTTCATAGCATTTTCCGGATATTTCAGGTTGTCCTGAAGGAATTTCAACATTTCCTTCATTCCTCCCGGAAATTCAGGCATCTGTTCTGCGACCATAAACACTTCGTCTTTCGCCACACTGTCAGTAGGAGCCGCTACTGAATCTGGTGCGACGGTTTCTTTTTTGGCATCCTGTTTTTCGGATGCTCCCTGCGAGCAGGAGATGTTTCCGGCAACGAGTAGAGCAAAGGCCGGAAGCACGAACAGCGCATATTTGATATGCCCTGCAGCGTTTGATTTTTTCTTGTTCATCATAATGATACGTTGTTTAAGGTGAGAGAAGTTGAAATTATTGGATAACCCGTACTTGTGGTTGTAGGCCAATCCAAGCAGGTGATATTGATAGCTTTTAGTAGCAAACCCTGCCTCCATTACTTTCCTGTCGGCCAGGAACTCTAAGTTGAGTCTGACCTCACGTTTCAGCAGCCAAGCAAAGGGATTTATCCAGTAGCAGATGCTGACCATCTCGGCAAGAAGTACATCGACGGAATGACGCTGCTTTACGTGCGCCACTTCGTGCGTCAGGATTTCGTCCAATTCATCTTTCTTCACTGTCGCCGGATTCAGGAAAATCCACCCGAAGAAAGAGAACGGTCCGGAAGGGTCATTCAAACATTTTACGCGGACACCGTTTATCTCTTTTTCCGGCAGACGCACAATGAGGCGATACAGACTGAATGCCTGAATCGCAAGCCGGACGAGCAATACCAATACTCCGGCAAGATACAAATAACCTATCCACTCAGACAGCACGAACACACGGTTCCCGGTTTCTGCCGCTTCACTCCCCACCACAATCTCCGGCAACACCGCCGAGTAATCAAAGTGAGTGAGCATAATCATGCGGTCACGGCTTTCCAGCCATTCACGTACGTCGATAAAAGGCAGAATGAATGGCAATACAAGCGACACTATCAGGATAAATCTTCTGGAACGGAAGAAGGTATCCCGCGTGCATACCAGTTTATAGAGCGCGTAAAACAGGATTAATCCGACATTGACTTGAAGAAGGTATAGCATAGAAATAAGTTTTTATTTGTCTTCACGTTTTTCAATCAGGTTGATAATCTCATTCAGGTCTTCCTTGGAAATCTTCTGTTCCTTGGCAAAGAACGAAACCATCTCCTTATAAGAATTGGCAAAATAATTGCGCACAATGTTGCCCACAGACTTGCTGGTATACTCTTCCTGAGCCACCAAAGGAGTATACCGATAAGTATTACCAAACCTTTCTGCCTGCAGGTATCCCTTCCGCTTCAGGTTGTTGATGACGGAGGCCACCGTGGTATAAGGTGGTTTAGGTTCAGCATAGCATGCCACCACATCCTTCACAAAACACGGTCCCAAGTTCCAAATAAAGCGCATGGCTTCTTCTTCCTGATAAGTTAGCTTTTCCATATCAAACGAGTTTTCTACGAACTTTTCGCAAATCTACGAAATTATCGTAAACAATAAGCATTCAAATGGTTAATTATATTGAACAAGAAGTACATTTTCAAAATATCCTATGACATTGCAGAAACGCAAGCGTATATAAAGAAATACGAACAGAAGATTTCTATGTTTTCTTTCCGGAAACCATACAGCTCTCCAGCCGGAAACCTACGTTTCCCGTAAGAGAAACGTAAGGTTCTGCCACGGAAAACGTAGAAAAGGAAAGAAAATTTACCCAAAAACGGATAAGCAATTATTTTCTTTTATTGAAAATAACAATAATGGCCACAATTATGACCAACGATAATGCGGAAACTACAATTTTATAGCCTGCGATAGTCGACCCTACATACTCCGTATACGGATAGAGTTCATTAAACAAGCAGCTAGAATCCCATAAAGTAGAAAGCATGGTCAGCAACGTCAGAAAAATCAAGAAACGATTCACCTTCCTGTCATTCCTTTTTTCCCGCCTCTGGTTTTCTACATCAATTAAATGATACAGCTGACTCCGTTCCTCACTAATTTCAAGTCCTGAGTCGATTGATTTGTAAATTGCAAGAGGTAAAAAATTATATGATATCTTGTGAAAACAATATGCACTCTCAAACGATACTAATTCATCTTCCAGCTGAGATATATCGCTTAAATTCTTACGGAAACGAATGTTCAACCTGAAAAGATAAAATTTCAAGAACAAACTATGTATGTATATCAATCTGAAGTATGTATCAGTCCAGTTATTCAGCAACCAGCCAGGTGCCTTAAACGATAAAATGGTAAACGTATCCATTAGACTCAAGGCACTCCAATTATTATAAAACGAAATCTTGCTTTTATGCAATACTTCTTCCAAATAAGAGGGAGAAATGCCGTTATCCTCATGTTTTGCATAAGAACCCACCCTGGACAATGTACCTAACTCGAAGAGCAGCACATCTTTTTCCACTTCATCAAGTGACACAGCACTTACAGAATTGACCACTTGAAAGACTTTCAGCTTGTTGCCGTTTTCTATCAGCTGATTAAAGCTTACGTTTTCTGTTTTATGAAACCACCGGTACAAATCCATAATGGGATTGATTGCAGCATCAATAAATGCCCCATGCTTCACTTTGTCATAGCACATTACCGACCGCAACACAGACATTACACTGGTTATCTGATTTAAGTCATCCGTTTCCTGTTCAATTTCTATGGAATACATCAGCATAGCATAAGGCATGATATAAACCGTTACATTCTTCAGGAAAAAACGATACGGACTCTCACCCTCTCCTAACGAAAGAGTTACCGGTTGCTGTATATCGTAGCGATAGCTATGAACACATCCGGAACAACTGCCTCTCATACAAAATTCTACCAACTCATGATAAAAGAATTTCTTATATTCCTCTATCATCCCGTCGTCATACACTATTTCTTTCCAACCTTCTGTCAAAAAAGGTGTTTGGCCGTATTGCTCCGGAAGATTAAAATATCCACACAAGAATGCCACATGTTTATAGTCTTTCATAGCTATTTTTTCTACAAAAATAAACCTTTATTTGTGATTACGAAATTTTTAATGTACTTTCGGTTATTCGTCCCACTAAATCTATTACTTATGGCAAAATACATCTTCCTACAAGATTATTCTCTGGAAATCTCCGAACAATATTCCCGACTTTTGTCACAGCATATTGAGAATCTTCCTTATACTCTTTCCTTCCCTATTTATCAGGCTACCCAGAAAATAAAAACAGAACAATACGGAGCAGCGATGAACCATGTATTAGATTTTTTCGAAATCTCAGTCCAATATGCTTCGATTCTTCTATTCTTCATTTTAAAGCAAAAAACGATAAACAACACCACACACAAAGTACTGTGTTCCGTTGTAAATAAAATAGACAATAAACGTCCGCTATCATTCGGCGACTGGGTTAATGACCTCTTTATTCCACTACTGACAACAGCTTCCATAGAACTCCCGGAACATTCTTTTGTCAAGTCCATGCGAATGCATGTCTGCTCAAAACACGGAAACATTCTTCTAGGAGGAAAGAAAGAAGCAAGCATTGTGCAAATAAGGAATGAATACAAGGGACATAGCACCACACTTTCCGAAGAAATCTATAGAGGAGTACTATACACTTTAGAGGAACGAGTAATGAAAATGCTGAATGGTTTGTCGGCTCTCTCCGGTTACCAATTTTATGCCATTGATGAAACCGGCACTGCATGGAACTTAAAAAGCATCGAAACAAAAACACTTCAGTCTGTGCCTCAACACCTGCATTCTCCATCGCCTTTACATTATTACGTATATCGGGAAGGCCCTAATGACCAGGCTGAAATTACCGACTTATTTCCGCTAATATTCCTGAACCCTCAAAGACATGTATATGTATTCCAGTCGTTGAAGGATGAAAATGCCTCCTACATCTCTTCGAATGAGAATGCCATTACTTTCATCAGTGATGCGTTAAATGAGGAAATTGACACTTGCTTCCAAAATATAATTCCTTCATTTGATATTTCCAAAGAATTAAATTGGGAGGAGCTGAAAACCTGTATGACCAAAGAGTCCATGGGCTTCATGAAGCGAATCTACAAAGAAAAGAAGTACAATCAGGAGTTGTTCGTCGACCGTGAACGACTTACATCTACTCTCTATCAATTCTGGGAAAGCGACAAAACTCTTTTCCCATTGCTAGGCGAAGCCGGACAAGGAAAGACCAGTCAGCTATGCTATTGGACTGAAAAATTACTGGAACAGAAAAAAGCCGTCCTGATATTCAATGGAGCAGATTTCAGCAATTACACACTGGAGCAGAAAATCAAGGCGCTGTTCGGTTATAACTACAAGAAACCTATAGCACGTTTACTGACATCATTACACGAAAAGGCAGAACAAAATAAAGCCTATGTATATTTTTTCTTCGATGCCATAAATGAATGTCTACACTATTACGATAGCGATGGGCAGGAAGAAGGACCACTACATCTATACAGGTCTATCAGACAACTGCTTGTACAGGAAAAATTCCCCCGGTTTAAAGTCTTGTTCACATGCCGGTTTTATACCTGGAAAAATCTCATTCAAAGACATTGTACCACAGATGCGACCTATATTTATCATGCCGGTGATGAAGAGGATTTAGCTATCAGAAACTTTACAGATACGGAAATAAAACAAGCGTACCATATTTATCAGCGTCTCTATCAAATGACGACATCATATGAGCACATTGACAAAAAAATACTGATTCGCTTAAAAGACCCGCTGATCTTAAAATTTGCAAGTAGTAACTATCTGGGAAAATCTTTATCTGAAAGCGCAATAGACTATACTTCCCTTTCACTATTCAACAAAATGCTGTGCGACATAAGAAATTCGTATGCAGGAAACCTGCAATACGATATTATCTCATGTATAGGCGATTACCTGCTAAATAAATACATGAAAGGATTTCCTGTCAGTACAATCTCTACAGAAAGCCTTAAAGAAGCCTACCATGAAACAGACTCAGCGTTATACGACCTCTCTAGAAAAATCTATAAAAAAGATGGTATCAGCATTGCCTATGCCGAATTGCTAAATAAAGCCGAGCGTCCCATTCTACGAGAAACAGAACGAATCGTTGACAACAGTCCTGTGAATGAAATCACATTTGTTTACGAACGGTTCTTTGAGTTTATTATGGCACGTTCGTTTATCAAGTTCCAGCGTAAAAAGGGTATGGAAAAATCAAAACCCATTCCGGCAGAAGCGTATTTAAAGGCCCTTGACCAAGCAACGGTAAACGTCGTATTCATCGGTACAATAAGAAACGCCCTGGTCATCGACTGTCTGGAAACTCAAAATTACTCCACTTTATTAGAACTTACAGCCCTTCATGGCGACAATTACATCGTAATGCAGCTTCTGACCGAGGTTATGAATATGTTAATTAGGGAGAATTACGAAAATGAGCTTTTCTGCCTGATTGACAAAATGCTGTCTGAAAAGATAGCCAATGGTAACGAGCTCATTTCGCAGTTAAATTCCATCAACAAAAAAATAGAATCGAATCAGGCCAATGAAGAAGTTATCGCAAACTATAAACTACTCTCCCAAAAACTGGCTCCAGTCATCAGACTGCGCAAACTGGCCTCTGTCAGCACAATAAATGGAATTCTACTGACCGATTATTTTAATGAGAATCTTTACAAGAATGATGCCCTGAAGTTTTTATGGAGATTAATGCTAGATCCGATACATGATGTACGGAACGATGCTTGTATGTACACTTACTACTTATCAAACAAAACACATACGTTGGATTATACTCCCTTGAAAAGAAACCTGTGTGAAAGCATCATCCTTCAAATGTTCCGTCTCGTTAAATCGCGTCCACTACTATTCAACATGAGCAGGAAGCACACACGGAAACGCTCTTTCATATTCTTTGAAACGGCTACGCGACTAGGTACACTACTGATGATAGACGAACTTGTAAAAAGTCAAAAAGACGGGGTAATCGTAAAGAATATGTTGCAAGAAATAGAATGTATGGCAAGGTATTTCACTTTAAACTTCTATTTGCTTCGCATATTTATGCCCGTGTTACAAATATTAATGCGCAAACAAATTACGTTCCAAGCCGTTTATGTAAACAATGCGATAGAATACCAGGGATTCTGGAACAAACCAGAATTTCTCTCCCCTTGCCAACAAGGGAAATGGACACGCGAATGTATAAAAGAAGCGATGAGCTTTGTATGGCACCATAGCAAATATCATGAATGCAAGAACTCGCCTGCCTGTTTGAAAGAGGAAGAACGGTTCAAACTTTTTTATCCCTACATTCTGTCTGCCTATAAAACAGGGGACAGCTTTACCTACTTCACACTAGAAAGAATTCTTGTCATCATGGGAGTCTGCAAGTGGCAAAACATAAAGCCATGTGTCGAAAATTTCTTTACTGATGAATACCGGCAATCTGAATGGTTTGATTATTCGCAAATGTCAATGCTTTATGTACTTTTCCAGATAGCTTTGTACACCAAAGAAGACCTTCAGGAGCTAACCGAAATTTACACACGGGAAAGTAAACTATGGACTTTGCGCTGCAAAGGATTATTCAAAGCCCCCAACAGTCACAAAGCCAATCCGAACGGATTATACAAACGTAATGTAATGACGTGGTACTGTGTGGTATATTGTGCCAATGGCGGAGATGGGACCATCCACGAAGGAGACAGCAAATGTGTTCCAATGTTTTATGAACTTATAGACATAGCAATTCGTGAAAAAGACAAAGAACTGCTCATTCATCTCATCGAAAACATTTCTGAGCTTATCACAGATTTTGGCTACATCCATACTGCAATGGAGTTGCTAAAATATATACTTATACAATATGACACAGCTGAAAAAGTAAAGGAAATTGATGAGAAAACCACAAACAGGAATGGATTATACCAATATAATCTAACCAAAGTGGTAGGCAATGTATTGAGTACCGCTAAAAATTATTATCAAACAGAAACCGATACTTTCATCAAAAAAGAACTTATAGGGTTAAGCTTTCCTGGAATCCCCACGTATAGAGAAGAGATTTTGAGCTATAATCCCAGTGGAGAAACCCTATCCGACCTATTTACCCACAAATTCGGCAAATTCCTTACATGGGGATTGCTTTTTGAAGAAGCTATTGATAATTTTGCATACGAAGCTATGTGTACCTCCATTAACGCACCGAATTGCTTTTCATGGTATGACCAAGTAGTACGCATCTTACTAAAGCATCTATTTAAACTAAAACTTTGAATTATGAAAAAATGTATCTACGTTATATCCATAATACTGTTTTTTCTAATAATTTACACAACCATGCCTTATATCGTGAATTTTTTTGCTGATAAAGAAAATCTCCCAACGGAAAATCATAAAATGCTAATCGTAGGACATCGAGGAGGAGCCGGAATGGCACCGGAAAACAGCCTGCAGTGTATCGAGAAAGGTATTCAAACCGGAGCTGACATGATAGAGATTGACATCCATCTGACTAAAGACGGGGAATTGGTTGTTTGTCATGACCAGACGATAGACCGTACTACTACCGGAACAGGGAAAATAGCTAAAATGACATTAAATGAAATTCGTAAATTCCATATTGTAGATAAAAACGGAAAGGAAACAGATGAAAAGATTCCTACCTTAGATGAAGTTCTCAAACTGATAAACGGAAGGTGCCGCCTCCTAATAGAAATAAAAAGAACAAACAACCTTTATCAAGGTATCGAGCAAAAACTTTTGGAATCTATCAAGGCACACCATGCATCCCAATGGATTATAGTACAATCATTCAATGACAGTGTACTAGAAACACTGCACGCATTAGACCATACCGTGCGACTAGAGAAGCTGGTTATTTTTAAACTTCAATGGATTCCTGTCATTTTTGACGGTACATTTACCTATTTCAGCTTTAAAAAATACCATTATATCTCTTCTTTCAATTTTCATTATCGAGCAATAACTCCTGCATTACTAAAGAAAATCCATGCACAAGGTAAAGAAGTAAAAATATGGACACTGGAGGAACCCAACAACTGGAAAGCTTGTCCTGTGGACGGGATTATCACAGACCGCCCAGATTTATGGACCACATTTTTCCAGAAACAATAATCTCATATATACTTCTATATAAGAATATTGCTTATAACATTGCAGGAAACAAACGATATACTCCAAAAAAGAATCTCTTTCTATCCCCATAAATTATGGGGATTTTTTATTTTCAAACAGAAGTAATCTGTTTTATAAATGTTTCCCCACCAAGCCAATTGAATGAGTTCAATATAATAGTCCTTTTCAAGGGGGATAGAAATAAAAAACGTCCTTAATTCTTATCGAATTAAGGACGTTTATGCGGTGCGTACGGGACTCGAACCCGTGACCCCATGCGTGACAGGCATGTATTCTAACCAACTGAACTAACGCACCATTAAGTTTTTTCGTTGCTATCTCTCTCGATTGCGTTGCAAAGGTAGTGTTTTTTTTTGAATCTGCAATAGCTTTCCGAAAAAATATTCAAAAAAAGTTTTACACTCCATTTTTTAGAAAGCCACGTACAGAGCCTTCTTACAAAAACCTTGTCAGAAAACCACCATCACAGACAAACTTTTTGTCGCTTTTATTAGGATATTGTTTATAATTCGTTACTTTTGCAAAAAACTATTTTTCTACAAAAAAACAGCACTGAATGAAAATTGCAATCATAAAATACAATGCAGGTAACCTCTTTTCGGTGGATTGTGCACTGAAGCGACTGGGTGTGGAACCTGTCATCACCAACGACAAGGAGACACTGCTCAGTGCCGACAAGGTAATTTTCCCGGGAGTAGGCGAAGCACGTACCACCATGGATTACCTGAAAGCTTGCCACATGGACCTTCTTATCAAAGAGCTCAAACAACCAGTATTAGGTATTTGCCTGGGGATGCAGTTGCTCTGCCGACATTCGGAAGAAGGTGATGCGGACTGCCTGGGAATCTTCGATGCGGAAGTCAAGCGATTCCAGTCGACCAATCCTGAAGAGAAAGTTCCTCATATGGGATGGAATACATTGTCACATCTCCGCAGCCCGCTCTTTCAAGGTATGAAAGAAGAAGAGTTCGTGTATTTCGTGCATAGTTTCTATGTGCCGGTCAACGAATTTACAGCGGCCACAACCGACTATATCATCCCTTTCAGTGCGGCCTTGCACAAGGATAACTTCTATGCCACCCAGTTTCATCCGGAAAAAAGCGGAAAGGTGGGAGAATGTATCCTGCGCAACTTTTTGAATCTCTAATCACGAAACATTATATAAAATATGATAGAACTTATACCAGCCATCGATGTCATCGACGGGAAGTGTGTACGACTTTCTCAGGGCGACTATCAGTCGAAAAAGGTTTACAACGAGAATCCGGTGGAAGTGGCCAAGATGTTTGAAGCGCATGGCATCCATCGCCTGCATGTGGTCGACCTGGACGGAGCGGCTTCCAAGCATGTGGTAAACTATAAGGTACTGGAAGCACTGGCCGGACAGACTTCGTTGGTCATTGACTTTGGCGGAGGCATCAAAAGCGATGAAGACTTGCACATTGCCTTCGAAAGCGGAGCGCAGATGGTAACACTGGGCAGCATCGCCGTAAAGGAGCCGGATACGTTCAACCGATGGATGGAGGTATATGGCAGTGAACGGATTATTTTAGGAGCAGATGCCAAAGACGGGAAAATAGCCGTCAACGGATGGCTGGAATGCAGCCGTCTGGAGCTGATGCCGTTCTTGGATGACTATATAAAGAAAGGTGTCGCAAAGGTACTCTGCACGGACATCTCTCGCGACGGAATGCTCAACGGGCCGTCTTTGGAGCTATACAAGCAAATCATGGAGGCTCACCCCGACCTGCATCTGATAGCCAGCGGAGGCATCAGCGGCATGAAGGACATTGAAGCACTGAACGAAGCAGGTATTCCGGCAGTGGTATTCGGCAAGGCTTTCTATGAAGGACGCATCACCCTGCAGGACTTGAAAGCTTTTCTTCCTTAACTCTTAACTCAAGAAACTGATTATGTTAGCAAAAAGAATTATACCCTGTCTTGACATCAAAGACGGACAAACGGTGAAAGGTACCAACTTCGTCAATCTGCGACAAGCGGGCGACCCGGTGGAGCTCGGAAAGGCTTACAGTGAACAAGGAGCCGACGAACTGGTTTATTTGGACATCACTGCCAGCCACGAAGGACGGAAAACGTTTACGGAGCTGGTAAAACGCATCTCTGCGGAAATCAACATTCCTTTCACCGTGGGAGGAGGTATTCATGAACTGAGCGATGTGGAACGTCTGTTGAATGCTGGAGCAGACAAGGTGTCTATCAACTCTTCGGCCATCCGGAACCCGCAGCTCATTGATGACATCGCCCGTCATTTCGGATCACAGGTGTGTGTGGTAGCCATTGATGCCCGACAGACCCCGCGAGGGTGGAAATGTTACCTCAACGGAGGAAGGCTGGAGACCGACCGTTTCCTTATGGAATGGGCGGAAGAAGCCAACAGCCGTGGAGCCGGGGAAATCTTGTTTACCAGCATGGACCACGACGGGGTAAAGGAAGGATATGCCAACGAAGCACTGGCTGAGCTGGCTGACCGGCTGACTATTCCGGTCATCGCTTCCGGAGGAGCTGGCAAGAAAGAGGATTTCCGTGACGCGTTTACGTTAGGAAAAGCTAACGCCGCCCTGGCTGCCAGTGTTTTTCACTTTGGTGAAATACCAATTCCCGAATTAAAAGATTACCTTTGCAAAGAAGGTATCGCTGTGCGCAGATAACTATTTTCAACTAACTATATTATATAAAGTAAGATTATGGAACTGGATTTTGAAAAAATGAATGGCTTGATTCCGGCCATTATCCAAGATAACTATACACTGAAAGTATTGATGCTGGGATTCATGAACAAGGAAGCCTACGAGAAAACCATGGAAACGGGTAAAGTGACATTCTTCAGCCGTACCAAAAACCGCTTGTGGACCAAAGGAGAAGAAAGCGGAAACTTTCTGCACGTGGTTTCGGTAAAAGCTGATTGCGACAACGACACACTGCTCATCATGGTACATCCGGAAGGTCCTGTCTGCCACAAGGGTACAGATACTTGCTGGGGAGACAAGAATGAGCAGGACATCATGTTCTTGAAAGAGTTGCAGGATTTCATTGACCGTCGCCGTCAGGAAATGCCGGAGAAATCGTACACCACCAGTTTATTCAATTCGGGAGTCAACAAGATGGCACAAAAGGTGGGCGAAGAAGCTGTGGAAACCATCCTCGAAGCCTGCAACGGAACCGACGAACGCCTGATTTATGAAGGAGCCGACCTGCTTTACCACTTGATTGTACTGCTTACTTACAAAGGCTACCGCATTGAAGACTTAGCCCGTGAATTGAAAGAGCGTCACAGTGCCACCTGGAAAAAACACTAATCACGAGATATGGAAGAACAACCACTCATTTCTTACCAGCACGTAAACGTGAGCCTGCAAGGTCAGGAGATTCTTTCGGATGTAAACCTGGAACTCCGAAAAGGCGAATTTGTCTATCTCATCGGGAAGGTGGGTAGCGGAAAGTCTACTCTCCTGAAAACCATCTACGGTGAGGTGGAGATTGATGACGGAGAAGCATGGGTGCTAGGAAATGCCATGCGTAGCCTGAAACAAAAGGACCTCCCTACCCTTCGCCGGAAACTCGGTATTGTATTTCAGGACTTTCAGCTATTGACAGACCGTACCGTGCACGAGAACCTGAAATTCGTGCTTAAAGCTACCGGATGGAAAAGCCGTACCGAAATAGAACGACGAATCGGAGAAGTCTTACAGCAGGTAGGCATGGAAAACAAGGGATATAAAATGCCCAACGAGCTTTCCGGTGGAGAACAGCAACGTATCGTTATCGCCCGGGCCATCCTGAACAAGCCGGAAATCATTCTGGCCGACGAGCCGACTGGCAACCTGGACGTGGATACCGGACGCCGCATCGTGGAATTATTGCAGGACATCTGCCGCCAAGGCTCAGCCATTCTGATGACTACGCACAACCTGAACTTGCTTTCGGAATATCCCGGAAAAGTGTACAAATGCGAACATCACCGGCTTACGGAAACGACAAATTCATAAAAAAGACAAAGGAGTAAAAGGATTTTTGCCAAAATGACCTCAAAATAGGGTTTTTATTATTACATTTGCTCCCGAAATTAATTAATTATAGAACATTTAAAATTCGAAACGTAAAATGAAAGTTTTAAAGTTTGGAGGTACATCTGTGGGTTCTGCACAAAGAATGAAAGATGTGGCCAAATTAATCACTGACGGCGAACAGAAAATTGTAGTCCTGTCTGCCATGTCAGGTACGACTAACACATTGGTTGAAATTTCGGATTATCTGTACAAGAAAAATCCAGAAGGTGCAAATGAAATCATCAATAGACTGGAAGCGAAATATAAACAGCACATTGATGAGTTGTATTCTACCGAAGAATATAAACAGAAAACACTGGATTTCGTAAAATCTGTATTCGATTACATTCGTTCTTATACGAAAGACATATTTACTTTATTTGAAGAAAAAGTCATCTTGGCTCAGGGAGAAATCATTTCTACCAACATGGTGACCAATTACTTGTGCGAACAGGGAGTAAACGCTACATTGATTCCGGCATTGGAATACATGCGTACCGACAAGAACAGCGAACCGGACCTGACTTACATCCGCGAAAAGCTGTCGGCACAACTGGAAGCTAACCCGGGTTATGAAATCTATATTACTCAGGGATTTATCTGCCGCAACGCGTACGGCGAAATCGACAACCTGCAACGTGGAGGAAGTGACTACACAGCTTCTCTGATTGGAGCTGCCATCAATGCGTCTGAAATCCAGATTTGGACTGACATCGACGGTATGCATGACAACGACCCACGCGTGGTAGACAAGACTTCTCCGGTACGTCAGCTTCACTTTGAAGAAGCGGCTGAACTGGCTTACTTCGGTGCAAAAATTCTGCATCCCACTTGTATTCAGCCGGCTAAATATGCCAACATTCCGGTACGTTTGCTGAACACCATGGAACCAACCGCTCCGGGTACGCTGATTTCTAACGATACGGAAAAAGGTAAAATCAAGGCAGTAGCTGCAAAGGATAACATCACGGCCATCAAGATTAAGTCAAGCCGTATGTTGCTGGCTCACGGTTTCCTCCGCAAGGTGTTCGAAATCTTTGAAAGCTACCAGACTCCGATTGATATGGTATGTACTTCAGAAGTGGGTGTATCCATGTCGATTGACAACACGAAACACTTGAATGAAATCGTAAACGACCTGAAAAAATACGGTACGGTAACGGTAGACCATGACATGTGTATCGTCTGTGTAGTAGGTGACTTGGAATGGGAGAACGTTGGTTTCGAAGCAAAAGCACTGGATGCAATGCGTGAAATTCCTGTACGTATGATTTCATTCGGTGGAAGCAACTACAACATTTCTTTCCTGATTCGTGAATCAGACAAGAAGCAGGCTCTGCAATCTTTGAGCAACGTACTGTTCAACAGTAACCAGAAATAAAAGCAACCTTTTATAAAAGCTAAAGGCGGAGGATACGGTCAGTAAAAACCGCATCACCGCCTTTTTTATTCTTCTAATATAACAACAATCACAACTAAACCCGTTTTATGAAAGCTAATTTTCCAATAGAACAATTCCGAAAACTGGAAACTCCATTTTATTATTATGATACGAATCTGCTTCGTGAAACTTTGAACAAAATCAAGGAAGAAGCTGGTAAATACAATAAATTCTGCGTACATTATGCAGTAAAGGCAAACGCCAATCCGAAAGTACTGGGGATTATCCGTGAGAGCGGACTAGGAGCCGATTGCGTGAGCGGAGGTGAAATCAAAGCAGCTATCAAAGCCGGTTTCCCTGCCAGCAAAATTGTATATGCTGGAGTAGGAAAAACAGACAAGGAAATCAATCTGGGACTGGATTATGACATTTTTTGTTTTAACGTTGAGTCTATTCCAGAACTGGAGGTCATCAACGAATTGGCTGCAGCAAAGAACAAGATTGCCCGCGTAGCTTTCCGTATCAATCCGGATGTAGGTGCTCATACACATGCCAATATCACCACCGGGCTGGCAGAAAATAAATTCGGTATCAGCATACAGGACATGGACCGCGTAATTGACCTGGCTCTGGAGATGAAAAACGTGAAGTTTGTAGGATTACACTTCCACATCGGCTCACAGATTCTGGATATGGGCGACTTTGTGGCGCTCTGCAATCGTGTAAATGAGTTACAGGAGAAGCTCTTTGCACGTCAGATTATTGTAGAGCATATCAATGTAGGAGGTGGCTTGGGCATTGATTATGCACACCCCAACCGCCAGCCAATCCCTGACTTTACAGAATATTTTGCTACTTACCACAAGCACCTGTGTCTGCGTCCGCAACAAACACTTCATTTTGAATTGGGACGTGCCGTAGTTGGACAATGCGGAAGCCTGATTACCAAGGTAACTTACGTAAAACAGGGTACCAACAAGCAATTTGCTATCGTAGACGGAGGTATGACCGACCTGATTCGTCCGGCTCTATATCAGGCCTATCATAAAATTGAGAACCTGACCTCGGAAGAACCTGTAGAAACATATGATGTGGTAGGTCCGATTTGTGAATCATCCGATGTGTTCGGCAAGGCTATTGACCTGAACAAAGTACACCGTGGCGACCTGATTGCCCTGCGTTCTGCTGGAGCTTATGGCGAAATCATGGCTTCAGGATATAACTGCCGTCCGCTTCCACAAGGATACACTTCGGACGAGTTAGTATAAGCAACTATTTTATTTGTTGAATAATTCGAAGGTAAATTTACATCCCACGGAGGTAAATTTACCTTTTTCATTTCCGATAAAGACACCCACATCAAACAGGTGGGTAGCAAACCCGTAACCGAATTCCAGGTAAGGATTCAGATGAGGCATAAAAAGGATACCCGTATAAATACGTTCCTTCTGTACGAACGACAACAGACGAGTGACCGGATATAAGAGTATGAAAGGCGCCTCAAAAGTCAGATTTCCTCGTATATAATGGCTAGAAGCATTATACCAGCGACCGTCCAGCATCTGAAACGTACCTCCAATATCGTCATTCCATCCCTGAGGAAGATTCAGGTTGGCAAAATGCGCATAATCCACAAAGTACATATCCGACTGGTTAGTAAACATTCCAGCCCCCACATGATAAGCCAGTGAACGCACATTTTTCAAACGAATGACCTGCTCTACAGAGCCTTCAATTCGTTCGTAGGTACCGGAGTTCTTTAAGACTTTGATACCCCGTTCATAATCCAGCATAAAGGTAGGAAAGAAGGAACCGACATTTATCTTTCGGTTACCGTTCATATAGTAATACATACCCGGTGTCCATTCCAAACGAATACGAGGAGCAAAACTATTATAATTGGAACGTACACGCGCTTCTACCTCCGGTGAACTTTTTGTATATCGCCAATGCATGGCCAAACCTGTGCCCAGCTTTAAGCCGTTACACAGCTCTATATTATGCGATACATCCACATATACATCCTTAAAGTAATCCAGTTCCAGTCCATCGAACGTAAAGGCACTGTCCGGAATCTGCTCCAGCTGATCAAGCACAACACTACTGTAAATACGGTTACCATTTCCTCCATGTATCTCAATGGACCCCAGCTTTCGAGGGTTGTAAATATATTCCACATCTGCCTTGGCATAAAACTCTTTCTTTGTAAAATTATAACCAATCTGAGGAACAATACGCAACAGGCGCCCGTCATGGAAAAGCTTGTTGTACTTAAACACCTGCCGATAGGATATTCCGTTCCGGTGGCTATAACTCACTAATAAGGGATTGATAATCGGAGAGCAGTTAATGCTTCCCACTTTAGAGATGTCAATGTCATAACTGCTGATCAAGGCATCCCCCAACTGGCCCAAGAATACCATGTTCTTCTTCAGTTTCGTAGGCTCTGCCTTTATCGTATCGGCCTCCCGTTTCAATCGCCGCTCATCTGCCGAACGGTAAAGCGAATCCTCATAAGCAGACAAAGGAATCGGACGGATGCGGTTGAACGAGTCACGCTCCACCACAAGCCGGCTGGTATCACACGACAAGGTATAAGAATTCGACAGATTATGGTCGTTCGTTTTCTTGACAATCCATTCCTCCCCCGGCTTACGATAAACGACCGATGAATACTTCATCCACCCCGTGTACTTCATCTCCAGATGATTCTTCAGGAATTTGAAGTTCAAGTCAAGATTCAACAGTACCGGAAGATATTTCGTATTGTCCTCCTCTCCCATTTGCATGCTCAGTTGGAACCTTACCAGGTCATAACGTCCCTTGAGATTCATTCTTCGGATAGTCCAGTCGGCTGATGAAAGCCACAGAAAACCTTCCACCAACTGCGTGCTCCGATAACGAGGTACGACACGAATGCAATACAATTCTCCCCCCAGCCGATGTTCTACCCTTTCAAGCAAATAATGATAATGCACCTGGGCCTTTCTGTTCAACGGTGAAAGTATTCTGTTGCCCATCAGCGAAGGAGCATAAATATTGAACTTCATGTAGTCCATAATGTCGAATATCTGCCCTCTAGTGCTGGGGAAAGTCGTAGATATTGCCCTGACCTTTCGGTCATAAATGGCAGGAGCCGTATATTGCAGTTCACTGATAGACTCATGAAAATAATCATTAATTCCCTTCTCCAGGCGAAACATGGAAGGTACATACTTGATAATCCGGTTTTGCTTGTGTACTTTCAAATGACCTTTCAGATACAAATCGCCCTTGTATCCCTTCACTTCATGCGAATAAATGGAAGCAGAATGAAACATATGCTCCATAATAGAATCGGCAACGACAGGCTTTTTCGGAAGAGCTGGAGCATTGTCGCGAGCCATTCCTTGTCGCGGAAAGCCGCTGAGCAGACACACCATCAGCAAGCCCCACAAAGCTACATATAAGCCTTTCAATTTTCGCATATTCATGGCAAATATATAACAAACCACTTATCTGAAGCCATTTTTATGAAGAAAAAAAAGAATATTTTCAATTTTTCTTCGTACCTTTGTGCTAAATAACATGGTTTTGGAACATTTTATGGTAAAAAAGGAATTAACAGAAGCTGAGATTGCCGAAAGTATACCAGATTTATGGCAACCATTAACACAGCAACAACGCGAACTGCTGGCACAAAACTTTACGATTCAGAAATACAAAAAGAACGAAACGATTTATTGCGAAGGTGAAACACCAGAGAATTTAATGTGTTTGCTGAACGGAAAGGTAAAAATCTACAAGGATGGCGTAGGAGGACGCAGCCAAATTATCCGAGTTGTAAAAGACAAAGAATATTTTGCCTATCGTGCCTATTTTGCGGAAGAGAACTTTGTGACCGCAGCAGCTGCCTTTGAACCATGTACCATGTGTCTGATTCCTATGCCTATCATCGTACAGTTGATTATGGAAAATACGGAGCTTGCTATGTTTTTCATCAAACAATTGTCGAAAGACTTGGGAATTTCGGATGAAAGAACTGTCAACCTGACCCAAAAACACATTCGGGGACGTCTAGCCGAATCATTGCTCTTCCTGAAAGATACTTACGGCATGGAGGAAGACCAGTGCACACTAAGCATCTATCTCTCCAGAGAGGATTTGGCCAATCTTTCTAACATGACCACTTCCAATGCCATCCGAACTTTATCAAATTTTGCCGCCGAAAAACTGATTATCATCGATGGACGAAAAATAAAGCTCATTGACGAAGAGAAATTAAAGAAGATAAGCAAGATTGGATAAACTTTTGTGGATAAACATCCCATGTTTGTTCATTCATCAAGTGATATTGTTTCTACAACAAAAGAAACAATATCACTTTTTTTATGTCTCTAAATCCCAATACCTGCGTATTCAATTCCTTATATAAAAACTTGCTAAATTCATTTTACGAACGTACTTTTGTGTCAAAATATCATTTATATTACATTTATACTGACATGGAAAATACCACACACAAAGAAGAAACCCACAAAACTCTTCTCGCCCGGATGCGACAAAGACTGAAAGAACGAAAACGCCGGGTGATGCGCCTCATCGAGTTGAAACGTCTTCGGAGAATACGTAAAAAGACTGTACCCGGGTACACCTATTGCAAGAATTGCGGTACCAAGCTAGAGGGAATGTATTGCCATTGTTGCGGACAATATGCCCTCGACATCTACCAACCTTTCTGGAAATACCTCAGACAATACATTGAAAATGTCTACCAGTTTGACAGCAAAATCTGGCAAACTTTGTGGCTGATGTTCACCCGCCCCGGATTCCTGACCAACGAATTCAATGCCGGAAAAATCAATTCCTACGTACATCCTTTCCGGCTCTATATGTGCATCTCCGTCGTTTTCTTTACCCTTTTCTTCATGATAGCCTCCGACAAAGCCAATCAGGCATTGCAAGCTGTAAGCTCACTAAACATCAACGACGGAATTGTAGCACAGCTCAAATCATCTGCTACCCTGCCCGATACATGTGTGTATGTATACCAAGGCCCTGAGTTAGTGAAGGCCTTTCAAGAAAGAGGAGTAGAAAAGGCCGAGGAGCTGTTCAAAGTGCAACGTCTAGACGACCGGTTCTCTCTTTCCTACATGCGAATGCCCCGAATCGTGGCCGACTCCTGCCTGCATGAAACAACTCTCCGGCAAAAAGACCTGAATACCATTCTGAATCTGAAAAAAGTAAAAGGTGAATACTTGAATAATCTGATTGAGGAAGAAGAGATTACCTCTGAGTCCCTGCAAGCCGCGCGCCATTTCCTGGTAGACTCCACCGGTACCGCTCTTACTCCCGTATACGAATGGAGAGAAGACCACAACGATGAAGCACAGCAACTTCGTCAGGAATCCTTTCTCAACCAGTTTTTTGGAGATTTGTCCAAATGGACTCCGCTCTACATGATGTTCCTTCTGCCACTATTTGCCTGGCTTTTGCAGGGAATGTTCCGGAAATCCAAACTTCCTTACATGTGGCATTTCGTACACGCGATTCACCTGAATACCGTATTTCTGATACTGATTCCTATTCCACTGGTACCCGTGCTGACAAGTGACACTTTTATGGAATCATTTAAGGGAAACATGCCAATGTATACTCTCCTTATCTTCGTAGCAGGCATGTTTGTGTACACCTACATTTCCCTGCATACAGTATACCGCCGAGGATGGATACGTACATTTATCAAGACAACCGTTTTCCTGGCTGTCTTTACCTTCATTTCACTAGCCATTGCGGCTGCGCTGCTCATTATGCTGCTGTCCTCGCTCTCAGAGACACTTTAACACTTTAAATAAGACTTGTAGCCCCGCTGTGATTCTTGTGGGGCTACATTTTTATTCTCCCGTCTTCACATACTCAGACGGAAGACAACCCATATACTTCTTGAAGCTCGTTGCAAAATAAGACGGTGTATTAAAGCCTACCATTTCACTGATTTCCGTTACGTTGTAACGCCCTTCCTTCAACAGCTTACAAGCTTCTCCAAAGCGAATTTTCCGAATAAAATCCATTGTGCTTTCTCCAGTTACAGCCTTCATTTTCAAGTGTAGGGTCGAGCGTGACATATTCATTTCACTGGCAAAAGCATCGGCAGAGAAAGAGATGTCATCCAGATGATGCTTCACAGCTTCCATCGCCTTGCGCAAGAACTCTTCATCCAAAGGATTCAATGCCACCTTTTCCGGTTCAATCTCCATGGATTTCGAATAATGTTCCACGGCCTGCCGGTATGTACGGAGCAGGTTACGGACCTTGGCAACCACCATTTCCAGCAAGAAAGGCTTCGGTATGTAATCATCCGCACCTGTCTGCAAACCTTCCAACTGGTCTTTTACATCCGATTTGGCAGAAAGCATGATGAGAGGGATATGACAATACTTCAAGTTTCGCTTCACCTGTCTGCACAACTTTATTCCGTCCATCACTGGCATCATGACATCCGAAAGAATCAGATTGACTTCCTCATTTTCTTCCAATATTTCCAATGCTTCCTTCCCGTTATTGGCCCGCAATACCCGGAAATACGCGGAGAGTCCTTCAGACAAATATTCCTGAATGTCGGTATTATCTTCTACCAGCAACACACACGACTTCTTCCCTTCCTCCACATCTTCCGGTTCCACTGCTTCTCCGGTCTCTATCCTATCACCCCCGGCATCCATCAGATACATCTCCGATGTATTTGTTGAATAATGATAAATTTCCAAACCTTCCTGAGCCACGTTCTCTATTTCTTCCGATGCATAAGCCGTTTCCAAAGCAGGCAATACAATAGAAAAGACACATCCTTCGCCCGGTTTGCTCTCCAGTTCAATCGTGCCGTGATGCAATTCTACCAGACGCTTCACCAGCGACAAACCGATTCCACTACCCACATGCTCCTGATCCACCTGATAAAAACGTTCGAAAATCAGCCGTTGTTTTTCTACCGGAATGCCTGCTCCTGTATCCTTCACTTCCAGCAGAAGATTACCCGATGTTTCACGGGCCCGAAGCACGATACAATCACCGGCAGAAGTGTATTTGAAGGCATTCGACAGCAAATTATTCAAAATCAATTCAATGTATTTTTCATCACACCACACGTCTCTCCCTTCCAAATCCGAATCCAGCCGATAATCTATCTGTTTGGATTCTGCCAGTCCGGCATATACCTGATATATGTTCTGAAGCACCGCATGCAACATAATCTTTTTTACTTTCAGACGAAAAACCCCCAGTTCAGCCCGGCGGTAATCCATCAGTTGATTGACCAGGTGCAGCAGCCGATTGGCACTGTCACTGACATATTTCAACTTCGATAAGATTTTCTTGTCTGTGATTCTTCCTATCACCTCCTGCAGTGGAGCTACAATAAGAGTCAGCGGAGTACGCAGCTCGTGCGATATATTAATAAAAAAGCGAAGCTTCATTTCATTCACCTCCTTCATCCGTTCTTTGTCAAGACGTTCCATCTCCAACTGCACCCTCATGCTTTTACGAATCCATAAATAGCGGAAAATCAATGCTACGACTCCTAAGAACAATAATACGAAACACAGTCTCGCCCACCAGGTGGCATACCATGCCGGTAATACCACAATCCGAAGCTGAGTTGGTACCTCATTCCACAAACCATCTCGATTGGCCGCCTTCACCATAAAACAATAATCGCCCGGAGGAAGATTGGAATAAGAAACCCCGCGGTTCATGTGGTCGGTATATATCCACTCCTCTTCATATCCCTCCAGCCGGTAAGCAAACTTGTTGTGCATACCCGAAATATAATCGGCCACCGAGAACTGCAATGAGAAGGTAGACTGTCCGGCAGGTAATTCAATCTGTTTCGTTTCGCTGATGTGGCGGGACAGAATTCCCGTAACATCTCCCGGACGAACCTGCCGGTTCAGTACAGACAGTTCCGTAATCACCACCGAAGGGATATAAGGATTTTCCGGGAACACAGCCGGATTAAACACGGTAATCCCGTTCACTCCTCCAAAATACATCTGCCCGTCTTTCCCTTTGCAATAGGCATAAGACGTAAACTGATTGCTCTGAATGCCGTCAATATCCGTAAAATTACGGAACTCGCCGGAAGACGGAGAGTAGCATGACAACCCGCGCTCCGTACTGAACCATAGATGACCTTCCGCATCCTCCAGTATACCGTGTACTACATTATCCGGAAGTCCCTGACTTACGGAAAGATGACGCAGTTCTTTCTTTTGCTCGTTGAAGCAATAAATCCCGTTACGGGTTCCTATCCAGAAGATTCCGTCCGTTCCCTCATGAATCACATTGACCGAGGTATATTCCAGCCCTTTGCCCACCGGTAAAGTCAGACAAACCGACAATACATCACCTTTCCGTTCATACACACGTACCCCTTCCTGCGTACCAATCCATATACGGCTGCGCGAATCACGAAACAAAGTGATAATGCGCTTCTCCAGCAACCTGCCGTCTGAAAATGACAGCCGGCGGAATTTACCCGTGCCGGGAACAAAAGCCACCATACTTCCGGTTACAGCTCCTAAAAGCAGCTCTCCGTCTGGTTCTGGAAGAATGCCATAAAAACCTCTTCCCGTCTGCAAGCCTTCCTCCGGCAAAAAGCTCAGGATACGCCCCGTCTTCAAGTCAAGCACATTCAGCCCACCCGAAGCATGAGCTCCCACATACACCCTCTTCACTTGCTCATCCACATAAATCACCTTGACGTCGTTCGACAGCAGTCCGTCTACCACCGTATAAGAAGTAAACCATTCTTTCCCGAGGTCATACCGGTTTAATCCCCCATTGTTCGTTCCAATCCAGATATTCCGTTCATCATCCTCCACAATACAGCTCACCACATTATCATTCAGCGAATTATGATAGGGTACATTCCGAATGTTATGAAAACGCTGACGAAGCGGATGGTAATAATTCAGCCCACCAAAATAGGTTCCTATCCACATACCTCCCTGCGTATCCTTATACAGGCTCCGGACAGAGGTCTGCGACAAGCTTCCCTCTTTCATCGGGTTACTGTCATATACTACAAAGCGGTCTGTTTTTTCGTCGTACACATTCAGTGAGGTCAATGTCCCCACCCACAGATTTCCTGACATATCCAAAGCCAGCGAACGAATGTAATTGGAGCTCAGTCCCCCTCGTCCGTCCTTGTATTTCCTACATTCTCCTGTCACCGGATTCAGGCAGTACAGCCCCTCTCCTTCCGTACCTACCCACAAGCGATCATCCTTTTCCTTCAGAATTGCCAGTATGAGCGACAAGCTGTAGTCTCCCGTGAAAAGAGCACGTACCACTTCTTCTTTCAATGAATAGACAAACAGGCCCTGGTAAGAGCCTATATATACTTCATCCCCGTATCTGGCCAATGTTCTGGGACGTATTTTCTGCAATTCTGTCGGAATCTGTGAGCTGTTAAACACGCCGCTGCGACTGTCAAAATGCATCAGTCCGGCATCTGTAGCCACCAGCAAATTCCCTTCCTCCAGGCAAGCCACATCCAGCACCTGCTGTTTCTTCCCTTCGCACACACACGAATAATTATAGAAGATGTCCAATTCAGGATTATATAAAGACAGTCCGGCTCCCGTTCCAATCCATATTTTTCCAGACTCATCCAAAGCCAAGGAACGGATGACATCACTGGCAATGCTCGACGTGTCGGCATCGTTGTGATGATAAACCGTAAAATCGTAACCGTCATAACGGTTTAATCCGTTATGCGTTGCAATCCACATGTTTTCCCGCTTATCCTGAATAATGTCTACCACCGTACTTTGAGAAAGTCCCTGCTCCAGTCCGATATGGAAGAAGTTGATTCTATCTGCAGCCCTCAGTTCAACCATCGTCAGCAAAAAAACAATCAAGGAAATAATGATTCTCATAGTTTTACTTCTTATATTTACAGATACAAAAATAAGCGTTTCGCTCATCCCGAAAGGTCATTTCTGTGGAATATATTATCAAATCTGTCTCATTTTCCATGAAAAACACGGATTTGGTATATTTTAAAACAGAAACGAAAGTCCGTACACTTAGGTAGAAGCTATTTTTGCAAACACATCTAAAACCTAAACAGTAATTATCAAAATGAAAAAACACTCTTTACTTATTCATGGAATGGCGTTTATCCTATGCCTCTCCATCTTGTACGGACCGGATAAAATCCAGGCACAAAAAACATCTCTTGTGCGAGTGCATGAGAATGTGCGCGAGACTCCTTATCCGCAGAAAGAGCATCAGGTGTACATAAACCCTACTCCCCTGCTTGTTCCCAAAAGCATGAAAACGGAGGCACTGATACAATTTGAGTTAAGCAATGACTCCACTTTTCCTGCCGGAAAAACAATGACAGACACTCCGAAGCCGTGGCTGATGTTCAACCCTCACCGCATATTAGAAAAAGGTACCTGGTACTGGCGAGTTCGCTCCGTGACAGACAAGGGAGAGAAAAAAGCATGGAGTACAGTCTGGAAGTTTCAGATAAGCGGAGAAGAACCTCTGTTTGTGACACCTTCTTTCCAGGCTTTTTTCCAAAACCTGCCTAAGGGGTATCCGCGCTTATATTGCTTTTTAGAGAAGGACCTGAAAACGGCTCCTCAGCGAATCGCGTCACATCCCGAATACAAAGACATGACAAGCCGTGCGGCCACTGTCATGAAATCAAATTTCGATACTGACCCCAATGTGTATCGCTACATCCGCAAATATAATCCATACGTCGCATGGCTTCAGACTGCCTGGCTGCTAACTCGCGACACACAATACGCACAGAAGATGGTATCCTACGCCCGCCATCTGCTCCGTACAAAACCCGACAAGGCACTATGGAAGGATGACTTCTATTCCGGCGAGCTGATTGAAAGCCTGCTGTATGCGTACGATTCCTGTCATGACATGTTTACTCCACAGGAACTTCGGCAGATGGAACAAATGATTTTCGAAGTAGCCAAAGGCCATCACATGGTACAGCGTTCTGGCAATGAAGAGACGCACATCTTCAACAACCACTACTGGCAGCACTGCTTCCGTCAGATGCTGCAAATTGGCCTAATGTTTGCCGACCGGAATGAAACGGCACGCGAAATGCTGGAATACTGCTATGAGGTATGGACAGCACGTGCTCCGGCATCGGGCTTCAACCGCGACGGAGAATGGCATAACGGCACAGGATACTTCACTGCGAATACGCATACATTATATTATGTACCCAGCTTGTTCTCTTACCTCACAGGCACAGACTTCTTGAAACACCCGTGGTATCAGAATGCCGGAAAAGCCTTACTCTACACCTTCCCTGTAGGCACCATGAGCGCCGGATTCGGCGACGGGAACGAACGTCAGCCGGTACCCGACCGCCAGCGTCTGGCCTTTGCCGATTTTCTGGCCCGCGAAACAGGCAATCCGTATGCAGCCTGGTACGTCAACCACTGCCAAAGAGACCTGAGAAGAGACTTTGAGCTCCGCCTCTACCGCATGGCACGTAGTGAAAAGACTTATTCCGACAACAAGCAATTGCCCGAAGACCGAGGCAATGCCCTCTGGCTGGAAGACATTGGAGAAGTAGTGGCTCATTCTGCCCTTCAGAATACCAACCGGAATCTTTTCCTGAGCTTCCGTTCCAGCCCGTTCGGCTCGGGAAGCCACACCCTGGCCGACCAGAACAGCTTCAACCTGCACTTCAGAGGAGTACCGGTGTACCGTTCCACAGGTTACTACCTGAATTTCAGCGATGCACATAACCTGATGTCCTATCGTCATACACGGGCGCACAACAGTATCCTTGTGGACGGTATCGGACAGCCCTTTACCACACGTGCCTACGGAAAAATCACCCGCATGCTGAACGGCGAGACCATCACTTATGCAGTAGGCGATGCTTCGAATGCGTACTGCGGTATCAGCGAATACCCCATGTGGATAGAAAACTTCAAAAAAGCCGGCATTACCCAGACACCTGAAAACGGATTCGGCGAAACTCCACTGACCAAATACCGTCGACACATCTTCCTGCTGCATCCGGACATCGTACTGATTTATGATGAACTGGAGGCATCCCGTCCGGTACGTTGGGACTGGTTGCTGCATAGTCCCATACAGTTCCAGATTGACGGAAAAAATGCCACACTCACCACGCGTTATGAGCAGAAACAATTCTCTTCCGTGGCACAACTGTTCAGCAATCAGCCATGCGAAATCACACAGACCGACCAGTTTGTGTGCCCGCCCGACCCGAAAAAGATGAAAAAAGGGCAGGAAAGCAAATATGTCAACCAATGGCATCTCACGGCTACCTTCCAGCCAAGTGCCGCCAACCGCATCCTGACTGTGATTCGCATTCTTCCTGACGGACAGAAAATGTCGGAACTTATCCGAAAAGGGAACACCTTCACCTGTGGCCGATGGAAAATCCAGGCAGAACTGGACCCGACACAACCGGCTTCACTTCAGGTTGTCAATACCCGCAACAATGCCACATTCAGCCTGGGAAATGACGACGTACAGATTGGAGGTACCACCTACAAACGGCTGGAAAAAGGCTCTTCCGTATTATACGATAAAATTGACGGAGAATGGCTCGTACATGAAATGTCGGACTATGGACCTCAGTTTACCGGTGCAGGACCTGCCCAATAAAATCACATAATGCTGTTTTTCAATGAAAAAATATAATTTTCTAACCGGCACCGCCATGATACTTTTCCTCATGGGCGGTGCCGTACATGCACAGTCTTTCGTAGACAAAAAACAAACAGATGTGCATGTCATGTCACAGACCTATGTCTGGCCTAAAGACTCCGCTGTGCTGGAAAAGCTGAACCAATGGCAGGATTTGAAATTCGGGGTATTGTTCCATTGGGGACTCTATTCTGTGAAAGGTATCAACGAATCATGGCCACTATGTTCTGAAGAGCGTTTCTTGAAACGCCGTAAATCCATTCAGCCTCAAATGAATTATGAAGAATTCAAGCAATGGTACTGGGGACAGATCAATAAGTTTAATCCCACAGAATTTAATCCGGAAGAATGGGCTGACATAATGAAGGACGCAGGGATGAAGTATGTAGTATTTACCACCAAACACCACGATGGATTCTGCATGTTTGACACTCAAACCACCTCATTCTCAATTGCTCATGGACCTTTTGGCAATAACCCCAGGAAAGATGTAGCCTACCATGTGTTTGATGCTTTCCGCAAAAAAGGCTTTATGATAGGAGCCTATTTTTCCAAGCCGGACTGGTATTGTGAATATTATTGGAATCCGGACATGGCAACCCCAGATAGGAATGTAAACTATCAAATCCAACTACATAAAGAGTGGTGGAGAAAATTCCAGGAATATACAGCCAAACAAATAGACGAACTGACAACCCGCTATGGACAAATAGATATTTTATGGTTGGACGGAGGTCAAGTACGTCCCGACAACGGACAAGACATCCACCTGGACCGGATTATTGACAAGGCACGCCAGAAACAACCTGGTATGCTTGCAGTAGACCGTACAGTGCCCGGACGCAATGAAAACTATGCGACCCCTGAAATGAGAGTTCCTCCTACACAACTGAACTATCCTTGGGAAAGTAATCTACAATTAGCTAACGGATGGGGATGGAGAAAAAATAGTTTATATAAATCTCCACAAACCATTATCAATAACCTGATCGAGATAACCGCAAAAGGTGGAGCACTTCTGCTAGGAGTAGGCCCCACTCCACAAGGTACCATAGAAGAAAAGGCTGCCATCTGTCTCCGACAAGTAGGAGAATGGCTGAAAAGTTATGGAAAGGCAATCTATGCAACCAGAATCACTTCTCACTATAACGACGGAAATGTCTGGTTTACGACTTCCAAAGACCATAAGACGCTGTATGCGCTGTATGTACTTCCCGAAGGAGAAACACTACCTTCCACCGTTACCTGGAAAGGTAATGAACCCAAAGGAGCCATACGCCTCATAAAAGGAAATCGTAAAGTAAAGCATACCTGCAAAAACGGAATAATAACCGTAGAATTACCCAAAGAATTAAAAAATGAACCGATAGCCTTCTATTATAACAGAAAATGAAAAGCTTTTTCTGCCATAAATAGAAAATATATAACAAAGAAGATTCGACCATATAAAATCCCTGTCGAATCTTCTTTTTATAATCATCTGAATATTAACAGCTTACAATTCATCATTTAACGCTCTTGTGTTTACTCTTAACCGCAAGGGCGTTTAAAAGTAAACGCCAAAGAGTTTTACTTAAAACGTACTTGCGTTTTGTTCAAAACTCTTTGGCATTTCATTTGAAACGTAAAAGCGTTTTCAGAAGGAGGCTCCGGAGCGTGAAGCCGGTGTGCAATCCATCATCTCACTCACCGTAAACTCCCCGTCCACCTCATCATAAAGCAACGAAGAATTACGATACTGACGATAATAAGGTTTTCCTCCAAGCCACGGACTAGAGGAACCGTAACTATAGACCGCTCCACATTCCATATTCGTCACACACAAATTTTCCGGCTTTTCGGAAGACAAATTAACCTCTATTTTCCAAGGCCCACAAAGAAGGCAGCCACCCTCTTGCGTTATTGGTTGAACAGATTCTGCATCCGGCTTTACCTGTACCAATGTCAAAATACGACACTCCGCCTGCTCTGGCACAGAAACCGTCAAATGCCACTGATTCGGATATTGCGGGTCATTGGGTACAGAGGTAGGAGGAACCACAAAAAGATCTGTTTGTGACACTTCATAAGGATGCTCACAAAACATCGCAGCCACAGCTATTCCTCCATCTTGCAAATGTGACGTAAACTGTTTCTGTGAGTCTGTCCATTCGAATGCCGTCGGGCTATGCAGCAACCAGTCCCATCGTACCGGGCGGGATGCCTCCAGCTCATCATAAATCAATACGATGTCCGGATAGAGCATGATCATCTGACGGCGATATTTGGTCAGTGGAGTTTCGCCGAATCCGTTTTCAGGTGTCTGCTCAATATCGGCTTTCTGAAAACTTTCTATCCACATAGGGTCCTCACTGATGCCGCAATATGCATGCGATGCATCCCCCATGCAATAACCGATATGCTCTCCTCCGGCTGCACGCAGCAGCATGCCGTATCCTTCGGTGGAAAAAGGCTGTCCGATGCCATCCACAAGGATGCTATTGTGTGCTCTTGTATGACGATAAGACATCAGGTTATGTGCATCGCTAAAATTCAGATAATATCCCGTGTGATAATATACCTCCTTCCCTCCATACAGCAGGTTAAAACTGTTCTGGTCGGCCAGCGTATGACTTCCCGAGCCGAACGTACTCGAACGGAAAGCGAGACTGAGATTATTTTCCGTCGACGCCAGGTTACTGTGCATCACCACCTCACCGATGTCCTTATACCATTTCAGTTTCGGGGCAGAAGCAGGAAAGTTCGTCGCATACGCAGCCGGATTTACCATGCGATACAAGCGCAGTTCCACATCCTGCACGACGTCTTTCTGACATTCTCCGGCATACCATCCGGCATACGCATCACCCGTTTCGCGAGCCAAAAAATCAGCAAAAGCAGCACGCTGTCTTCCTGGTTCCTCTCTCTTCTCGCTGCCATCTCCAAATCCGGCACTTTTCGAAGAAGGAGGCCAGCTATAAACCATCGACTGCCCGGCTTGCTGATACCAGGGATGTTGCAGAAAGTCGGCACGCGACACATACGAAAGTAACATGGGCATATAAAACAACGTACGGATATTCGCCTCAAAATATCCCGTTCCGTTAATCCAAGCTCCATCGCGATTAAATCCGGAAGCCGGAGCACGGGCTGTCCATAACTCATAATAGTACGTCAACATACGTAAAGCCTGTGCGGCATACTCACTCTTGTCATACAGGCAAAAAGCAATCTGAAACAATACACGCATATTCTGCTGCCAGAAATGGTTGTCGAAAATATGATTTTCCTGCATACCGCAATAAGCGTCAAAATAATACGTGGCCACCCGCCACAGCTGTTCTTCAACCCGACTACGTACATCCGTTCCCAACTTGTCATACAACATGTCATAGGGAGCCAGGAAACTATAGGCAATGTCCGTAGAAGCAAAATTCTCAGCAAACAACTCCGTATCCGTGAAAGGATGCTCCAGCAGCACATTCAGAATTTCTTCCATCTTCCGCGCATAGTCTCCACGCTGAGTCAGATGAAAGGCCTGATAAAGATATTCCACATTGGCTGCCACCGTTTCCATGTGGGAGGCGCTATACGGCACAATCAACGACTCATAATCGGCTTGCAAGGCACTCTCCGCGCGATTTTTCAGTGCCTGATATTCTTCGTGGGATGTCACGTGGCGACGAGCCTCATCTATCTTCGGATCGAGAAAACAATACAACCGAGGATGACGCAGAGGAAGTCCCTGACGAAAATCGTCAAATGCAGGAGTCACAAAAACTGGCGTTTCCTCCTTTACCTCAAATTCAATGGGTTCACTCCATACTTCTTCTTTCCCATCTTCAGCCACATTCCGGTAACGCCAGAACCAGCGCCCCGGAACAAGTTTCACATGAGGATTGAACATGCACCATTCCTGTTGCTCTGAAAGTTGCGTAGATGCTTCGGGAAAACCGGCATCCTGAGACAATGCAAACTGAAGGAAAGCACCTGTTTTCAGTGACTGAGGTACAATCAGTGGAGGCGGATTCAAATATAACTCATTGGAAAGTTTGGGATAAGGCTGCGTACGTGTCTTGTCATGCCAAACCTCGGGCATTTCAACTTCCTGGGCTTCTTCTGGTGAAGCAGCGGGCACCACCTCATCTGCACAAGCATACCCTAACAGACAAAAGCATCCCAATGTCCAATATAAAAAATTCATCTTCATCATATCTTATAAAAATTCATTAAAAACAAAGAGTGCTTTCTCCTGTGCCGCCTGCCCAAAACAGAACACCACAACGAAAAAGCACTCCTGATAAATAATATTTATTTGAAGTGATACTATTTATTCTGCAGGTTTAAATATGGTAAGAACAGGACGGATAACAAATGGAGAAGTTTTGCTTCCATCGTTATAAACTGTCGTACCCAACAAATTTGTAATTGTTTCATTTTCAGTTCCATTAGTTTGCACACATACAATCCTACCTCCTCTTATATAGCTTGACATAACATTAGCCGCACCAGTATAATTTCCAAACCAAGAGTACCCATCCTCCTTGTCTGTATCAGCAGCAACGACAGCCGCAGCTACCTGTTCATTTATAGAAACTGCATTCACCGGTTCCTGCGTGGTATTATCCGTTCCACCCTCATAGCCCAAAGAAAAGGCAATCAAGTCAAGCAACTGACGTGCAGAAGGAATATACCATTCTGAAACATTACCACCTGTCAAAGCATTCTCCTGTTTCCATGTATCAAAAACGGTCATCAGCTGCGATGAATATCCCTCCATAACAGAACGAAGATTTGTTGTATAAGTATATCCATTATAATCATCTAATTGCCAAGGAGCTTCACCATTCAAAGATTTCAAATCAGGGAAAGTCTGATCATTTGCTTCATTTTGAATAGCCGTGCGCGCAGTACTGCTCAGCCCCATAGCATACCCCCAAATCTTCGTACCATCCGGTTGTCCGTAATTCGTTGCCACATCACCTCCTTTAGGACCTGCGGCAAACACAATGGCAACAGAATTTTCCGCATCATACGTATCAGAGAAAGTACCGTCTTTCTGCATAAACTGGCCTACCTTAGGTGCATTAGGGTCATTAAACTCGTCATCAATGTCTACATCCACATCTACATTGCCATCGCCCGATGCAAAATCGATACTTGCCGTAATGTCGTAATTTTGAGTCAGCACCAGTGAGGCTGTTTTAATCGTCACATCGTCCTCACCTACCGTCATCAGAATATCACCAGGCAACTTATTCACATTTGCAGGAGCGAATACATAATTATAGAACCAAATATCGTTATCTTTATCAGCTGGAGCTACTGCAGTCAGTTTGATTTCTTGATTGCTGCTTCCAGAAACCGTGTTATCTTTCACACTGAAGCCTGAAGGTACAGTATAAGTCACGCTCAGTGAAGAAGCATCCTGCACAGTTTCATGTTTCTGGTCTTTAAAAGAAAGTTTCACAAACGGACGCTTCAACACGGCATTGGGAGAACCTGCCAGACTCTTGCCAAAGAAGGCATCGCAAGCAGGATTATTGAACAAGGTGTTGTCTGAAGCCTTATAGGTCACGTTGGTCAAATCGGCCGTATTATAATATTTATCGGTATACTTACCATCTGACACTGCTGCCCCTTCATCCACATAGTCAGCCCAGAAAAGACAGGTATAATCTTCTTCTGCCGGAGTAAAAGTAAAACGGAACTTTTCGTTGACCATCGTCTCTCCGGCTACCTGCTCCATACGCACATCTTCTGCCGTATTATAATCTACTACCATAATACAACGAAGCTGATGGCCTTCGGGAGCTGCAGGCAAAGTACGTGATTCACTGCCGGACAACGATCCGGGAACTTCTACAGACACCGTTACCGGAGTACCAGTTACAGTTTCCACATCCGACATATCTTCCTGATTACATGACAACAACCCTAAACTCAGTGCCATTGCCGAAAACAATAAACTCTTTTTCATGATAATAATATTAAGATTTTTATAAATAGTTTGTTTGAATCATTTTATTCCACCGGTAGTTCAACTTCCTGATCTCCATCAAATCCGGGATTGAACCCGACTCCATCCTCCGGACTTGTTGTCAGAAAATCAAACTGAATGTCTTTATTCTCTCCCTGGGCACACGACAGGCGGAAGCTGGAACTGGCAAGAAGTGTCCCTTTATCCGCATCTTCCACCAGCAAAGTGACTGGCACGGAAGTATTTCCTTCCGAATCAGCAAATACATAATCGAACATCAAAGGAAGTGACGTAGCTCCGTCTTTCGGCAGGGACACCGTACGACTATACTGCAAATATTTAAACGCGTGTTTGGTAATCCCATCCAAGGCATTAAAGCCTTTGGGTAAATAATCGTCGTATTTTAACGTCAGACGAATTTTCGTCACCTCAGGATATTCCCGCAAAAACGACGTCACATCCGTGGCTGTCAGTTCATAGCGTGCTAGCGGACGTTCAGGAGTAACTTCCAATGGGAATTCTGCATTCCATTCGTCTTTATATCCCGTCAAATCAATCTCCTTACTGCTATAAAAAGCATCCTTATACTCCGTATTCCCAGTGTAACCCTCGCGACCAATGATGCTGGCAAGTCCTTCCGGACCGTCTATGTCGTAAAACGGTTCTTCTCCTTCCTGCACATAATCGGCCCACACCACCAGCTGGTAACGATGGGCATGCAAACGAAGACGTACTTCAGTCTGCAAGCGGCTGCTGGCAGAAAGGTCCTCATAAATCACCTCCTGCTGTACCAGCTGGCGGTCTTCATACGCAGCTACCACAATGCGGTGACTATAGGCTGCTTCTTCATCCTCGGCACGCGCCAGCCGGCCTGTTTCCTGCGCAGCCAGACTTTTCAAGTCAATCAGAATCTTCGCTTTTACGGTCACAGATGTAGGGTCTACCCCCAGCTCACCATCTGCCGTCATTTCCGGATACTCCATCAGGCAACTGCTCATCAGTGCCGGAAAAGCCAGCAGCATTCCCCAGCGCAGGAGTTCTCTTTTCAGTCTATTCTTTTTCATGATATAATGCTTTTTCAGTGCTTAAAAACGGTAAACCAACGAAATGCCTAACCGGGTAATTCCCCAATAATTAAATGTGTCTGTACCCATCTTTGCTCCGTTGTCAATGTTATAAAAACGGTCGTACTTCATATTGGCGTAACCTGCCCCTATCAAGAACTCGGTTCCCCAATGTGCAGAGAATGGCAAAGAGTAGCCATACGTCACACCTGCTCCCAGCAACGGACGTCCGGCCGTCTGAAAACGATCGTCCTGCCATTTCACATTGAACACTCCCACATGAGCATGTACACCCACAAAATGCCCTTGTCCCACTCCTTTTATCCACCAGCGGGCTTCCGGCTGAAACAACACGAGGCGAAGTCCATGTTCCTGCTCAATGTCCCACAGGCTCCAGTTCAACGGAAGCTCCAGCGACACATGCTCATGCAATTGTACCTCCGCCGACAAATTGGCTACGGCTCCTCCCCAATAAGCAGCATTGGTCTTTACTGCCACATAGCGTGAAGCAGACTGTTCCTTACGAGGCGTTTCTTTCTTCGGCGATTTTTCAGGCTGTTTTTTCTTTGGAGCCGAAGTGGTCTCCACCGGCTGTATTTTCAAACGAGTCTTTACTCCCTTCTGTTTATGGGGAACCTGCAAGACTGTTTCCGGCAAGTTTCCCTCACCATTTGCAGAAGCTGCAAAAGCAGCACAACCCCAAAAGGTGAACAACAGCAGAAGTGCTCCGACTGGATTACTTATTCTTTTCATTTTACATTCTATTATAAGTTTATTATTCTGTCTTTTCAATCTCTCTAGGCAGGTAGCGCAAATTCGGTCGACCTCCCACCGGATGATTCTCCATCCATTCCTTCAGCATGGCCCGATGGGCTTTCAGCACATCACCGTATCGTTGCTCGATGGCCAAATTACACATTTCCAGGCGGTCATTCTCCATATCATACAACTGTTCACGATAAAGTCCTTTGTCATACAGCACATACTTGTATTTTTTACTGCGCACCATCCAGCCCTTTGTACCTCCGGTTTCCGAAAATTCTGTTTCAGATACTACATACGAACGATGGAACAAGGTGGAATCTCCTTCTTCTGCCAACCGGGAAAAGCTCATCCCTTCTCGCCCAGCCGGCATTCGTACTCCAGCCCATTCACAAATGCTCGGAAGTAAATCGATTCCGTTGCTAATCAACTGAGGAAGTACCTTACCCGCATGCTTTCCTTCCGGCACACAAACAATCAAAGGTACATTGACCACCTCTTCGTATAACACGGTTTTCTGGTTCCAATGGTGTGCCCCCTGACCGTCACCGTGGTCGCTGGTAAACACAATCACCGTATTCTTCCACAAATCCTGCCGGTCTATTTCTGCCACAATTTTTCCAATCTCTGCATCAACGGTCTCCACCAGACGACAATAGGCATTACGATAGCGCCGCCAGTCATCTGCTGTATAATTACGTGTAGGATACAAACGATAGTTCAACGATTTTTCATAGGCCAGCACATCTGCATCGTAAGGAGATACATTAAAATTTGCCGGCAGGTTCGGGCATTCATCCAATTCCGGTTCTTGTATCTGTGCATAAGGCGTGGACTGCTTACGGGCATATTCACATGCATTATGCGGATTGTCAAACGAAGCTACCAAAAAGAACGGAGCATCCGGTCGGTTGCGTAGAAAGTCAACACACGCCTCGGCCAACCCGAAATCGTTATGCCCATGCAAACGTTTGAAACCGAAAGCCTGCCCCTGAGGTAAGGAGTTGGTATGTACATGCCATTTTCCGGCATAGGCACACGTATAACCGGCATCACTCAGCAAAGTACCCAATGTCTGCTGTGCAAGGGAGTCTGGCAGCGGAGTACCATTCTCGGTCATTCCCGTATCGCTTGGCATGAAGCCCGTAAACATGGAAGAACGCGAAGGTCCACTCAGAGGCAATGTGCAATAAGCATTCTCAAACCGCACCCCCATAGCGCCCAGACGATCCATATTGGGCGTATGCAGGTCGGCATTACCTGCACAACTCATGGCGTTGGCCGACTGCTGGTCGGTCATGATATAAATGATGTTCGGACGATGCTGACGCGCCCATGCTGCGAAAGGAACCATCGCCCCACAAATAAAAAGCAGTCTATAATTCATAGCAACTTAGTAATTAGGGTTATTCTTATTTTCCAGACAATAATTCACCTGTATTTCATCCAGTGGAATGGGAAAAAGCTCATGTTTGCCAGACACAAAGTTGAATCCGGCCATAAAAGCTTTTTCCGAAGACAGATTGACCGCTGTTTTTGAAGCCATCAACTGTAAGGCATCTCCCAGCACTCCCCAGCGCAACAAATCAAATCTGCGCTGTAATTCAAAAGCCAGCTCAAAGCCCCTTTCCCAATAAAGTGCAGTACGAAAACGTCCGGCCTCATCTCCATCCTCTATGAAAGGAAGATCGTATACCTTCGGCGACTTCATCAGGGAAGCATAGTTAGCAGAAGTTATCTCCGTTGCTCCGGCACGCTGACGTACCCGATTAAGCAACTTCCAGGCCTGTGCAGTTTCTCCCGTTTCGTTATAAGCCTCTGCCGCCATCAGTACCACATCGGCATAACGCAGGCTGCAATAATTGACATCGGTAATATTGGGGTCTTTGTATCCCAAAGGCATCCATTCCCTCCGCCATTTGCCAGGATACCAGTTTTTCTTATTCCCGATATTATCTTTCTTCACATGGTTGTAAAGAGTTTTATCCCAATCATACTGATACGTACAAATCATTACATCCCGACGTACATCCAATTCTTCAAAGAAATCTCTCCATTCCGGAATTACACGAAACAAGGCATTGGCACGCCCCATAAACTTGTCTGTTTCCGTAGCCTCTATTCCTGGAGCTGCGACCAACGGACCGTTGTAGGTTCCCCAATATCCCCTTGCTCCCGTACGACCATCTACCGTATAAAAGGCCACTTCAAAGATACTCTCCTTCGAATGAAGTTCTCCAGCCGAAAACGACTTGAACAGTGCTTCATAACCTCCCTCATAGAAATCATGGTAACCATTTTCCTGGAAAGCCTCCCATTCATCTATCACCTTTGCAAAATAAGTCTGCCGTAATTCTTCTTCCGGACGAGTCATTGTACCGTCCATCTGCAAGGAATATCCGGCACGCTGAAGCAATACCCGCATCAGCAAAGCACGGGCTGCGCCTTGAGTGGCACGTTCTGGCGAAGAGGCCTCATTGGCCCAGCTCATATTTTCTTTGGCATCGTCCAAATCATCCACAATCTGATCATAAATCACCTCACGCGAAGTACGGGGCTGATAAGCTTCCTCATAGCTTCCGGTCGATGTAGTCTTATAAGGTACATCTCCCCAATACTTTACCAAATTAAATGAAAGAAACGCACGGAGAAATTTTGCCTCTGCCACCAGTGATTGCAGTTTTTCGTTTTCTGCAAAACCTTGCATCTCCTGAATACCTTCTATCATGTAGTTGGCACGTTCAATTCCCTGATAAGTGGCCTGCCAGACAGCTTCCACGTATTTATTGGTTGTAGACAACGTATAATGCGCAATGTCGCGTCGAGCGTTATCCGTATTGGTACCCGATGCATAATACGTGTCGTCCGAAGCACCAAAAGCCATTTCATTGTCTCCATACAAGGTAGGCAATACATTATAGATGCCGATGATTCCCATCTCGGCATTCGCCTCGCTGGTGAAAAAATCTTCTTTATCATAATAGGAATCAGGATGCTCCGTCAACGTATCCTGACAGGCTGTCATCCAAAGAAGCGTTCCCACTCCCATCAAAAATATCTTCAAACTCTTTATCATGGCTACATTAATTATAGGGTTAAATTCAATCCGAACACAAACGAACGGCTACGTGGATATGCACCGAAATCAACTCCGGGAGTCAGGTTATTTCCCTTGGTAGACACTTCCGGATCAAAGCCGGTATAAGGAGTCCAGATAAACAAGTTACTGCCGGTAAAATATAGTCTCAGTTTACTGATTCCCCATGGCTTTATCCACTTTCGAGGAAATGTATATCCCAAAGTAAGGTTACTCAATCGCAAGAATGAAGCATCTTCTACAGCCCAGGAGTGCACATAAAAATCACCGTACTCCAGGTCGGCTACCGAAGCAACCGTCTTACCGGAATTCAGTTTTGTCAACACATCCGGATCTGTCACCTCATTTCCATCAGAATCGATGGTCATCCAACGGTTGGAACTATTGGCCACATCCAGTACGTTCTTATTGGTTGAACCCGCCAACGTATTACTCAGTTTTGTAGCATTCAGCACTTCAGCTCCATAGCTGAAAGTAAAGAAGACACTTAAATCGAAATTCCGGTATGAGAAACTATTGTTCAATCCTCCATAGAAATCGGGGTTGGCATTTCCAATCACCATACGGTCATTGTCGTTTATAATGCCGTTTCCATCTACATCCTCAAACTTCCAGTAACCGGGTTGTACTCCTTCGCGATAAGGCACATTCTCTTTCAGCGTATAGGTCTGATTGGAAGCATCATAATTAAAGTCATCCACCTGATACAAGCCAATGGTCTTAAAGCCATAGAACTGTCCGACAGGACAACCTACCTCAATCTTATGGGTGCTCTGATTGAAGCCGAACTGTGCTTCTTCCAGGAAATAATCTTCACCCGACAAAGCCTCAATGCGGTTCTTATTATACGACAAATTGAAGTCTGTAGACCAGGTAAAATTCTTTCGCTGAATATTTACCGAAGAAATGGTCAGGTCCATACCGATATTTCGGGTCTTTCCTACGTTACGCAACATAGTCGTATAACCGGAAGAAGACGGAACTTTGGAGTTCAGCAGCAAATGAGAACTCTTGTTCAGATAGAATTCAGGAGAAACAATGAGACGTTGCCCCCAAAAGCCCATATCCAGTCCCACGTTCAATGTTTTGTTTGACTCCCATTGCAGTTCTACACTTGGTATACCCGAAGGTGCATAACCAGGCGATACGGTTTCTCCGCTTGGATAGCTGGCCGACTTCAGAAGATTCAAGGAAGCATAACTCGCAATACGGTTATTTCCGGCCAATCCGTAACCAGCACGCAACTTCAAATCAGAAAACAAATTCAGTTTCTTGATAAACTCTTCTTCGCTCAACCGCCAGGCAGCCGATACGGAAGGAAAGAATCCCCATTTATGATTGGCACTAAATTTAGAGGAGCCATCGGCACGTATGGTAGCTGTCAGCAAATAACGCTCCCCCCAATTGTAATTCAGACGAGAAAAAAATGAGATTAACTTATCATCATAATTCACGTTGGAAGTAATTGAACCCGGAGTACCCAGGCTCATGTCATCCAGTCCGATGTCATTATTGGGAAAGTTCGTGGCTGAAGAGACAACCCAGCGTGTCCAGCGTGACACCCATTCCTGTCCCCACATGGCCGTAAATTTCTGTTTTTTTGTCTTATATTCATAATTCAGCACATTGGATGTCTGAAAACTTCCATTCTCCGAGTACTGAATGCTCCCGTTAATGCTGGAACGCTTGGCAGTTGAAGACAGTTCTCCATAAAAACGGTCACGGCGTAGAATCTGGTAACGTGTGCCTATGGTACTTCTGAAAAACCAGCGTTTACCAAGACGATAGTTTAATCCACCGTTCAACTGAAAGGTACGTGTCATACGGTCATCCTGCTCCTGTTGGGCAGAAATCAAAGGATTCTGCATCGGATTCGACTCATCATCCACGTACAACGGATCTTCTCCTTGCAGCAACTCTTCTTCCGTTCCATTAATTCCTGCCACGGGACGCGACTGAAGAATGTGCTCCATCTTATTGAATCTGGCATCTCCTTCGGAAGTTCCCATGCCATATACCTTGGACTGCGTAAAATTTACCCTGGCATTCACCGACAGTCGTTTGTTTCCTTTATGAGACAAATTCAAAGATACATTATGTTTTTCATCTCCACTATACACCATGGCACCCAGGTTCTTAAAATACGCATAGCCCAGGCTGTAACTCGTATTCTTATTTCCTCCGGAGATGTTGACACGGTAGTTCTGACTGGTAGTAATCCGTCCGAGTACTTCCTCCTGCCAGTCTATCCCTCGCCCTGCATAGTTCTCCTGAATTTCCCGGAAAGAGCCATACACATTCTGAAAACGTGTGACTCCTTCTTCTCCATTCAAATACAGGTTCCGTTCATAATCCAGTGTCACAAACTCTTCGGAAGAAAGCACCGGAAGCTTACGGGCAATCTTGGCAAAACCAATATACGAGTCAAAGCTGACAGACAGCCTGGAATCTTCCTTCCCTCCGTTCTTCGTAGTAATCACCACGACTCCATTAGCTCCACGGGCACCATAGATGGCCGTAGCCGAAGCATCCTTCAAAATATCAATGGATTCAATCTCACCTGGATCCAGCTCTGCCATTCCATCTTCACTGGGAAAACCATCGATGACATACAGAGGCTCATTACTCTGAGTAATGGAGATACCACCACGCACACGGATGGAAATGGAGGAACCGGGACCTCCTTCTGACTGGGTAACCTGTACACCGGCCACCCGTCCCGCCAAAGCTTGTGTAACATCCGAAGTCGGCGTTTTCATCAAGTCATCACTTTTTACCGAAACAACCGAGCCGGTCAAGTCACTCCGCTTGGAGGTGCCATATCCGATTACAACCACTTCATCCAGCATTTTGTTATCCTGCTTTAACTGCACATCAATCTTCGTCCTTCCTTTGACCGGTACATTCTGCGTCGCCATGCCGATAAAAGAAAATAGCAACACATCTTTTGCTTCCGCACGAATGGAGTAGGCGCCATCCAAACCGGTAATCGTACCTACCGAGGCGTTGCCCTTCACACGAATATTGGCACCGATAACCTCCAGGCCTTCTTCATCCACTACCTTTCCTGTAATGGTCAATGTTTGCGCGAGAAGCATAGCATGTCCCAGACAAAACAAAAGAAAACTAACAACTATTCTTATATTTCTCATAATACTTAAATTTCAGTTATAATCATCACCACAAAAGTAGGTTGTTTACCCCAATATCGGTTTTAAATCCGTTTTATCTTCTTTCAAAAAGGTTTATTTTTTAAGTCCAGATAGCGTTTCAGGGCCTCCAGATAATAATAATCTGCATAATTCAACGGAGTATCTATTTCCGAACCGTGCGGAAGAGAGCCTACGGAATGCATCAGTATAAAACCTCCGTTTGTTCCTTTCTGGGCCAGATAAGCCGGACCAGAAAGATTCTTCAATATAGTTTCAGCGTAATTAAAATAAACTTCACCATTGGGTACGAACGTACTAAGCTCCAGGAAAGCCGAGGCTATCACGGCAGCAGCCGAAGCATCACGAGGAGTATCTGCTTTCACCGGTGCATCAAAGTCCCAATAACAAATCAGGTCGGGAGCCGTATTGCGTTTTCTAATCATATCGGCCACATGTACTGCTTCTTGCAAGAATAAAGTATCTCCCGTTTCACGGAAACAGGCGGTATAGCCATACACAGCCCATCCTTGTCCTCTGGCCCAAGCGGATTCATCGTTTTTTCCCTGGTGTGTCTGACGCTTTTCCACCGTACCGTCAGCATTATAACTCACCACATGATAGGAAGTATAATCCGGGCGGAAATGATGTTTCATTGTCGTACGGGCATGCTGTATGGCCACCTGACGATAACGCATATCATCGGTTAGCTTGCTGACATGAAAAAGCAAATCCAGATTCATCATGTTGTCAATGATGACGGGATAATTCCATGTACCGAAATCCCAGGAACGAATACAGCCAATCTGTACATTAAAACGTGAACACAGATTATCGGCGGTTTCTGACAATACGGATATGATAGAATCATTCGGAGCCAATCGTAAAGCATTTCCGTAACTGCAATTCATCATAAAACCTATGTCATGATTGTCTCTGTATTTACGGACTGGATAAAGCCGGTTGGTATAACGGATGGCTTCTTCCTTCAAGCGTTCATTCCCGGTAAGTTCATAGGCATACCAAAGGCTGCCGGGAAAGAAACCGCTTGTCCAGTCGTATATATCACAACTACGAAGCGTTCCCAGCTTTTCTTTTGCCGGATTAGGCCATAAGGAATCGGCAAAGGTAGCAGATTCGCGTTCCAGCTGTTCTTCCAGAAAATCGACTGTATAACCTGTCCACAAAGAGCGGGGCATTTTGACAGAATCTTTCATTTCTTCCGCTGTCAGATTCAGCTGGTAAGAGGCTACATCGAGTGCTTTTTCTATCCAGGCCTCTCTCTTCGTAGAAGGTTGACACGAAGTAAAAACCACACCCGCCAGTACAAATGATAAAAATGTCGTTGTTCTCATGATATTATGTATCTATTCTAAATTATTATTCTTCAACACACGTAGTCGGCAATGCCGGACGGTCTGCCACTTCTTCACACTTCCATACCCCATTGATTCTGTCATACAACACCGTGGTACCCTTCGCTTTACGATGATAAGTCTCTCCCTCGATGAGGCAATCTTTGTCACCGTAGCTAAATACTACCCCGGTTGCGGCGTTTTCCACCGTCAATGCAGCGGATTTCCGGACATCCAGTTCTGCAGATATACGCCAGCCATCTACCGTCAGCTTTCCATCTTTTCCTCCAGAAACGGCATGACTTTTGCTACTTTCTTCATCTAAGGTGATTACCGTCAGCAGACGATTGGCCTTACGGGAACTAAAAGAAGCAGTTAAATGCCAATAATTTTCCAGTGTTTCTCCCCGAATGGCCAAATCTGGATTAGGAGCAGCCTGAAACTCATTACATTGGGATATTTCACAAGCTTCCGTAGCAAACAAGCGGGCCGTGGATACAAAACCTCCTTCCGGATGAGGAGTCACCAGGGTATTCGAAGAAGCATCTATCTGAAAGCGAACCGGACTATGAAGGAGCCACTCCCAGCGGACTTTCCGACTGGCTTCCATCTCATCATAGATTACCACAATTCCTGGACGCAAAACCAGAATATGACGGAGATATTTGGTCAGAGGAGTTTTTCCAAAGCCATATTCCGGAGTCTGTTCCAATCCTGCAGCCTCAAAATTTTTCTGCCACATAGGATATTCACTTACTCCACCATAGGCATGAGAAGCATCCCCCAGACAATAAGTAATATGTTCTCCGTGAAGCATCCGTGTCACGTTTCCATAGGCTTTTGTAGTAAATCCCTGTCCGATACCATCCACAAGCAACGTATTATGGGCACGAGTATGCCGATAAGACAAGATATTATGCCTATCACTAAAGTTCAAATAATAACCGCTCGAACGATAAACCGGTACTCCGTTATAATGCAAGTTAAAGGCGTTCTGATTAGAATGAGTGTGACTTCCAGAACCAAACGGACTGGAACGGAAACTCAGATACATGCCGCGAGTACAATCGGCCAAAGAGTCTATGGCTATCACTTCACCGGTATCTTGAAACCAAACGGCTTTAGGAGCATTTGCCGGCAAGGAAGAAGATGCCGGACAGAACTTCCCACTCACCATACGATAAAGACGGAACTCGTAATCAGTTTCATATTTCTGATTAATGGAAGAATACCATGCCGCATAAACATCCTGTTTTTCGCGGGCCAGGAAATCGGCAAATCCACTCCGTATGCGCAAAGGCTGGTCGTTGGTCTTTTCATGCCCATCGCCAAATCCGGCAGACATGGAGCGTGGAGGCCAGCTATACACCAATCCCTTCCCCGCATTCTGGTACCAAGGATGACTCATAAAATCGGTCTTTGTCAGATAAGAACACAAGGAAGCCATGTAATACAGAGTCACCGCATTGGCACTAAAATAGCTGGTTCCATTGTGCCAGTTTCCATCTCTGTTGAAACCGGAGGCCGGTGCCTTGCTTGTCCAGACCTCATACAGATATTCCAAATATTCCATAGCCAGGGGCGCCTTGTCATAAAATACCAAAGCGGCTTGCATGAATTTCCGTACCGGGAACTGCCAGAAATGGTTGTCAAACACATGATTCTCTTCATGCCCGAACAAACGGGAACGATACACACGGAACACCTGCATCACCAGGCGTTGTATCTCATCCCGTTCTTCCGGTGCAAAAAACGTATAACAAGTCTCATAAGTATTTGCCAATAGAAAAGCTAAGTCACCGGCAAAGAAGTCATTTTCAAGTCGTTTATCATCCAAACGTGCCTTCAGGAGCCAGCGCACGTATTGTACCATTTTCTTCGCATATACAGGACGTTGCAAAAGCAGATAAGCCGTGTGCAGTCTGACACTCAATTCTGCCATCTCACTCACCTTTCCATAAGGATCGGTATCCGTTGACAGATTAAATGCCAGTCCCATACGCGCCTGGGCTATCATATCATTAAACTCAGGATGTGCATACACATTCTTTCTTGCCGAAGCCAGACTATCCGACAAGTAACAATAAATCCGGTTTCCCAATTCTGGAATATTCGAAAGAAAAGTCTGAAAAGGTGGAGTCACAAAACGAGGAACATCCTCACCTACCACAAAACGATATACTTTACTCCACTCAGCACACACACCGTCTCTACTCACCCGACGATATTTCCAGAACCACACACCCGGTGAAAGCGTACGGTGCGGATTATACATACACCAAGGTTTAGGAGAAGAAAGAAAAGTAGAATGCACAGGAAAACTTTCATCCGAAGAAAGTGCAAACTGAAGCTTATCTTCCCCTTTCAAAGAATAAGGAACAAATAAAGCAGAAGGGTTAATATATAAAGGAGTTTTCTCCTGAGGGTAAGGCACTGTCCGCACATTCTCATGGATACACTTCTGCTCCGAGTGTCCGGAAACACTCATCACAGTCAGACAAAGCCCACATACGATTACAAAAATCTTTTGCAAATTATTTTTCATGGCATATACTATTCTTTTCTCCGCAAAGATAGTCTACCACTGAAAGACACTTCTTTCAATACTGTTGTAAACAATTTCAAAACCGTTGAAAAAACAGCCCCGTAAGGCTGTTTAGTCCACTTTTCATAGGTTAATCCATAGTTTCCCGCAAAGCCTTGCAGAGCTGGTCGGGACAAGAAGTCGGCTTCCCGCCACAACGGATACCTTCCAGACGAGCAATCACTTCATCTATTTTCATACCTTCCACCAGGGCTGAAATCCCTTTCAAGTTTCCATTGCAACCACCGGTAAAATGCACGCCCTTCAGTATGCCATCCTCTACCTCAAAATCAATCTGAGAACTGCATGTTCCCATCGTACGATAAGTATATTTCATTGTCATCAATACGCTAGTCGAGTTAACATAAAAAGAGAACGGAGCACCACTTGCCGGATTATTCCGGCCGGATACTCCGTTCCGTCATTATCTTTCAAGAAAAAGCTTATTCAGCGTCTTCTTCCGGTTTCATGTTAGTATATACGGTCTGTACGTCGTCAAACTCTTCCAGACGTTCTACCATCTTATCGATAGTTTCACGCTGTTCCGGAGTCACATCTTTCAGGTCGTTCGGGATGTAAGTGAAATCACCACCGACATCTTCAAAACCACATTCTTCCAGATGCTTCTGAATAGCCGCATAGCTCTTCGGATCACCGTAGATAGTGATAGTTCCTTCTTCCGGATCTTCATCGAATTCGTCTTCTACGTTGTAGTCAATCAAGTCCAGAATCAGTTCTTCCATATCGATACCTTCTTTCTTCTTGAAAGTGAACACACACTTGTGATCGAACAAGAAGGCCAGTGAACCTGTAGTACCCAAGTTACCGCCAAACTTGTTGAATACAGAACGAACATCAGCTACGGTACGAGTGGTATTATCAGTCAGTGTATCTACGAATACAGCGATTCCGTGAGGACCGTATCCTTCGTAAGTCATACCTTTGTAATCGCTCTGGTCTTTACCCATTGCATTCTTGATAGCACGTTCGATGTTATCCTTCGGCATGTTTTCACGCTTACAAGTAGCGATTACCGAACGCAGAGTCGGGTTGTTTTCCGGTTCCGGGCCACCGGCCTTTACCGCAATTGCAATTTGTTTACCCAGACGTGTAAAGGTCTTTGCCATGTGACCCCATCTTTTCAGCTTCGTAGCTTTTCTATATTCAAATGCTCTTCCCATTGGATGATATTTTAAATTTATTTTTAATGAGTTTCTTTTTCACTATTCTGTACCAGCTTACAATATTTCCAGTACGCCAAACCAGCAAGGCACAAGCATATTGCCCCACCCGTGATAGCCAGCACATTTTTCCACGTTTCATTCGAAGAAAAATGCCAAAGCACCATTCCAGCCTGCAAAGCCAGAAACAATTCGATGTAAAAAGCCGCCAGGTATCCCCTTTTGGCTTTTATGTGATAATCTGGTTTAATATTGCAACGCATCATTCTTTATAGTTATCGAAGCACAGCTCCCAGCTTGTTCTGCAAGTTACCAATCAGCTTCTGCATGAACTTGTCAATCTGCTTGTCGTTCAGTGTAGCGTTTTCATCCTGAAGCATAAAGCTTACAGCATAGCTCTTCTTGCCAGCTTCCAGGTTCTTTCCTTCGTACACGTCAAACAATTCTACAGACTTGAGCAATTTTTTGTCGGTTTCGTAAGCAATCTTTTCGATTTCGGCAAATTGCACCTTCTTGTCAATCAACAATGCCAGGTCACGTTTTACAGCCGGGAACTTGGAGATTTCCTTGTAGCTTACCGTATTGCCCTTGATGGCCTTCATCAGTTCTTTCCAGTTCAGGTCGGCATAATACACTTCATTATCGATATCGAACGCTTTCTGAATCTTCTTGCAAACCACACCAAAGGTAGCCAGCAATTTACCGCCACGGGTGTGTACGGAGATAGCTACTGAGTAAATGTCATCTGAAAGGTTACCGAACACCAGTGAGCCAAAGTTCACACCCAGACGACGGAATATGTTCAGCACATAAGCCTTCAGTTCGTAAACCGATGCATTTTCATCAGCATGAGCCCACGAGTTGCTTACACGCTTTCCGGTAATCCACAAGCCCATGTGCAACTCTTCTGAATAGCCTGACAACACTTTTTCCGGATTCTTCTTCTCAGCATGGAAGTGATAGCAGTTACCGAATTCGAAGAACTTTAAGTCGGCATTCTTGCGGTTGGCATTGTGCTGGATGCTTTCCAGACCACCAAAGAGCAAGGTAGCACGCATCACGTTCAGGTCGTTGCTCAACGGGTTCATCAGGCGCACCAGATTTTCCGGTTTGTAAGTTTCCAATCCATCGTAATAAGCGGCCGCGGTCAAAGAGTTGTTCAGGATTTCATTAAATCCGCAACCCACCAGCTGTTCGCCTACCAGGTTCTGGAGTTTCACCGATTTGTCCACTTCTCCCTTCACGCTCAGGCTTGATTTCAGGGTTGTGGGGATTTCCACGTTGTTATATCCATAGATACGAAGGATATCTTCTACCACGTCGCACGGACGCTGCACGTCTACACGGTAAGGAGGAACCTGCAAAGAAAGACCTTCAGCCGTTTCTTCCACAATTTTCATCTCCAGGCTGGTTACGATACTCTTCACCGTTTCTGCCGGAATTTCCTTTCCAATCAGCGAGTTTACATAATTATATGAGAGTTCTACCGCAAAATCAGCAATAGGATTCGGATAGTTGTCCTTGATATCAGAAGCAATTTCACCTCCGGCCAGTTCTTTCACCAGCAAAGCGGCTTCCTTCAAGGCATAGATAGTAATGTTCGGGTCGATACCACGTTCGAAACGGAAAGAAGAGTCGGTGCTCAATCCGTGACGGCGAGCAGTTTTACGCACCCATGTAGGATGGAAGTAAGCGCTTTCCAGGAACACGTCGGTAGTGGTTTCGGTAGTACCAGAATCCAGACCTCCAAACACACCGGCAATACACATCGGTTCTTCCGCGTTGCAAATCATCAAATCCTTGTCGGACAATTTACGTTCCACTTCGTCCAGTGTAACAAACGGAGTTCCCTCGGCACAAGTCTTCACCACAATCTTGCCGCCCTTAATCTTGTCAGCATCGAAGCAGTGCATCGGCTGGCCATAAGCGTGCAGAATGTAGTTGGTAATATCGACGATGTTATTGATAGGACGCACACCGATAAGGCGAAGCTTGTTCTGCAACCATTCAGGACTTTCCTTCACTGTTACACCCTTGATGGCCACTCCGGCATAACGCGGGCAGGCTTCGGTATTTTCCACCACAATGTCGATGTTCATGTCATGATTGTCTACCTTGAAAGCATCTACCGAAGGACGCTTCAGCGTAGCTTTATGACCGTTCTGAATGAGCCATGCGTAAAGGTCGCGTGCCACACCGTAGTGCGAGCAGGCATCGGCACGGTTCGGAGTGATGTCCACTTCAAGCACGTATTCGCTCTTCACGTTATAGTAATCTTTGGCCAGTGTACCCGGAGCTACGTCGGCAGGCAACACGATGATACCTTCGTGGCTTGTGCCCACGCCGATTTCATCTTCGGCACAAATCATACCGTTTGATTCTACGCCACGGAGCTTTGACTTCTTGATGGTGAAGCATTCATCGCCATCATACAATTTTGTGCCCAGCGTAGCTACGATGACCTTCTGTCCGGCAGCTACATTAGCTGCACCACAGACAATCTGCACAGGTTCTCCCTGTCCCAGGTTAACGGTCGTAATATGCATGTGGTCAGAATTGGGATGCGGCTCGCAGGTCAGCACTTCGCCTACTACCAGGCCTTCCAATCCTCCCTTGATAGTTTGAACTTCTTCCACTCCCCCAGTCTCCAGACCGATGGAAGTCAGTGCGGCTGCCACTTCGTCCGGAGTAAGGTCGAAGTCGACGTATTCTTTCAGCCAGTTATAAGAAATATTCATATCGTAATAGTATTTTATAATTTCCCAAACAATGATGTGCAAAGTTAATACATATTTGGGATATAAGAGGTAAGACAAAAAATATTTTTAGCCAAAAACCATCAGAACGGTACATCGGGCACAGGTACACCAAACGGATTGTCGGGCATAGGAGGCATCTCTGCGGGTGGAGGTGGTACAAAGTCCTGTCCGCCGCCGTTGTTCATCTTCGAACGGAGCACCGGAGCCTTCTTTTCTTCACCCGGCATCGGCACAATCATGTCGTCGTCGGGATTCTGGAAACGGGCATATTCGCCACGGAAACGGAGCAGCACATCACCCACGGCACCGTTACGATGCTTGGCGATAATGATTTCGGCCATGCCGTGCAGGTCGTTTCCTTTCTCGTCGGTATAAATTTTGTAGTATTCCGGACGGTGGATAAAACACACCATATCGGCATCCTGCTCGATGGCTCCCGATTCACGAAGGTCACTCAATTGCGGACGTTTTCCGTCAATACCTTCACGGTTCTCTACTCCACGGTTCAACTGGCTCAGCGCGATAATCGGAATGTTCAACTCCTTGGCCAGTCCCTTCAACGAACGCGAAATGGTGCTGACCTCTTCCTGACGGCTTCCGAACGACATACCACTGGCATTCATCAGCTGAAGGTAGTCGATGATGATGATTTTCACCCCATGCTCACGCACCAGACGGCGTGCCTTGGTTCGCAATTCAAACACGGACAAGGAAGGCGTGTCGTCCACGTAAAGCGGTGCGTCGTAGAGTTCCTTTATCTTGTAGTCGAGCTGTCCCCACTCGTAAGGTGCCAGCTGACCGCTCTTGATTTTCTCGCCCGGAATTTCGCAGACGTTCACAATCAGACGGTTTACCAGCTGCACGTTGCTCATTTCAAGCGAAAACAAGGCTACGGGCACTTTGCTGTTCACCGCCATGTTCTTGGCCATGGAAAGCACGAAGGCCGTCTTACCCATGGCCGGACGGGCTGCGATGATAATCAAGTCGGAGTTCTGCCAGCCGGATGTCATCTTGTCCAGCTGATGAAAGCCACTCGAAAGTCCGCTCAAACCGTCGGTACGTGCCGCCGCTTTCTGAAGCATTTCATAAGCCTCCTGGATGACCGGATTAATCTGCGTGTAGTCCTTTTTCATATTCTGCTGGGAGATTTCGAAGAGCTTTCCTTCTGCCTCCTGCATCAGGTCGTCCACGTCCTGCGTCTCATCGAACGCCTTGGTCTGTATGTTGCTCGTAAAAGAAATCAGCTCACGTGCCAGAAACTTCTGGGCAATGATACGGGCATGATATTCAATGTGAGCCGACGAAGCCACCTTACCACTCAGCTGAGTGATATAGAACGGTCCGCCCGCCTCTTCCAGGTTGCCGCGCGAACGCAACTGCTCGGCCACGGTCAAGATATCAATCGGTTTCTGTTGAATAGCCAAGTCAGTAATGGCCGCATAAATCAGCTGGTGCCGGTGCTCGTAGAACGACTCCGGGCGAAGAATCTCGCTCACCAGCGAATACGCATCCTTCTCAATCATCAGCGCACCCAGCACGGCTTCTTCCAGTTCGGGAGCCTGAGGCTGGAGGTGGCCGTACTCATCCATCGGCTTGGTCTTAGCCGTCTTTGCCACACGTGTATTTCTTCTCGGTTCTGCCATTTTGTTTTTGTTTAAGTGGGGCAAAGATACGATTTTTTCCGTGAATCCCGATTTTCTCGAAACTTTCTGCTATATTTGAGCAACGAAAAAACAAACGACACTATGATTACATTTCCCAATGCCAAAATAAACCTTGGCCTGAATATTATTGAAAAACGTCCCGACGGTTACCACAACCTGGAAACCATTTTCTACCCCATCCACCTGCAAGATGCACTGGAAGTAACACGAAGAGAAAAAAATGATGCTCCTTATACACTTCACGTAAAGGGTACGGCCATCGAAGGAAAGCCGGAAGACAACCTGGTGGTCAGAGCCTACGAATTGCTGAAAAAGGATCATGACATACCGCCCGTTGACATCCACCTGTTCAAGCACATCCCCACGGGTGCCGGACTGGGAGGCGGTTCGTCCGATTGCGCATTCATGATTAAGCTGCTGAACGAGAAATTCCGTCTGGCACTGAGTCTGGAGGAGATGGAAGACTACGCCGCCCGCCTGGGAGCCGATTGTGCTTTCTTCATCCGCAACCAGCCGGTATTTGCCACAGGTATCGGTAACATATTCGAGCCTGTCCGTCTTTCACTTTCGGGTTATTACCTGGTGCTGGTGAAGCCGGACATCTTCGTCTCCACGCGCGATGCTTTCGCACACATCACTCCCCGTCGGCCGGAAGTTTCGTTGAAGGATATTATCTGCCAGCCGGTAGAGACGTGGAAGGATAGCATGAAGAATGATTTTGAAGACAGCGTGTTCCAGAAATACCCGGAAATTGCAGCCATCAAAGACGAGTTGTATGACCTGGGCGCGGTGTATGCCAGCATGAGCGGTTCCGGCTCATCGGTTTACGGTATCTTCCGCCAGCCGGTAGAACACGTGGACGAGAAATTCGGCGGATGCTTCTGCCGTCAAAGAGAACTGGACTGATTGGAGTCCGGTTCTTTTTCTTCACCTTAAAATTGATGAATCAGGATTCTATAATCCACTTCTCAATGCCCCGTGTAACAGGACTGAAATTGACACCAAGCTTATAAAGTTTACGTGTGTCCGTTGCAAAAGGCAAAGCATAATGCTTATCATTAATCTGCTTCAATGCTTCCTCTGCAGTACCATTTAGCTTAAACTCCATCACATAAATGTATTTATCCGTCTTCACCACGAGGTCAATACGTCCTTCCGAAGTGTGATATTCTGCCTGTGTATAAAAGCCCAACAATTTGAATACGATGAACAATACATTCTGATAGTGCAGTTCCAAATCACGCACCAGCTCATAAGGCGTATCAGAAAAGAAACTCTGGAGACGACGCATAAAAGAATCAATTTTTCCATTTTCTACCTCATGCACAAAATTGACAATTTCAAATGCCGAATCAGCTTTTGATGTAGCCGAATAAAAAGGCAAGAGAAACTTGATAAATCCTTCCTCCACTTCCCAATTAGGAAAGCCCAAGGTATATGTACGAAAACGCTTGTCATATCCCTTTACGGTGAGATAGCCACTCTGATATAGAATAGGCACGGGATTCGTCTCCATCGTATCAATACCGCTTAAAGAGTCAGCGGTGGCCAATTCTTCCGTCAGACGATGCAAATCATAATGACTGCGCAAAAGCAGTTCCACTAAGAAAGTCGGCGTACCCGGCTCAAACCAATAACTTCCAAACTCCCGACTTTTCAAGGCATTGAGCAGACTGAACGGATTGTAAAGGCCGTCTGCATGACCGGAAAAATGATAACCGTCATACCATTGCCGCAGGCTTTTACAAGTCTCTTCATACGCCATCTCATTATGTTGCCCCAACACACGGATTCCTTCTTCAAAGTTTTCCAGTAATTCTTGCTCAGTAATACCGCACAAGTTATTGTAAGCCTGCTGCAAGGAAATGTCTTCCAGATTATTCAAATCGCTGAACACACTTATTTTGCTGAACTTTGTCACACCAGTCAACAAAGCAAAACGGAGATATGCATCCATCGACTTCAAAGCCCCATAAAAAGCTTTCAACGTATTACGGTACTCGGTCAGCAACGCTTCATTGCCAATAGCCTGGAGCATGGGCTTATCGTACTCATCCACCAGTACCACCACATTCTTCCCCGTTTTTTCGGCCGCACGGCGAATCACCCCGTTGAAACGGCGGGCTACTCCTATTTCACTCTCCGAAGCCCCATAAAGACTTTCCCAGTACTGTAGATTTTCCTCCAGTACATGAATCAACGCTTCCGGCGTATCGTATTTTTGTGCATTCAAATCCAGATGCAATACAGGATACGTAGTCCATTCCTTTTCCAAAGCTTCCATAGCCAAGCCATGGAAAAGTTCTTTTTTCCCTTGGAAGTAAGCTTCCAACGTAGATATAAGCAGACTTTTCCCAAAGCGTCGCGGACGACTCAGAAAGTAGTATTTACCCGTTTTTACCAACCGATAAATCTGTGCGGTCTTATCGACATAACAATAATCTCCTTTCCGTATCTCTTCAAAACTCTGTATGCCTACCGGATAAATCATGCTCCTCATCTGAAATGAAATTTACTGTTTCTGCAAACTTACGCAAAATCTCTGGAATATCCGCCGAATTGCAGCAGATTAACGCAACAGGATTTGATAATTAGGGAGTTAGAAGAAAAACGCAGAAGTTGGGCAGACAGTTGAAAACCGTCTTAAAGCAGATTAAAGCAAAAGAACGCTTTCCTAATCATTACCCGATGAAAGTGCAGATTTAACAGTCCCTGTTTCATTTTGCGGCGTTCTGCGCAGCTTTGCTTATCAATAGGTAACTCGTTGATTTATAGTTTTGCAACCAAAAAGAAACGAGTATGGCAAGAAGCACATTCAAGGTGCTGTTCTACGTGAACGGCAGTAAGGAAAAGAACGGAATTGTCCCCATCATGGGACGAGTTACAATCAACGGAACGGTAGCACAGTTCAGCTGCAAACGGACTATCCCGAAAGAGCTTTGGGATGCCAAAGGGAACAAGGCAAAGGGCAAGAGTATGGAAGCGAGGGAAACCAATCTTGTGCTTGACAACATCAAGGCTCAAATCATCAAGCATTACCAGCGTATATCCGACCGTGAAGCGTATGTAACGGCAGAAATGGTACGCAATGCCTATCAGGGATTGGGCGGTGAGTATGAAACATTGCTCGGTGCTTTCGATAAGGAAAATGAAGTGTTCAAGAAGCGTGTCGGAAAAGACAGGGTCAGGGCTACCTATATGGCAAGGGTACGGGCAAGAAACCATGTGGCGGCATTCATCAGGTCACATTACAAGCGGAACGACATCTCCATGCCTGAACTTACGCCCGACTTCATCAAGGAGTTCGCCGTGTTCCTTTCCAACGAAGCCGGACTACACAACGGTTCGATATGGGAAAACTGCATGTGGCTGAAAGGTGTGGTGATGCGAGCGCATTTCAACGGACATATACCGAGAAATCCGTTTGCCCAGTTCCATATAAGCCCGAACACGAAAGAGCGTGAATATCTGACGGAGAATGAGCTGAAAGCATTAATGGAATTTCAGTTCAAAGACCCTAAGAACTCCTATCTCCGTGATATTTTTGTTTTCGCCAGTTTTACCGCCCTGTCATTCGTGGATATAAAGGAATTAAACAATGACCAGATTGTGGAAGTGAACGGTGAGAAATGGATTATTTCCAAACGACACAAGACGGGTGTACCGTTTCAGGTAAAGCTGCTGGATATTCCCTTGCAGATAATCGAGCGTTACAAGGCTTTTCAGGAAAACAATCTTGTATTTCCCAATCTCAACTATTGGTCAATATGCAAGCGTATGGGAAAGATGATAAAGGAATGCGGCATCACCAAGAAAATCAGCTTTCACTGCTCAAGGCATGGGTTTGCGACCCTGGCTCTCAGCAAAGGGATGCCAATCGAGAGCGTCAGCCGTATTTTGGGGCATACGAACATTGAGACCACGCAAATCTATGCGAAGATAACCGTGCAGAAATTGGATAATGACCTCACGATGCTGAGCGACAAACTGAGCAAATCATTCGGAAACGTGAAAATGGCAGGGATATGAAACGGGAAATAATCACAACGGACAGCTATGGTAGAATTACCATACCATCCGATACAGGTAATATATGGATGAATGAAATGGAGCTGGTGGAACTGTTCGGGGTAATCGCCCCGACGCTCCGTGCCGCCATCCGTGCCGTGTACAAGTGTGGAGTTTTGAATCCACTTGAAGCAGAAAAACGTATCAGGCTGCCCAACGGCTATTATGCGGACATGTATGCCCTGCCGATGGTGGTGGCACTCGCTTTCCGCATTGACACGTCAGGTGCCGCAATGATTCGCAATGTCCTGCTGGAAAGATTGTGCCGGCGAAAAAAGGAACAAGTCCTGCTGGTGTCAGTGAATAACAGGATGCCGTATGAATGTTAGCATGAACTTTTAATGTCCAGCCATTTGATGATTAACGGTTTAATCTGACGCAGTGACGACATGAAGTCATTAAATCCGTAAATCAGTGCGTCAGTCAATCTGTAATTATCTGCAACAACCAATCCCCGAAGACGTGCATATTCCACGACTTCGGGCTTTTTTATCTCCTTTTACCTGAAAGAGCAACCCGTTTATACTGCATTTTCTTTTGGCATGACCTATTTTGCGCCGTTCCGCATAGATTTGCGTACCAAGATTTTACCGACACTTCCGTAGCTTTGCAACCATGTTTAACCCGTTGCCGACAGAATGTAGGCAGCACTAAAACCTGTATCAAGAACATGAAGAAAAAAATCATTTGCGTAGGTACAACTCTCTACAGGATTGTAAATCGGGATTGTCATTATTCACCTATAAGGGGAATAGGACGTTACTACACGGTAAACAAAACACAGCTGGAAAAATTCTGATATTTTGATGAGATGATGAAAGTATATATAAACATAAAGAGAAACAGCAACTTACGTCTTCATCAACCTTTCAACAAGAGAATCGGGCTGATGAAAAGAGGAAGGACATACCGCACTCTCCATCACTTTTCTTTTGGCGAGCGGTTTGATGAAACGATGATGAATGCATATCATTTTGGTTATCAGTATATTATCCTATCACCTTATCAATTCATCGGATTTTCATCCGCCAACAAGTCTATCGAACAAACGGACGGAAGAAAATGCCACTATCCGCAGGCTGGTCGGACATCCGACCTGCTTGCTGTCCGACCAGCCGACAAGGGAAGACGTATCATATCAATGAAAAGAAAAGGTCTGCCTATACCGCTGGTACTCTCACAGGCTTTTGGAAACAAAAAAGCCATAGCTCATTAGGGCGTTTTCTTCACGCAACGCTGACGCTAATGCTAAAAACGCCCCAATGAGCCAGCGGGGTTGCACCCCTCTGGACACCCCCGTTTGCCCCGTGCGGCACGACCGCAGGCGGACGGATACCGACAAACAATTTGTAGAACCAAAAAAACAAGAAACAAACATGGGATACATAAGCATCCAAATCAACAAGGCGAAAGGGTCGGCTGACACGGGCGCATCCGACCACATAGAACGCAAAACAATGCCCAAGAACGCCGACCCCACACGCACCCATCTCAACCGTGAACTGGTGGAGTTCCCCGACGGTGTGGCAGACCGCACCGAAGCGATAAGCCACCGCATCCACACGGCAGGCATCAGACGAAAAATTACTCCCGACCAAGTACGGGCAATCCGCATCGTGCTTTCGGGTTCGCATGAAGATATGGTGAGAGTGCAGGACGAAGGCAGGCTGGGTGAATGGTGCGATGACAACCTGCAATGGCTGCACCGCACATTCGGCAGGGAGAACACCGTTTCGGCAGTGCTGCACATGGACGAGCACACGCCGCACATCCACGCAACGGTCGTGCCGATTGTGACGGGAGAGCGCAGGAAAGCAAGGAAGAAGCAGACGGAGGGCAAACGCACCTACCGCAAGAAAGCCGACGCCGTGCGCCTGTGCGCCGATGACCTCCTGACCCGAGAAAGGCTTGCCGCCTACCACGACAGCTATGCCGCAGCGATGTCGAAGTACGGCTTGCAGCGTGGCATACGGGGTTCAGAAGCACGGCACACCACCACCGCCCAATACTACCGTGACTTGAAACGGCAGACGGGAGAGCTTGAAGCCAACATGCGGCAGTTGCAGGACGAGCAACAGCAGGCGGAAAGGCAACTTGACGAAGTGCGGAAGGAAATCAAGTCGGAGAAGCTGGAAGCCGCCAAGACCGAGGCAAAAGCTGCACTTGTGGCAAAGGTCGGTTCTCTTTTGGGAAGCGGCAAATTGAAAGAGCTTGAAGCCGACAACCGCACCTTGCAAGGCGAGGTCGTCGCTCGTGATGAGAGCATTGAGTTGTTGCAACAACAGATGGAGCGGCAGCAGGAGGAACACAGCCGCCAGCTTATGGAACTGCAATCCAAGCACCGCAGGGAAATGGCGGACAAGGAAACGGCACACCAAAAGGAAGTGTCATTCCTGAAATCTATCATCCAGAAAGCCAAGAAATGGTTTCCGTTGTTCCAAGAGTTGGTGTATATGGAGGAGTTCTGCCTCAAAGTCGGCTTCAACGAGAGGCAGACCGCCACGCTCATCAGCGGCAAGCCGTTGTTCTACGAAGGCGAACTCTATTCGGAGGAACACAGGAGGAAGTTCATGACCGAAAGGGCTGGTTTCCAAGTGGTGAAAGACCCGGCGGACAAATCCAAACTCGCACTTGCAATCAATGGGCAAGTGATTGGCGAATGGTTCAAGGAACAGTTCGACAGGCTGTTTTCATCCATTCGGAAGACGGTTATATCGCCTCGTAAAAACAAAGGAATAGGGTTGTAAATCTGACAAACGGGAGGGTCGCAAGTTTGTGTTTTGGTCTGCCTCAAACCGCTTGCTACCCTCCCGTTGGTTGAAACGTCACTTTATTTGTGCTCTAATCCTGCTCAAACTCGCTTGTGTGATACCCAAATAAGTGGCGATGCTTCCCAACGGCAATCGCTGTAACAAATCAGGTTCTTTCTCCAACAACTCCTTATAACGTTCAGAGGCGATGGCGGACAACATGGAAATCAACCGTTCCTCGGTGGCAAGCAACTCCATCTCCGCATAACGCCGCCCCCAATTGGCGATGTGTAAATCTTCCGAAAACAACTCTTTCAGTTCTTTCCTTTCCAATACATATAATATCGAGTCTTCCATCAGCTCCATTGTTTCATATCCCGGCTCGTCATTCACATAGCCTTTCATGGAAACAAGGGTCGCTCCTTCCTTGCCAAACCAAAAGGTAATTTCCTTCCCGTCCACCGAGGTATAGGCGCGGACAATGCCTTCCTTGATGAAAAAGATGTTCTTCTCCACCTTGCCGCTTTCCAGCACGCGGAATCCTTTGGGATACGAAACTTCCGTCAAACATTGCCGCAACTTGTCCAAAGACGTGTCCGGCATAGCATATCTTTGATTGATGATTTCCTTTATATCCATAGCGCATTGTTGTATTCGGTGTGCAAAATTATAAAATAGCACATAGAAACGAGAATGAACGGTTGCTTTTTGTCAAATGCAAAATCGGTTTTTGCCAAATGTAAAAAGCTGTTAGGGATTACTTGCTTACTTTTGCGCCCGAATTTAATAAATCATAGGTATGAATTGGATAATCTTATTGTTGGCAGGATTGTTTGAAGTAAGCCTTACATTCTGCTTGGGGAAAACGAGGGCGGCATCGGGTATTGGATTCTATCTGTGGGGAAGCGGGTTCCTTGCTTCCACCATACTGAGCATGGCTTTGCTTGCCAAGGCGGTGCAGACGTTGCCTTTGGGTACGGCATACGCCATCTGGACAGGCATCGGGGCGGTCGGCACGGTCTTGATAGGAATATTCGTTTTCAAGGAACCTGCCACTCCCATCCGGCTTTTCTTCCTGTTCACACTCATTGCTTCCTTGATTGGATTGAAAGTCGTATCATATTGAGAGGAGGCGGAAAATGAAGTATGAATTGAGGGAGAATCAAGGCATTCCGGCACCTCTGCTGGCTTTGATGGCAGCCGCTACCGGACTTTCCGTCGCCAACTGTTACTACAACCAGCCTTTGTTGGGCAGCATGGCAAAAGACTTCGCGGTAAATGACTTTTCTGCCAGCATGGTAGCGACATTGACCCAGATAGGCTATGTGACCGGACTTGTATTTGTCATCCCACTGGGTGATTTGGTTTCACGAAAGAAGCTGATATTGACCAATTATATCGTTTCTGCGTGCGCCTTGCTTGCCATATCCCTTGCCCCGAACATCTACTGGGTGTGGGGCGCATCCTTGCTTGCCGGCGCATCTTCGGTCATGCCGCAGTTCTTCATCCCGTTGGTGTCTTACCATTCAGCACCTGCACACAAGGTGCGCAATGTGGGCATTATACAATCCTGCTTGCTCATAGGCATTCTCGGCTCGCGGGTCTTCAGTGGCTTTCTGGCTGATGTGTGGGGATGGCGTTCCGTCTATTTCGTGGCTTGCGTGTTTATGCTCGGATGTTTTCTGATGATTTACAAGATGCTGCCCGTGCTGTCTGCCCGCTCTCAAGAAAGTTATGCAGGGCTGATGAAATCCTTGTTGCGTCTGCTCTCCCAATACCCGTACTTGCGTATCGCGTCGCTGAGGGCGGCATTGGCTTATGGCTCGTTCTTCGCCCTGTGGAGTTGCCTTGCTTTCCGGATGAAACAGGAACCTTTCTTTGCAAGTGACGACATTATCGGGGCACTCGGTTTGTGCGGACTGGCAGGTGCATCCACGGTCGTATTCATCAGCGGCTATATCCAAAAGTACGGTGCAAGGTTCTTTTCTATTGCTGGAGGATGTGTGGTATTGGCTGCATGGCTGCTGGCATTTTTAGGGAATGACAGCTACCTGTGGATGATAGTTGCCATCCTGTTGATTGATGCCGGTATGCAATGCATCCATTTGTCGAATCAGACCAGCGTAGTCGCCCTTGACGCATCTGCCATCAATCGTGTCAATACCGTTTATATGACCATTTACTTCTTGGGCGGTTCTGCGGGCACTTTCGTTTCCGGTCTGTCCTGGCAACATTATGGATGGGCAGGCGTGGCTTGGACGGGAATCGCTTTTACTGTGGCTTCCTTGCTTGTTAATTATTTCAAGCCTCAAACAACATAATGGTGGATACAAAACAGGCTGAAAGAATATTTGGGATGATTCTTTCAGCCTGAATATTTTTTGTACCTTTGCATCCGAAGAGTTACTTGAACAAGCAAAGCGATGCAGACCACGGCAATTGGAACGGTTGCCAACTCATTACCCGAAAACGAGGTAATTCTTCTAACTCTCTTGATTTCAAAGAGGTATATTCCTTATACAGATTTACATAAAATCTCTAGAATACCCCAGCAAAACAAAGAATGGCTCAATAACAACCCTATAGAAAAACATTCGCACATAGTGCCATACACGCCAGCTACCAGTAACCTGACAGCACCCATCATTTTCCCTTCAGTATCTTCATAGCTATATCCATATACCGTGTGATGTCGGTCGTAATCTCACGATTATATACATCGCAACGCTTACGGCCCAGCCGCACGACAATGGCATCCCAATCAGGAATAGCAATAATGTATTGACCCAGCATACCGCGCATATAAGGGCAACGCATACCGTGATAATCCATCACCCACGTCTGGAAACCATAATAGCTGAGTGAGTCCTTTCCCCACTGATCTTTCAGGTACGAAGCGGGACGCATCAGTTCGTCCATATAGGCTTCGGATACCAGCTGGCGGCCGTGCCAATTGCCACGATGTAACAAGAGACTTCCGAAACGAGCTACATCGCGGGCCGTGGTATGGAAGCAACAAAAGGCTTTTTCATCACCGTCTTTTTTGTCCAGCAACCAATAGGCATCCCGTTCGGCCTGCATCGGACGCCAGAGTTTCTCTTCGGCATAGTCGCTTAACGTTTGCCCTGTGGCTGCCTCAATGACGAAAGCTAACAATTGCGTCTCACCACTACGGTAGGAATATTGCACGCCGGGACGGTCAACTACCTCCAGGCTCGTCACCAGGTTATAAAGATCGTTACCATAATAACCGTGCGTTGTGACAGAAAAGAGTGAAGCATACGCCTCATTCCACGCCATGCCGCCACTCATAGTCAGCAAATGGCGCAGGGTGACGTCAGCCTGCATTCCTTTTGTATAGGCAGGTATGTAGCGCGATACGGGGTCGTCCAGACTATGAATCTTTCCTTCGTCAAGGGCAACTCCCGCCAACAGTCCCACGATGGTCTTTGTAGCAGAATAGATATTTGAGGTCAGTGCATCGTTCCACCCGTCACGGTAATTTTCGAAGACGATGCTGTCACGACGGATGACGAGGAAAGACACGGTGCGCAAACTGTCCAGATAGTGCGCATCTCTTTCTGCCAGTTGGTAGCGGTTATAATCAGCTGAAAGGGGCCAGTGCCACACGTCATCGGGATTGTGGTGTACCGTGTGCCGGTGAAAAGTTTCCAGGTCATCGATGACGGGCATCCAGTGAATGAGTGCCTGACGGGCGTAGTAGGGCAACGAAGCATACACCACGCCTATTACCACTACCAGAGCGATGAGCAGGCGAAGAATGGTTTTCTTTTTTGTTTTCATAGGATTTTAATTCATTTCATCACAGGAAATATGAAAATTGTGACTCAGATTAATAACTCTGTGAAAGTTCATGTACACTACAGCATTTACAAAAATACATTTTTCTTCTATCCATTGTACAAAAACAGTCATAAGATACATCATATAGGATATATATACCTTCATTTCTATAGAAGCCATTTTATTCGTACCTTTGCCCCCACAATAAAAATGAACTCAATATTTCACCATGATACATTCCTTCCATACCCCAATCGAAGGCATCGCCTTACCGAAAGCTTTCACCTTTCCTTTCCACTACACCCCTCACCCGCTCACCCGACTGGCGGCCGACGAGGTACGTCAGTACCTGCTCACACGGAACGACTGGCAGGAGGAACTTCGTCAGGGAAAAATGTTCGGGGTACTGGTGATAAAGGATACCGAAGGAAAGCTGGGCTACCTGGCCGCTTTTTCGGGCAACCTGGCTGGAAGCAACCACCATGCGTTTTTCGTTCCGCCAGTGTACGACCTCCTGCAACCCGACGGCTTTTTCCGCATTGAGGAAGCGGAGATTTCCGGCATCAACCACCGGATTGCCGCCATGGAAGCCAGCGAAGCATACTGCTCGGCACGGGAGGAATGGAAGAAGGCGGAAGAAGAGGCACAAGCCACACTGGCTTCTGAAGAACAGAAGCTGAAAGAAGCGAAAACCCTCCGTGAGCAACGTCGGAAGGAAGGCGTTTCACCCGAAGAAGCGGAAGCAATGTCACGCGAAAGCCAGTTTCAGAAAGCGGAGTTCAAACGGTTGGAACGGAGATTGAAAGAGAAGATACAAGCGGCCGGAGAGGCTTTTCAGGCATTCGAGCAAGAGATTCAGGCCTTGCGCCACGAACGGAAAACCCGTTCGGCGGCTCTCCAGATGCGTCTGTTCGCCCAGTTCCGCATGCTCAATGCTCGAGGGGAAGTGAAAGATTTATGCGAGATTTTCCGCTCCACTCCGCAAAAGACACCGCCGGCCGGTGCAGGAGAATGTGCGCTTCCTAAGCTGCTTCAATATGCTTACCTGCATCAGCTCCAGCCATTGGCCATGGGCGAATTCTGGTGGGGCATGTCGCCCAAGGACGAGATTCGCCGCGAAGGACATTTCTATCCGTCGTGCAAAGGGAAATGTGAACCGATTCTGAAACACATGCTCATGGGACTGGACGTGGAACCGAACCCGCTGGAAGAGGATGTGCACCGCCAGACAGCACTGGAGATTCTCTACGAGGACGAATGGCTGGTGGTAGTACACAAACCGGCAGGCATGCTCTCCGTACCGGGCAAGAACGACCTTGATTCCATTCTCCAGCGCTTGCACAACCTTTACCCCAAGGCCACCGGTCCGCTTATCGTACACCGGCTGGACATGGCTACCTCCGGCCTGCTGCTCGCGGCCAAAACGAAGGAAGTGCACAAGGAGCTTCAGGCACTCTTCGAAACGCGTCTTATCCAAAAGCGTTACACAGCCCTGTTGGAAGGAGAACTGGAAACTGACGAGGGTATCATCGACCTGCCCATCTGTCCGAACCCGATGGATCGTCCGCGCCAGATGGTAAGCCGGGAATATGGTAAACGGGCCGTCACTTCCTACCGGGTACTGGAACGCAAGGGCGGAAGCACACGGGTTACATTCTATCCACATACGGGACGTACCCATCAGCTCCGTGTACATGCCGCCCATCCGGAGGGATTGAACCATCCGATTGTAGGCGACGACCTCTACGGCCAACCGTCCGACCGTCTGTATCTGCATGCCGCCTCACTGGAATTCGTACATCCGGTAACTGGAGAAAAATTGCACATCGTAAAAGAAGCTGACTTTTAGCAGTCTGGTAGAAAACGTCGTTTGCTAAGTTCTATTTTACTAAGTAAATTTACACTTTCTCTAAATTTACACTCTAAAATTTCACATTTCAGAGGTTTTCACCGTAAAAATGTTAAAAAAGTATTTTCTCAATAAACCACGAGAAGGATTCATTGTCTTAAAGCCGTAAGTGCACTGAAAATGATTATTCACTTTTAAATTTTGACCACAATGAAAACAACTCGTTTATTATCTACATTGATTCTTACCGTATGTTTAGGTTTTGGAAACGTAATGGCACAAAACACGACACCTCAGGTTTGTCCTGAAAAAGCCGAAAAGCCCTGCAAGGTGAAACTCACTCCGGAACAACGCATGGACGCACAGGCTCAGCGCATGGGAAAACAACTGATGCTGGACGATAGCAAGCTGGCTCAGTTTACTTCTCTCTACAAGGAATACCTGACTGCCTTGAAAGAATGCCGTCCGGCTCCAGAAGAAAACCAGAAGGTAAAGCCATCTGAACGTACCGATGCGCAGATCCAGCAGGACATTGAAAAGCGTTTTGAAACTCAGCAGAAGATACTCGATACCCAGAAGAAGTACTATGCTTCATTCAAGAAGATTCTGAATGCCCGCCAGCTGGAAAAAGTGTTCAGCATGCCTCGCCCGGGCAAAATGCACAAAGGTAACTTCCCTATGAAGCAGGGTAAAATGGGTAAACCGGGAAAGATGCCCGCTCCGGGATGTCCGAACGTATGCCCGGCATGTCCACAGGCTCCTCAAAACAAATAACTTACTATAAGTATCATTAATCGCAGAAGCGCGGAACTCTCAAGGTGTCGGGAGACACTGAAGAGTTTCGCGCTTCTTTTATGTATGCTTTCCGTAAAGGAAAGTGATATTAGTTTTTCTGCTGCATCATGTGGCGGGCATAGAACCACACCACTACGTAGCCGACGAAAGGCACAACGAACGCCCAGTGCATATCGGCGTAGTCTCCTACCAGTCCCATAAGTACCGGACCTACGGCACCGCCCACCGGCGACATCATCAGGAAGGAAGAGGCACGTTTCGTATGGCTGCCCAGTCCTTTCAGGGAGAGAGCAAAAATGGTGGGGAACATAATGGCTTCGAAGGCATAACCGCAAAGCAGGGCTACAAATGATACGGAACCTAAATCCAAAATCACCAGCAACGTAGTGATGACCGTTCCCGTGGCACACCAGAAGAGCATCTTCTCGGCACGGACGCGGCGCATAATCCAGCTTCCCACGAAACGTCCTACCATGAACAGTCCCAGTCCGCCGAATGAAAGTACCAGTGAGGCATCGCGGGCATTCATCCAGCCGACCTCTGTCACGTAGTTGATAAAGAAACTGTTGATGGAAATCTCGGATACCTCGTAGGCAAACAGTGCAACCAGTCCGAACACAAAAAGCTTATGCGACCACAAACCTACGCGATGGCCTTCGCTATCCACCTCCTCTTCATGAGGAATTTCCGGCAGACGTACGCGCATAAAGGCCAGTGCAGCCAGCAGGACAATCACTCCCATTACGGCATACGGAAGAGCCACATTGCCGCTTGCCCCCTTGTCATCGTCCGAGAAAAGCAAGAGACCGGTCAGAATCGGTGCAAAGATACATCCCAGCCCGTTGAATGACTGGGCGAAATTCAGTCGGCTGGCAGCCGTTTCCCGTGCTCCCAACTCCGTCACATACGGATTGGCGGCTGTTTCCAGGAAGGTTAGTCCGCACCCGATGACGAATAACGAGAACAGGAACATGTTGAACGAAGCTATATATTGTCCGGGAATGAACAACAACGAGCCTATTCCGTAGAGCAACAAACCAAGCACCACACCCTTACGGTATCCGTGACGGTTGATAAACAATCCGGCCGGAATGGCCATGATGAAATATCCCATGTACATCGTAGCCTGAATCATGGCTGAATGGGTACGGGTAATGGTAAGCAACTCCTGGAAATGCTTGTTCAGCACGTCCAGAATGGCATGAGCAAATCCCCACAGAAAAAAGAGGGACGTAATCAGTACAAAGGGGAACAGGTATTGGCGTTCCACCAGGGCAATTCCTTTTTTCTTCATCCGTGCCCCTCCTTTATACATACGACAAGAGTTCCGGCAAATCGGTGATGATTACATCCGGAAGTGTTTCATCTATTTCTTCGTTGCCCCAGCCTTCACCTTTCAGCCAGGCCACCTTGCAACCCACGGTTTTTGCGGGTACCACGTCCTTGGAGAAGGAATCTCCTACTACCAGCACATTCTCGGCTGGCAGCCCCATGGCTTCCACGCCAAGGCGATAGATGGCAGGGTCGGGCTTGCGCACTCCCACTACCGACGATTCGATGATGTCGGCAAAGAAGTCAAACAAACCGAAGTCTTTCAGAATGGTCTGGATGTTCCCATAAAAATTGGATACCAGCACCAGCTTGTAGCGTTCAGAAAGTGCCTTCACCACGGGACGGGTACGTTCCAGCACGTCCAGCACATAACGGTAGCAGCTGTCGGCCACTTTTTCCGCATAGTTTTCCCGGCAGGCTTCTTCTCCGTCCAGCTTGCCTTGTTCCACCAGGAACTTCACCTGAATGTCGGTCTTGGTGCGCAACACATCGTGGAAGTTATACTCCGGCTTGACCAATGGCACACGGGCCAGCGTACGTTCTCCATGCACGTATGCCTCGCGGAAACTTGCCTTGTCCACCGGCACCTGAAACTCTTCATACTTGCTCCACAATACTTCCGCCCAATGACGGCTGTTTGTATCGATTGTTCCTCCGTAATCAAAGATTACGCCTTTTACATCTGTCAGTTTACTCATCTTTAGTCTTATTTGGGGTGCCGTTGCCGACCTTCATCAGCAACACGCCAATTACAATCCATATCAATTCACGCACACGGGTAATCAGTCCCGTATAGATGCCAAACGCACTCGGAATAGCCAGTCCGCCTACCGCCAGCGCAAATCCTCCCTCGCGTGCTCCAAGCTGCATGGGCGAGAAGAAGAACAGGTTGGCAAACAAGGAAGTGAAGGCCATAATCAGGATACAGGACAGGAAGCTCACATGGTCGGTCAGAATGTTCAGGATAAAGAACACTTCGGCACAACCTACGATACGTGCCATGAACTCCAGTCCCAGCGCCACATAAAACGTACTTTTCCGTTGCTTGTGCAGTTCGGCAATCTGTGCGTCTACCCGCTCCAGTGATTCTTTTTTCTCTGTCAGGAAACGACTGGCCCAGCGCTTCACATAAGGCACATGACACAACAGCTTGAACGTGCGCACCGCCATCCCGTTACGGTATCCTTTCATAAAGAAATAAATGGCCAGCAGGCAGACAAACGCCACTACCGCCAGCATGATGCCCAGTCCCCAGTTCATCGGCTCAAAAATCACGAAGAGCACCGCCGATACCAGCCAGAACCAGAAATGGGAAAAGATATGCATCATCACATAGAGAATAACCGATGAGGTGGCCTTGCTGGCACCTACGTAAGGAGTAAGCTCCATGATGCGGTACGGCTCACCGCCCATCAGTCCCACCGGAGTGGCATAGTTCAGGGCAAAACCGGATACGGTCAACTTATAGACTTTCCAGAAGGGCACCTTGGCATGTTTCCCGTCGCGGATAATGACATACCATGACCAGGCATTCAGGTAATAGATGAACACCCACAAAAGAATCACGGCCGGAAACCACACCCCTGCCTTGCGCAAGTTCTGCCACAACTCCTGATAGTCCATATCGAACGTGCAGAGCATGACCACAATGGCAAAGATACCGAAAAACCAGAATATATTCCGAAACTTTTCCTTCATCACTTGGCGTATTTATGGTAAAGGTATGCGCACAGGGCTTCATGACGACGACGCATGTACACAAACAGGCTGGTCATCACCACCATCTCGAAAATGAAATACAACCACGGTTCTCCTATCAGCAGGCTGATGTAAAGGGCTATCGCGCGGGTATTGAATGTCAGGATGTTGGTGTACTTCATCAACGGCAAGCTCAGGGCACGGAACTCATCGCGCAACTCCTGAGGAATGTTGTCACCATAACGTTCCTGCACAAAGGCATAGAAACGCTGGAAGTTAGGAGTCATCTGTTCCTGCTTGCGAGTATAGTTGCCATAGAAATACAGGAAGGCCTTCCACCAGAAGTTGCCTTTCCACGGCAGACTATGGAAAATCTCACGTTGCTGCTTGAAATTATCCAACTCACTACCCGCCTTTCCCTTCAGGAAGAACAAGTGGATGTTGCGGTAATAATCGGCCAGCGTACATTGCTTGCTATGGCACACCGTACCAGAGAACCAGGCTATCAGCCAGATATAAATGCTCCAGGTCTGTCCGGAAGCCTCCCCCAGATGGAAAGGAAGTGGCTGGTTCATCAGGCGCAGACAGATAGCGGCATAGATGGTGATAAACCAAAGATCGCCGGCAAATCCGTCGAGCATACGTCCCCAGCGGGTTTTCTTGCCGGTCATACGTGCCAGCTGTCCGTCGCAACTATCATAATGGTTGGCCCACATCAAGAGGAAAATACCAATCAGTGTGTGCGTCATGTCGGGGTAGTAAAACATCACTCCTGCCGCTACGCCTAAAATAATGGACAAGATAGTCACTACATTGGGATGTACCCCGAAACGCTGGAAAAACAACGCCCACACATAACCTATCGGGCGATTAAAATGGATATCCAGAAACTCTTCTGTATCCATGGACTTGAAAGAAGCCTCTACTCCTTTTTTTTCCGTACTCATTATTTTTCTAATTTGTGGATAATACGATTATAGATACACTTGGCTATTTCCGGTCCGGCTTCTTCACGGCAACGGGCAAAGCTGGGCCAGTCGTTGAAGTCGATGATGCGGATTTCACCTGTAGCCGATACTACACAGTCACCTCCGTATACAGGTACATTCAGTACCTCGGCCGCCTTGTTGGCGTATGCCTGAAGCTGCTTGACATCGAACGGGAAACCTCTCGTGGCTCCGTTGATGGCTTCCAGTCCGAACTTGCTGTGTGACTGTTCCGTTGGATAGAAGGTATAAAAGAAATCAGTTCCCTGCACCCCGTAGAACTTCACCAAATCTCCCACCAAGTGCTCGTTGACAACTGCCACCGGAATGTTCCGTTTCCGGAAATCGGCCATCACCACTTCTGCTTCTTCCCGGCATTCCACGTACACCACGTCTTCTTTCACCATGGCATGTGAATTACCTCGCTTAATCCAGCAAGGGAACACAGAAGGAGTAAACTTTTCATCAGTAGAAATAATAAAGCTCCGGGGATGTGGCACTTCATTTTCCACCAGCAGCTCCGTCATCTGCTGACGGACACAGTTGTCAATGCCATACGCAGAGTTCACCACCAGGGCACCCCCGTCTTCCAGTTTTTTCAACCGCTCAATGGTGGCGCGGTCGCGAGCCATGTCGAAAATAAACTCACCCTCTATGTTCTGAGCAACAAATTCCTTTTCCGGATAAATTGTCACCTCACACCCCATTCTCTCCAATGCTTCTGCCGCAAGCCGAAGGATTGCCGCATCATTGTCTACGTGATTCGGGGAATATTCATTACCACGGCTCACACCAACCACCCGAATCTTCTCTCCTCTTTTACACATTCTATCTTGTTATTCTTATTTTCTAGATTTTACGCAAAAAATCAATGTTGCTTATTCTGTTTTAATCTTGTCCGTTCAAAAAAGCCTCTGCTTTTACAATGTCCCCCGCATGGTCCACATCCAAAATTTTTGAGAAAGGATAAGCCTTGAGCTGAAGGCCGTCGGCTACCAGCTGACGCTGAAAATTACGCATGCGCGACATGCCCTGCGCCATACATTTCTCCAATGTCACGATTGAGTTGGACGACAGGCAATAGATTCCCCCTGAAATGTAACGCGTATCAGGCTGCAAAGTATCATAGAAACCGGTAATATTGCGGTCCTCGTCCGTACCGATGTACAACGGTTTTTCGTCGTCGATGTAATCTGTGACGGCCATCATGCCATCCCCCTCAAAAGCCTTGAAAGCGTCAATAAAACGTGAAAACTCCTCTTCCCGGAAAATCGTGTCGACCGTAGTCAGACAGAAACGGTCGTCCTTCAGGTAACGGCTCAGTTCGTAAAAACTGTGCATGGAGCTGGGTGTTGTCTTGACAATAACCCGCAAAGGCACTTCCGATGTTTTTTCCAGCTTGCTCAGGTGTTCCTTTGTCAAAGTCACCTCATTGTTGATAATGACCACCACTTCTTCTGCTCCGTTCTTCGCAAAGATGTGAATCAGACGGTCAATCATAGCCATACCGTTCAGTTGCACCAATGGTTTGGGCAACTGAACTCCTTCTTGTGCCAGCCGGGAACCTTCCCCGGCTGATATGATTGCAAACTTCATGTTATTCCTCTTCTATACTGTCTAATTTCAGTTTATCACTGTCATCTCGTTTCTCATAATACTGCTTGCGCAACGGGCGGGCACTGATTTCTTTTTCCCAGGCACGGTTGCGGAACACATCCATGGCCACGTACACTGCCTGACGGAAAGAATCTTCCGAAGCAATGCCTTTTCCAGCAATATCGTATGCCGTACCGTGAGCAGGCGAAGTGCGTACGATAGGCAGACCGGCGGTGAAATTCACTCCTTCATCCATGGCCAGTGCCTTGAACGGAGCCAGTCCCTGGTCATGATACATGGCCAGAATACCGTCGAAATGCGTATAATTGCCTGAGCCCATGAAACCATCGGCAGGATACGGCCCGAAGCACTGCACACCGCGAGCTATCATCTCTTTCATGGCCGGAATAATCACTTCCTGCTCTTCCGTTCCCAGCAGTCCGTTGTCTCCCGCATGAGGATTCAGTGAGAACACGGCAATACGCGGATTGTCGATGCCGAAATCCTTCTTCAGCGAACGATGGAAAATCTCCATCTTTTCCATAATCAGTTCTTTGGTCAGTTCACCGGCAATATCACGCACGGGTACATGGCCTGTCACCAGTGCCACACGGAAATCACCTTTCAGCAGAATCATCAAGGCCTTCTGTCCTTCACCCACACGTTCTTCAATGTATTCCGTATGTCCCGGGAAATGGAACGCATCCGACTGGATGGTATGCTTGTTGATAGGAGCCGTCACCAGCACATCGAACAGGCCTTCCCGGTAATCGGCCAAAGCTCTTTCCAGTGCAGCCAGTGCCGCTTTACCAGCTTCGGGAGTCGGCTTGGTCAGTTCCACCTTCAACTCCTCTTCTATGCAGTTCACCACGTTCACTCTTCCGTCCTGCACCTCTTCAGCAGAATTTACAATGCTGAAACTGGTCTGTATCTCCATGGCCTTGCGGTGATACGCAGCAACCTTGGGAGAGCCGTACACCACCGGCGTACAAAGTTCCAGCATGGTGGGGTCAGAGAAAGTCTTCAATATCACTTCATAGCCTACCCCGTTTATATCTCCATGGGTGATTCCCACTCTAATTTTACGATTTTCCATATTTATTGCTTATTCTGTTCAGCTTCTTGTTTGATTTGTTCTTCCGAGATGGAATTGTCTACCGGAATTTCCGACACTTCTTTTTCTGAAGGAAGCTTCAGTGTATACAACGCCGCGTTCAGTTTACGAATCTGGTCACGTTTCAGCTTGCCCGGATTATAGACAAAACCTTCCACCACGATAACCCGTGCATTGTCACGGTCTACCCGCACATGCGATACGAACGGGCCTCCCATGGCATCGTTCTTCATTTCCCACAATCCGCGAGCCTCGAATGCATAGTCTCCCTTCACGGCAATGTTACGCGTCTCAACAAACATGGAATCGGCTGTTTCCATGTACATGCCTTCACGCGCACCCGGCAGGTTGACTTTCATCACGGAGTCACGTTTATGAATGAAATACTCTTTGGTAAACGTATCGTGGTCACGGAACGGATAAGCATACATCACGAAGTTCAAGTCATTCAGGTTGCTCGAAGCCCACAGGAAATTCTCACCCTGCTTGTACGATTCCATTTCCACCGGCATCCAGATGTCGCAATCAAACATGCTCTGTACCTTGGTCGAAAGTGTTTCATTGTGTTTTTTCTCCAGCAACTTCACCTGACGGTTCATTTCGGCACGGGTAAAGAAGTCGATAATCACCTGACCGTTTTTCGAAACATAGTCTGCAAACTCCTTCTGGTTAGGTGCCTGAATGGTCATAATCATCTGCGGAGACGAATAGGCATCACGCGTATACTTGAATTTGGGCTGCGTATAGATGTCCTGAATATCTACAATAATGATGTTACGGAACAAACGCACCGAACGGTCAAAAAAGTCAGGCCGCACACGCGAAATACGGAAAGAGCGTTCAGCCTGAGGCAATCCCGGCACATCCGTATCCAGCACATGAAACAGTGCACTGTCCGGACTCATCCAGCATTTGTCATCGGCCACCACCATCACTTCATACGGGCGTCCGCTTGACACCGGAGTAATGATACTCTTCCCTCCGTTGCGGCAGGAAGCAAGCGACAGCACCGCCAGGGCCATTCCAAGATAAAATGTCATTCGTTTCATGATGTTTCTTGTATTAAAAGGTTTCACTTTCTTTCTCTTTTTTCTCTGCCTGCTGCTGGGCGGTAGAAAGCATACCGCAAGCCGCAAAGATATCTTCTCCGCGTGAAGCGCGAATAGTAGCAAACAAGCCGTGCTGTGTCAGGTAATCACGGAAAGCTATCATCGACTCCATATCCGTTCCCTCCAAGTCCACGTTCGGGATGGCATGGAAGCGAATCAGGTTCATACGACAGTCCAGTCCACGGAGCAGTTTCACCAGTTCCTTGGCATAAATCAGGCTGTCGTTCACTCCCTTGAACACAATGTACTCAAAAGACAAGCGGCGCTGCTTGCTGAAATCATACCGGCGGAGTATCTCCACCATCTCGGTAATGGAGAAAGCCTTCTCTGCCGGCATCAGTTCCCTGCGCTGGGAAGGGAAAGGAGAATGCAGACTGATGGCCAGGTGGCAGTCACTTTCTTCCAGGAAACGTTCCAGTCCTTTCCGCAGTCCTACGGTAGAAACCGTGATACGCTTCGGGCTCCATTTGTAGCCATAGTCGGCAGTCAGTATTTCCAAGGCACGCAGCACTTCGTCCAGGTTGTCGAACGGTTCGCCCATGCCCATAAACACCACGTTGGTCAGCGTATCCCGTTCCGGCACCGAATAAATCTGATTCAGAATCTGTGCAGCTGTCAGGCTGGTTGTGTATCCCTGCTTTCCGGTCATACAGAATTTGCAGTTCATCTTGCATCCCACCTGTGAAGACACACACAAGGTTGCCCGGTCGTCATCGGGTATATATACGGATTCTATGTAATCACCTTCGGGCGTACAGAACAAGTATTTCACCGTTCCGTCTACCGAACGCACCTCATGCACCGGCGCACTGGCTCCCACCTCGTAGTTCTCCATCAGCCGCTCACGGTTTTTGAGCGAAAGGTTTGTCATCTCTTCAATGGAGCCTACTTTCTTGTCGTACAGCCACGATGCAATCTGCCCGGCTGTAAATTTAGGCATTCCCAAATCCTGCACAATGGTTTTCAGTTCGTTCAGCGTTTTCCCCAATAAAGGAGTTTTTGTCGTCATAATACTCTTATATTCTACACATTTAGCGTACAAAGTTAGGGAAAAAATAAGATATATTGCCTATCTTTGTACGTATAAATGTATTAAATATGAATAACCAAGTAACTTGCTTCCTTTTATATGGAAGTGATAACCAGCTGAATAAAACCATAAAAGGTCTGACAGAGAGTTCCCGAACAGACCAGATATTCCTACTAACTGACCATCCGGAGGACAAAGACATTCCCACGGAGAAATGCCACCTTCTTCCCTCTTTCTCCTTCCAGCATACCGAAGGCATCCGGCAAATGCTTGCCCTCACCCGCACTCCCTACCTCCTTGTTTATACCAAGCCCTATACATTAGATATGGGCTACATGGCACTGGAACGCATGTGCGACTATTTAGCCGCACCGGAATCGGGCATGGTCTATGCCGACCATTATCAGGTGACAGAGGGAGTACGAAAGCCTCATCCGGTCATTGACTACCAGCCGGGAAGCGTGCGCGATGATTTTGACTTCGGCTCGGTGCTGCTCTTCAAGACGGCAGCCTTGCAGGAAGCGTTCGACACCATCACCCACCAGCCCGAATACCAGTATTCTGCCTTGTATGCCGTGCGACTGGCACTTTCACAGAAATACGAACTGACGCACATACGTGAGTTCCTTTATACCGAAATTGAAGAAGACACCCGCCTGTCGGGCGAAAAACAGTTTGACTACGTAGACCCGCGCAACCGGAGCGTACAACTGGAACGGGAAACGGCATTTACTTATTACCTGAAGAACATTCATGCCTTCCTGCCCCCTGTGGAGCGCAAAGTCGATTTGTCGGAAGGCGAGTTTGCATACGAGGCTTCGGTCATCATCCCCGTGCGCAACCGCATCCGCACCATTGCCGACGCCATTGAATCGGTACTGAAACAGGAAACAGACTTCCCGTTCAACCTGATTGTCATCGACAACCATTCTACCGACGGCACCACGGAGTGCATTGACCAATACGCCGGAAACGAAAAAGTGATTCATCTCATTCCCGAACGTGACGATTTGGGCATCGGCGGATGCTGGAACCTGGGTGTGCATCACCCTCTCTGCGGACGCTTTGCCGTGCAGCTCGACAGCGACGACCTGTACAGCAGTCCGTCTACCCTCCAGACCATTGTCGACAAGTTCCGCCGGGAACGCTGCGCCATGGTTATCGGCTCTTACCGCATGACCAACTTCCAACTGGAGACACTGCCGCCGGGCGTCATCGACCACAAGGAATGGACCGATACCAACGGACACAACAACGCCCTCCGCATCAACGGACTGGGAGCCCCGCGTGCTTTCTTCACACCGCTGCTGCGGAAAATCCGTGTACCGAACACCAGCTACGGCGAAGATTATGCGTTAGGACTGGCTTTCTCCCGGGAATACCGCATCGGACGTATCTACGACGTACTTTATTTATGCCGTCGCTGGGAAGGCAATTCCGACGCGGCCCTGAGTATTGAGAAGCAGAACCAGAACAACAGCTACAAGGACAGCCTGCGTACCCTGGAAATACGAAAACGCCAGGCCCTGCTCCGTCACCCGCTTTCATGGGAAGATGCAGCCCCTGCGGCTTCTGCCGAAACCTTCATCCGTCACCAGCTCGACACATGGCCACTGGCCCGCAAAAACCACGAAGCACTGGCGCACGTACAGACCCGCACACTTTCACTCGGCACGAACGACATCACCGTGCAGTTCAATCCAGCACGCGCCGTTTCCACCTGTGCCAAAGTAGACAAGGCCTCCATCGCTGCCCGCCCCTGCTTCCTCTGTCTGAGCCACAAGCCGGAAGAGCAAGAGTCTGTCCGCATCCAGCTGGACGAACCTTTCAGCCTGCGACTGAATCCTTACCCCATTCTGCCGGGGCACCTCACCATCTCCACGGAAAGTCACCAGTGGCAGACATTGGCCGACAAGACTTCGCGCCAGTTGCCCGAACGCCTGGTCGACTGGTTGGAGAAGAACTTCGCCAGCGGCTACACCGTATTCTACAACGGAGCCAAATGCGGTGCTTCTGCCCCCGACCACTTCCATTTCCAGGCCGTACGCCAGGAAGATGTACCTCTCATCCGCCAATGGGAAAGACTGATGAGCACAGCGGTAGAAAAAGGTTTCGAACCCCTCTCCGACGGCAAATCCTGCATCGCCTACGACATCGAAGGATACTTCTGTCCGATACGGGCCTTCATTACCCAGGGAGGACTGGCCACTGGTGTACGGCTGATTGACAGCTACCTGCACAGCCTGCCCCTGCACGAAGGAGAAACCGAGCCACGCTACAACCTCTTTGCCTGGAATGACCCGCGCTACGGATTTGTCACCGTCTACATCCCGCGCACAGCCCATCGTCCGCAGTGCTACACTGCCGAAGGCGACGCACAGCTGATAGTCAGTCCCGGTGCCCTCGATATGGCCGGCATCCTTGTGACGGCCCGCGAAGAAGATTTTCAAAAACTGGAGGCTGACACGCTCCGCCAAATCTACCACGAAGTAACACATTAAGCATCATGAAAGAACCTGAAATTAACGTGGGCATTGTCAATGCCCTTGAAATAGCCTTTACACTCAATGCCAAATTTCTGGCCAAAGGAGAAACCGTATCGGGCAAGCAACGCGTATCCTTCGACGAAGGAGGAATTTCCTGGAACGGCAACGTGTACCGGGAACTGACCTTCACCCCGTTGGAGGACGATGCCTCCTTCTCGCTCGAAGACGTAACCATCGGTATCAATTTCCACTGGGAACGTCAGGAAACACAAACCTTCCTCGGCACCCTGCGCCTGGTGGTCGACGAAGGAAAGATTACCGCCATCAACCAGGTGCCGGCAGAAGACTACCTGACCAGCGTCATCTCGTCCGAGATGAACGCCACCTCTTCCCTGGAGTTTCTGAAAGCCCATGCCGTCATCTCACGAAGCTGGCTTTTAGCACAGATTGAAAAGCGGAAGGCCCTCAGCAAACAAGGCAGCAACTTCTTCCCCTTCCTCAAGACCGAAACAGAATACATCCGCTGGTACGACCGCGAAGACCATACCATCTTCGACGTATGCGCCGACGACCATTGCCAGCGCTATCAGGGCATTACCCGTGCCTCCAACCAGAGTGTGGTGGAAGCCGTGAAGGAAACACGCGGCCAGGTGCTCATGCACAAGCATGCCATCTGCGACGCCCGTTTCTCGAAGTGCTGCGGCGGAGTGACCGAAGAGTTCAACTACTGCTGGGAAGACAAGCATTATCCTTACCTCAGTGCCGTGCGCGACTTGGACACGGATGCCCCCCTGCCCGACCTCACCCAAGAGGAAGAAGTCGAACGATGGATACGCCAGCGTCCGGAGTCTTTCTGCCACACCACTGATCCGAAAATCCTTTCACAGATACTCAACAACTACGACCAGGAGACACACGATTTCTACCGCTGGAAGGTGAGATACACACAAGCCGAACTGGCCGAACTGATTGCCACGCATACCAAGAGTGATTACGGGGAGATACTCGACCTTATCCCCATGGAACGAGGAAAATCGGGACGTATCAGCCGGCTGAAGATTGTAGGAACCCTGAAAACAATGACCATCGGAAAGGAACTGGAAATACGACGCACCCTCTCACCTACCCACCTGTTCAGCTCGGCATTCGTAGTCGACAAGGGACCGGAAGTGAACGGAGTACCCGAATGGTTCGAACTGACCGGTGCCGGATGGGGACACGGTGTGGGACTCTGTCAGATCGGTGCTGCCGTGATGGGCGAAAAAGGATATTCCTACGACCAGATTCTGCTACATTACTACCGGGGAGCTGAAATCCGTAAGTTATACTAAAAACGAACGACTATGCGCACACGCTCTCCCTGGTACTGGGTACCTTCGCTCTACTTTGCCGAAGGACTTCCCTACGTAGCTGTGATGATTTTATCGCTGGTGATGTACAAACGGATGGGCATCTCGAATACGGAGGTGGCCCTCTACACCAGCTGGCTGAACCTGCCTTGGGTCATCAAGCCCCTGTGGAGCCCGTTTGTCGACCTGTTCCGCACCAAGCGGTGGTGGATTGTCACTACCCAGTTGCTGCTGGGTGCCGGACTGGCCGGCATTGCCTTCACCATCCCCACCAGCCATTTCTTTCAGACCACATTGGCGGTGTTCTGGCTCGTAGCCTTCAGTTCCGCCACCCACGATATCGCCGCCGACGGCTTCTACATGTTAGGCCTTACCCCGCATCAGCAAGCCTTCTTCGTGGGCATCCGCAGCACGTTCTACCGCTTTGCCACCATCGCCGGACAAGGACTGCTCATTATGCTGACCGGCTGGCTGGAAGAAATGACCGGACGCACATCGTACGCCTGGAGCATCACCTTCTTCACGTTAGCGGGCTGCCTGCTGGCTCTGTGGCTCTACCATTCCTTCGTACTGCCCCGTCCTGACCAGGACTGTCCGTCGGTTGCCCGACAAGGAGAAGCCCGGAGCATACTGACCGACTTCCTGCTCACCTTCCGTTCCTTCTTCCAGAAAGAACAAGCGCTTACCGCCATTCTGTTCATGCTGCTCTACCGTCTGCCCGAGGCACAGTTAGCCAAGATGGGCATTCCCTTCCTGCTCGACCCGGTGGAACAAGGAGGACTCGGCATGACCACGGCACAGATAGGCTTTGCCCAAGGAACGCTCGGCATTGTCGGTCTCACCTTGGGAGGTATCCTGGGAGGCATTGCCGTAGCACGCCACGGACTGCGCCGCTGGCTCTGGCCGATGGTATGGGCCATCTCCCTGCCCGACATCGTCTACGTGTACCTGAGTTACGCCCAGCCCGACAACTTAATCATCGTGAACAGCTGCATCTTTGTGGAACAGTTCGGCTACGGATTCGGTTTCACGGCCTACATGCTCTACCTTATTTATTTTGCCAACGGCACACACAAGACCTCGCACTATGCCATCTGTACCGCCTTCATGGCCTTGGGCATGATGCTACCGGGCATGATAGCCGGCTGGATGCAAGAAACCCTAGGCTACCAGCTGTTCTTCATCTGGATTATGGTGTGCACACTGGCCACCTTCGGCGTTACCGCCCTGCTGAAAATCGACCCTGAATTCGGGAAGAAATAAAAAGAGACGTTTTGTCCGGCCTTTACTTTCCGGAAAGGAAGTGCCGGACAAAACGCATAAAATTCAATACCGTATCCGACTCCTGCCCCTGAGCCGATACAAAACAGAAATGCCGCTTGAATTGCAGGCCCTCAATGTCAATCACCTGAAAGTCTCCTTCCTTCAGTTCCCTCTCTAAGGCACAGATTGACACGATGCCCATACAGTTGCTGCACCGCAAGAACGACTTGATACCTTCCGTACTGCCTAAGTGCATCCGCACGTTCAGCGAAGAAAGCTTCAGTCCCTGCTCTGCCAATACCATCTCAATGGCATCCAGCGTGCCGGAACCCCGCTCACGAAGCACCAGCGGCACACTGACAAACTCCTCCAGCGTCAGTTCCTCCTTTCCGGCCCAGCGACCGCGCGGACAAACCACCGGCACCAGCTCATCGCACAAGAACGGGTCGTAGCGCAGGCTGGGCAGACGGAACACTCCCTCCACCATACCCACGTCAATGGTATGCTCCTGCAAAGCCTTCTCCACATTGCGCGAATTGGTGTCCATCAATGACACACTCATCTTGGGATAACGCTCCGTGAAAGCAGCCAGCACAGGCGGAAGCACATACTGTGAGATTGTCGTACTTGCCCCTAACCGTAACTCTCCCGCATACTCATTGTTCAACTGGTGCATGTCGTACTCCAGCTTGCGGTAATCGTCCAAAATCCGTTCGCAGTGCTCCATCAGCAACTTTCCGGCCTCCGTGAGCGAAATGGAATTCCCCTTCCGGTCGAACAGGCGCACCCCGTAGAGACTCTCCAGCTCCCGTACATGCTTGGTCACTGCCGGCTGGCTCACAAACAATTCCTGCGAAGCCTTGGTAAAACTAAGGTTTCGTGCCACACTATAGAACGCTTTCAAACGGAAATCAGACATACTCTACAAAGATTAAAGTTCCTCTGCCCGGATGCCCAACGACTGAAGAATGGCAAATCCCAACATTTCAAAAGAATATTCATAATCGTGTGCCGGAGGATTCATGCCAAACACCGTCACACCATCTTTTCCCTTTATCTTTGCCGCCAGCCGCTCCACAGCTTCTCCATATTCCCCTTCATCGGGCACCAGCATGATTCGGCGTGCATCTTTCGATTCGGTCAGCAGTTGCAATGATTCCGTAAACAAGTCCTCCCGGCGAGCCATATCCGAAGGCTGGAAAGCATAAAGCGCAAACTCACCCAGACGACTCTGGAATGCCATGCCGTGAACTTCCTTTTCCAAATCGGAAGGAAGGCAGAAATTCATCCGGCTATGCTCCGCATCATACACAAAAATTACCTGTATCTCATTCTTTCCCGGCTCAATTCCGGCATCCAAAGCCAGACACTCCAGCAACACGGCCAGATCAGCCTTAGGCAGTTCGCGCCCAACCAGCGGTGCAAAATGTGCCGCCATATCCTTCCCCACACGGTCAAGGAAAACTGCATCAATTAAAATTACATCAGAAGCAAAGGGTATTTTCTTTTCCATATTAGTTAATGTGTTTCTATTTATACTTGTTTCTCCAGTTTACCGTCCTCCAGCTAATAGACCTACATTATTTACCCATGAATAGCATGCTAAAAAGCCAGACATATAACTTGCAATGGCATCCCTCAATGAGCCGGGACAGATATATTCGCCCCCATTGAAATCCATGTGAAATACCAGATACACCGTGCATTCCTTCTCCAGGCTGTCAACCTTCAGGCCTCTGAAAGCTCCTTGCGCCCTAAAAAAATAGTTCTTCAGCGTAGAAACCAACAAACTCTTCCCGAAACCTCGCGGACGGCTCAGAAAGTAAATAGAACCGTCCTTGGCAATCGAATAAACCATATCCATCTTGTCTACATATACATAACCGTCTTCGATGATGCGATCAAAGCTCTGTATTCCGGTTGGGTATTTCATAAATAAAATAATAAATTGACATTATAGATGATATCTGAAGCAAAGATAGAAAATTTCAACCACAATCCGCTCCCTTTCAGGAAGGCTTTTTTCTCCCCCGGAAAAAACACAAGTACATTCATCCGTAAACGCAAGTGCGTTTCAGGTAAAATGTAAAGGCGTTTGAAGTAAAACGTACTTGCGTTTCAGGAAAAACTCTTTGACGTTTCAAACGCAATGTACTTACGCCAGGACCGACTGACAAAAAGCGAACCATAAATGACAGATTTTCAGTATAAAAGCGCAGTCAAGTGACAAATCGTCAGGTTTTCGTCTCCGGCAGACGCTGGCAAAGAATTTGAATAACACTAAGCGTAAAAAGTGAAAATAATAAGAAACCACAACTAATAACGAGAAAGGAGACCATTTATGAACTTTAACAACTTTACAATCAAATCGCAAGAGGCAGTGCAGGAAGCGGTAAACCTGGTACAGAGCCGCGGACAGCAGGCCATCGAGCCGGAACATTTGATGGCAGGTTTGCTGAAGGTGGGCGAAAATGTAACGAACTTCATTTTCCAGAAACTCGGCATAAACGGCCAGCAGATAGAAACCGTACTCGACCGGCAAATCGCCTCACTGCCGAAAGTTTCAGGTGGGGAAGCTTACCTGAGCCGGAGCACCAACGAGGTGTTGCAGAAAGCCGTGGAAGTATCTAAGGAACTGGGTGATGAATATGTGTCACTGGAAGCCTTGCTGCTGGCACTGCTGAACGTGAAAAGTACGGTGGCCACCATCCTGAAAGATGCGGGCCTTACCGACAAGGAACTGCGGGCTGCCATTCAGGAACTGCGTCAGGGACAGAAAGTCACCTCACAGTCGAGCGAAGATACCTATCAGTCATTAAACAAATATGCCATCAACCTGATTGAAGCTGCACGAAGCGGAAAACTTGACCCGGTTATCGGCCGTGACGAGGAAATCCGACGGGTATTGCAGATTCTGAGCCGACGTACGAAGAACAACCCGATTCTGATTGGTGAACCGGGTACGGGTAAGACGGCCATCGTAGAGGGACTGGCACAGCGAATCCTGCGTGGAGATGTGCCGGAGAACTTGAAGAACAAGCAGCTGTTCTCACTGGATATGGGTGCGCTGGTTGCAGGTGCCAAATACAAAGGTGAATTTGAGGAACGTCTGAAATCGGTTATCAACGAAGTGACGAAGTCCGACGGAAACATCATCCTCTTTATCGATGAAATCCACACGCTGGTGGGTGCCGGAAAAGGGGAAGGTGCCATGGATGCCGCCAACATTCTGAAACCGGCCCTGGCCCGTGGCGAACTGCGGAGCATCGGTGCCACTACCCTCGACGAATACCAGAAGTATTTCGAAAAGGATAAGGCATTGGAACGTCGTTTCCAGACGGTCATGGTAGACGAACCGGATACGGCCAGCTCTATCTCCATCTTGCGTGGACTGAAGGAGCGCTACGAGAACCACCATCAGGTGCGTATCAAAGACGAAGCCATCATCGCGGCAGTGGAACTGAGCAACCGTTACATTTCCGACCGTTTCTTGCCGGATAAGGCCATCGACCTGATGGATGAAGCGGCTGCCAAACTGCGTATGGAGCGTGATTCGCTTCCGGAAGAACTGGATGAAATCGAACGTCGGTTGAAGCAGCTCGAAATTGAACGTGAGGCTATCAAGCGTGAAAAGGACGAGGCTAAACTGGCTCAACTGAACAAGGAGATTGCAGAACTGAAGGAACAGGAGACTTCTTACAAGGCTAAATGGCAGAGTGAGAAAGAACTGGTGAACAAGATTCAGCAGAACAAGAAGGAAATCGAACAACTGAAGTTCGAAGCCGACAAGGCAGAGCGTGAAGGTGATTACGGACGGGTAGCTGAAATCCGCTACGGAAAGCTTCAGGCACTGGAGAATGAAATCAAGTCTATCCAGGAAGACCTGAAGAAGAAGCAGGGTGACAGTGCCTTGATTAAGGAAGAGGTAACGGCTGAAGACATCGCCGATGTAGTTTCCCGCTGGACGGGCATACCGGTAAGCAAGATGCTGCAAAGCGAAAGAGAGAAGCTGCTTCACCTGG